>Ga0097691_1000742_pt1 | contig 26564 bp, 18 predicted proteins | sample NGESurdeep072012_8_FD_72858 | JGI IMG/M metagenome (GOLD analysis project Ga0097691, IMG submission 72858) | Arctic peat soil microbial communities from Barrow, Alaska - NGEE Surface sample 210-1 deep-072012 | ecosystem: Environmental > Terrestrial > Soil > Wetlands > Peat ... | reverse complement strand
GGCGCGGCGAGTCAGTCGAATTCATGGAGGGATTCAAGCGCATCTTCGAAACCGTCGCGATGGCCAAGGTTTCGACGTCAGTCGCAGAGGCGCACAATCTCGGTTTCCTCAGCGACGGTGACCAGGTAACGATGAACCGCGACCGCCTACTCGCCGACGCCAAAGCGCATGCCATCGAACTTGCGCGAAGCTACCGCCCGCTGAGTCCGCGCACCGATATTCCCGCTGCCGGAGAAAGCATTCTGGCGACGCTCAAGCTGGGCGTGCATCTGATGAGACAGGCCGAGTACATCAGCGACCACGAAGTAAAGATCGGCAACAAGGTGGCGGAGGTGCTCTGCGGTGGCAACATCACGCCGGGCACTCCGGTCAGCGAACAGTACCTGCTCGACCTGGAGCGCGAGGCCTTCAAGTCTCTCTGCGGCGAGAAGAAGACGCAGGAGCGCATCGCGTTTACCCTGAAAACCGGCAAGCCGTTGAGGAACTGAGAAAGAGCGCCGCAGAGCCTGCCCTGAGCGAAGTCGAAGGGCGCGGCAGTTCATAGCCCGGGACGTAAGTCCCGGGTCAGACACAACAAGGTGAGCCGAGTCCATCGGGACGGCACGAACGTATTTATATGAGCACGGAACGAAAGTATGCTGACATGGCTGCAGATTCCAATCGCGAATGCGAAGCTATGGAGTGGTGCGAAGGTCTTATTGACGACGCATCCGTGATCGAACGTGAAGATACGCGACGTGATCAGGTTGGTTGAAAGCGACGGCTGGCGATTGGCGAGGATCAAGGGCAGTCATCGCCAGTTTCACCATCCAACTAAACCGGGAACGGTAACGGTTGCAGGACATCCATCGACAGATGTTCCAATGGGAACGCTGAACAATATTCTGAAACAGGCTGGATTGAAAAAATGAAGTATCTGGTGATCTACGAGAAATCAGCAACTGGTTGGGGCGCATATGCTCCCGATCTTCCCGGACTCGGCGTCGCAGGTGCGACGCTTGAGAAGACGAAACAGCTTGTCCGCGAAGCGATTGACTTCCATGTTGAAGGAATGAAACTTCACGGCGAAAAAGTACCCGAGCCGAGCGCCGTAACGGAATACCTGAGCGTCGGAGACTGACACGGTAACGTTATGAGAGAAGTTGTTATCGCTAGTTCCGTCCGCACTCCCATAGGCAAAGCCTACAAGGGTACGCTGCGCGCAACGCGTCCCGACGAACTCGGCGCCATCGCCATTCGCGGCGCGCTCGAGCGCGTGCCGCAGCTCGATGCCAAAGAGATCGAAGACGTCATCATGGGCTGCGCCATGCCCGAGGCCGAACAAGGCATGAACGTCGCTCGCATCGCTTCGTTGCGCGCCGGGCTGCCGGTCGAATGTTCCGCCATGACCGTCAACCGCTTTTGCTCGTCCGGGCTGCAGGCGATCGCAATGGCTGCGGAGCGGATCATGGCGGGCGGTGCCGAAGTCATCGTCGCCGGTGGTCTCGAGTCCATGACCATGATCCCGATGGGTGGGCACAAAGTCTCGGTCAATCCGTGGCTGGTGGCGAATTATCCCGACGCATACCTCTCGATGGGCCTCACTGCGGAGCGCATCGCGAAGCAATTCGGAATCACCCGCGAACAGGCCGATGAGTTCTCGCTGCGCTCGCACCAGAAAGCCCTTGCCGCAATCCAAGCCGGCAAGTTCGACGACGAGATCGTTCCGGTACCTGTGAGCTTTACGACCCCGAACGGCAGCAAGCCGAAGCGCATTGAAATCATTTTCAAGACCGACGAAGGCCCCCGCGCCGACACCACGCTGGAAGCTCTGGCCGCGCTGAAGCCCGCCTTCCACGCGCATGGCATCGGCACCGCCGGAAATTCTTCGCAAATGTCCGACGGCGCCGCGGCAGCGGTGGTCATGTCGGCAGACAAGGCAAAAGCGCTCGGCATCAAGCCGCTGGCGCGCTTTGTGGCGTTCGCCACCGCCGGCTATAAACCCGAAGAAATGGGCGTGGGTCCGGTCTACGCGATCCCAAAAGCGCTGCGCCTGGCGGGGCTGAAGCTGAGCGACATTGACGTCATTGAATTGAACGAGGCCTTCGCTGCGCAGGCGCTTTGCGTCATCCAACAAGCAAAGTTGGATCCGGAGCGGGTGAACCCGAACGGCGGCGCGGTCGCGCTCGGGCATCCGCTGGGCTGCACCGGCGCCAAGCTGACGGCGACCATCATTCGCGAGCTCAAGCGCCGCAACGGGCGTTACGGCATCGTGACCATGTGCGTCGGCGGCGGCATGGGCGCGGCTGGAATTTTTGAAAACTTGCAATAGAAAACGTTTCACCACAGAGGTCACCCTATGGCAACTGCATCGCCCATCTCGACCAAGCGCATCGCCGGAGGAAGCTTCCTCCTCGAAGAGCGCGACCTCAACGACGTCTTCACGCCCGAAGATTTCACCGAAGAGCACAAGCAGATCGCGGCGACGACGGAAGAGTTCGCCAACAACGAGATCGTTCCCGTTGCCGATCGTCTGGAGGCGAAGGAGTTCTCCCTCACCCGCGCACTGCTGAAGAAAGCCAGTGAACTCGGCATCACCAGCGTCGACGTTCCCGAAGCCTACGGCGGCATGGAAATGGACAAGGTCAGCTCCGCCATCATCGCCGACCGCATCGCCAAGTACGGCAGCTTCGTGGTCAGCTTCGGCGGACACGTTGGCATCGGCACGCTGCCCATCGTGTACTTCGGCACCGACGAGCAGAAGCAGAAGTACCTGCCCAAGCTGGCCAGCGGCGAATGGATCGGCGCCTACGCTTTGTCGGAATCCTCTTCCGGTTCGGACGCCCTCAATTGCCGTACCAAGGCCGTGCTCTCTCCCGACGGCAAGCACTACGTCCTGAATGGCGAGAAGATGTGGATCACCAACGCCGCCTTCGCCGACGTGTTCATCGTCTTCGCCAAGGTAAATGGAGAGAAGTTCACGACCTTCATTGTCGAAAAGGATTTTCCCGGGTTTGCCGTCGGCGCGGAAGAGCACAAGATGGGCATTCGCGGATCGTCGACCTGCCCGTTGATCCTCAATGATTGCCAGGTGCCGGTCGAAAATCTGCTCGGCGAAATCGGCAAGGGACACATCATCGCCTTCAACATTCTCAACGTCGGCCGCTTCAAGCTCGGCGCCGGATGCGTTGGCGGTGCACGCAATTCGCTGACCGACGCCATCCAGTACGCGAAGCAGCGCAAGGCGTTCAATAAGACCATCGCCGACTTCGGCCTCGTCCGCGAAAAGATCGCGCAAATGGCGGTGGAGGTTTTCGTTGGCGAAAGCGCGGTGTACCGCACCGTCGGCATGATGGACGTGGCGCTCGGCGAGATCGATAAGCACTCGCCCGACGCGGCCAAGGAGCTTCGTAAGGGAATCGAGGAATATGCCGTCGAGTGCTCCGTAATCAAGGTATGGGGCTCGGAGATGCTCGACCGCACCGTGGACGAGACGGTGCAGATTTACGGCGGCTACGGCTTCGTCGAGGAGTACCCCGCCGAACGCAGCTACCGTGACTCGCGCGTGAACCGCATCTTCGAGGGCACGAACGAAATCAACCGGCTGATCATCACGGGATGGCTCTTGAAGCGCGCCATGAGCGGACAGCTCCCGTTGCTGCCCGCCATCAAGAAGCTGATGGACGAAGTGATGGCCGGCCCCTCGACCAACGACATCGAAGGCCCATTGGCCGAGGAGCGCGCGCTGGTGGCGAATGCCAAGAAGATCGCGCTCTTTACCGCCGGCGCGGCCTCGCAGAAGTACATGCAGCAGATCATCGACCAGCAGGAGATCATGGGCGCGCTGGCCGACATCATTATCGAGACTTACTGCATGGAGTCGGCGGTGCTGCGCTCGCAGAAGGTCCTCGCGCGCCAAGGCGAGAAGGCCGCCGATATGCCGATCACGATGACGCGCGTGTACTTGTCGCGCGGCATGGAGCGGGTCGAATCGTCGGCACGCAAGGTGATCGCCGCCATTGCCGAAGGTGACATGCTGCGCACGCAGATGGCGATCCTGCGCCGCCTGGTCAAGTACGAGCCTATCAATACCATCGCACTCCGCGAAAAAATCGCCGCGCGCGTGATTGAACAGGGCAAGTACGTGATCTCGTAAGCGACCAAATAGAAATGGGCGGGCTGCATGCCCGCCCATTTCTTCAGAAACTGGCTCCCGAACCCTGCCTAGCGCAACATCCTCGCCGATTCCGGCTGCGGCGATGTGTTGGGCGGCTGCGCGGGAAGCGGTGCTCCCTCGCGCACCATCTGGCCTCCGCTCAACAGCCGGTACTTCTGTCCGCGCCACCGAATCGTCCTGCCGCCCACGAAACTCCACGCCCAGAGCGCGAAGCCCAGCAGGTCGCGGAGCGGGTAGAGCCAGCAATAACGCAGCGATTCGCGGTCGCGCACCACGCCCCATCCCACCACCAGCGCCTGGACGATGCGGTTGGCAATGCCCAAAGCCAGCATTGCGACGCCTAACCCGACATGCCCACCCAACACGCCCGCCACGCAACCCAGCACTCCAAACGGCACCGCAAAGGTCATGCCGGTACCGACATGTCCCAGCGGGCGCGAGCAGCGCGTGCTCTTCATCCAGCGCGCCTGGTGCAGCAGTGAACTCCGCATCGAGGTGTTCAGCACTACGTGATCGACCACGTGCTGCGACAGCACCACCTCCATGCCCTTCTCGGCGATGAATTGCCCCAGTACGTAATCGTCGGAACAGTAATCGGCCAGCGCTCCCATGCCACCGATCTTTGCCAGCGCATCCTTGCGCGTCGCCATCGTCGGCCCGAGCGCGAACTTCATGCCTTCCAGCATGTCGGCGACGAGAACACCCGAAGTCATCTCCACCGACATGCCCATCGCTTCCAGCCTCGACCAAAGCCCGCCGGTCGGCACGCCGCGATACAGGCACGTCACCAGCCCCACCGCCGGGTCGAGCAGCGGATGAATGACCGACTGAATGTAGTTCGGTTCGACGTGTACGTCGCTATCGCTGATGATGAGGAATTCGTATTCGGTCTTCGCGACCATCTTCGTCATGGCGCAGACCTTCGCGTTCGGACGGTCCGGCTCGCCGGCCAGGACCACCGCCACCGAGACCCACGAGTACTCGCGCCGCAACTCGTTCACCACGCGTAACGCGGGATCGCTGGCATTACGCGCGCCAAAAATGATTTCAAACTTGGGATAGCGAAGCCGGAAGAAGCTTTCGAGATTTTCGCGCAGGCGGGGTTCGTCACCGTAAAGCGGCTTGAGCAGGCTGACCCCGGGCCAGGAATTGATCTCCGGCACAGCGCGCTTCGAGCCCGTGAAGCGGCCCGCGGCTAGCAGCACCAGGCCCAGATAAATTCCCGATCCCGTTAATCCAGCAACTGCCACCCACATCAGCGCCGTCAGCATGCCTCTGCGCCCCCGTACAAATTGGCTAATTTTGACTTAACCAGTTCTAAACCGTCTCACCCCGGGAAGTTGTAAATAATCGTGAAAAAAGGTGACGGTTAGAGTACCGGGCGGTGTGTCCCGAATTGAGAAGACAAAATTGGACTTTCGCTTCGCGAATGTCGGCGACGCGAGCGGCTGGCCCGTCACCGAAATGGATATTGCTCTACGCGGGTTTTGCGGCTAAAACATGATTGCACCAAAACTGGAGCGACTGATGGCAACCAAGAAGAGCGCACCTGCGAAGAAGACGGCCGCGAAAAGAATCGCTGTCAAGAAAAGCCCGCCGCGCAAACCTGCAGCGAAGTCTACCCGAAAGGCGGTTTCCAAGAGCAAGTCTGGGGGCGCGTTGCACAACGTCGCGCGCTCCATTGGCTCGACTCTTGGCTCGCTCGCCAAGAAAACGAGCAAGGCCGTCGCAGCCGCCAAGCATGCCCTGCCCGGGCCCCTCAACCCGGACCGCGGCGATTCCTGAGAATTCCTTGCACACGAAAAAGGCGGACTCTGCATTGCGCAAAGCCCGCCTTTACTGACTCCCGGCGACTGGCTACTTCCCCGCCGGCGGTTGGTACGTCGCGATCTGGTCTGCGATCTTTGCCTTGTCGCCTACCACCACGATGGTCATTTTGTTGATGTCCAGGTACTTCCTGGCCTGCGCCTGCACCTGTTCGGTGGTGACGGCGTTTACTTTCTGGACGAATGTTTGCAGGTACTCCGGCCCCAGTCCATGCAGGTCGGCGAAGCTGAGCTGCCCGATGATCCCCTGCCGCGTCGAGTTCTGCAGCACGAAGATCCCCGACATGTACGCTTGGATTCCCTTTAATTCATCGGTGGTCGGGGGCTCCTTCTGCAGCCGCTCGATCTCGTAGAAAATTTCCTTCAGCGAAGGTCCGGTCACCGCCGTCGTGACGTCGGCAAACTCCGTCCACGTAGCCGTGCGGTAATGGGTATCAATCGCCGAAAAGGGAGAGTAGGTATAGCCCTTCTGCTCACGGATATTGCTGGTAATACGCGAACCGAACGAGCCGCCCAGGATCGAGTCCATCACTCGCAGCGGGATGTAATCCGGGCTGCTCGGGTCCGCTACCGGCAGCCCGACAATCACCGTGGACTGCACCGCTCCGGGCTTCTCCACCAGTTCCAGCCGCCGTTGTGCCACTACTTTCGGGACATCCGTCACTGGATCTGCTCCTTTTTTCCACCCGGCGAACGCATCGCTGATCGCCTTCTTCATTGCCGTTTCGTCGAATTGCCCGACCACGTACAGATGCGTGCGCGCGGCGCCGAACTGCTCTTCGTAGAACTTGCGCGCCGATTCCGCGGTGAACGTATTGATCATCTCCGCTGTCGGAAAAAATCGTCCGTAAGCATGATTGGGATAGGTGACCTCCGCGAACCGCGCTTGTGCAAGCATCTGGGGCTGCGACTTCTGCACACTTAACTGTCGCTGCAAGTCGTTCTTCAGCCGCGCCGCCTGCGCTTCCGGGAACGCGGGATGCTGCAGCACGTCGGCCAGCAGCGCCACCGCTTTCGGCCCGAATTCGGCCAGCACGTCGAGCGTGCCGCGCGATTCGTCCAGCGCCACGCCGATCGACAGTGCGCGCGCGCCCATGCTCGCCGCATCCTTCGCGATCTGCTCCGCGTTGCGCGTGCTGCTGCCTTCCTTCATCAGGTTGCCCGTGAAATCCGACAGCCAGACTTGGTCGGCGGGATCGTTCAGGTTGCCGACCCGCATCACCGCCTGGATCGTCACCTTGGGCACCGATCCGTATTTCAGCATCGTGACTTTTAAACCGTTTGCCAGCGTGTAGGTCTGCGGTGTCGGCACGTGGAACGCTTTGGGCGGCCCGCCTTCGGGCGGCAGTTTTTTTTGTGCCGCGGCGGGGAAGCTCACCGCCGCAAGTAATGAAAGGACGATAAATATTTTCTTCATCATGAGCGTCTCCTCCGCCTCAGAATCCCGCCTTGGGTGCGTCTTTGGGTTTTACCTGCAAGTCGAGCACCGTCCGGTTCCCCGTCCGCAGGTACTCCTGCGCCGTCTTCTGCAGCAACTCCGGCGTTACGTTGCGAAGTTCCCGTTCCAGCGAATTAATGCGCGCGGGATTGTCGTCGAAGAGCGCGAAGCTGGCCAGCAGGTCGGCGCGGCCGAATCCGCTGAACTGCACCATGTTGTCGTAGAAACCGGAACGCCACTTCACAATCGCGCGGTCCACGTCGGCCTGTGACAGCGGCTTGGTACGCACTTGCTCAATGACGGAATCGAACGCCGACAGGATCTGGTCGGGCGTGGTCTTCGGGTCGTGAATCAACGACACGATCCACAGCATCGGGCCGTTGTAGTTGAACATGTTGCCCAGCATGTTGATTCCGCCGCCGACTCCGCCCGCGTACCCGCGCTTCTGCACCAGTTCCTGGCGCAGCAGGCTGTCGTCGCCCTGCAGCAGGATCTGGTCGAGGATGCCCATCGCGTAGAACTCCGGCGTGTTGCGTTCGGGCATGTGATACCCGATGGCCAGCGCTGGACGCTGCGCCAGCGCGTCCACCTTCGACACGCGCTTCTCCTGTTCCTGGCGCGGTTCGGCCAGGTCGGGCTGCTGGGGCTGCTCCGCCTTCGGGATCGCCGCAAAATATTTCTGGATCCACGCCTTTGCCTGCACCGGATCGAAATCCCCCACCACCGATAGCGCCGCATTGTTGGGCGCGTAGTAGGTCTTGAAGAACTTCTGTACGTCTTCCAGCTTGGCGGCCTCGATGTCCTTCAGGTCGCCGTAGAAGTTGTGCGCGTTGTACCAGTTCGTGTTCGCGTACTGCGGCATGTCGAGCCACGGGAACCCCCCGTACGGCGCGTTCAGCACGTTGACCTTCACTTCGTTGCCGACCACGCCCTGCTGGTTCTTCAGATTGTCTTCCGTGATCGCCAGGCCCGTCATGCGGTCCGCTTCCGCCCACAGCGCGGTCTCCAGTTTGTTCGACGGCAGGACTTCGAAATAGTTGGTGAAGTCGAAGCGGGTGGATCCGTTCAGGATGCCGCCATTCTTCTGTACCAGCTTGATGAATTCCATCTTGCCCAGGTTTTGCGAGCCCTGGAACATCATGTGTTCGAAGAGGTGCGCAAAGCCGGTGCGGTCGCGCGGTTCCACACGAAAGCCGATGCGGTAGTACACTGCGACGGCCACGGTGGGCGCCGAGTGATCGGGCGACAGCGCGACGCGCAGGCCGTTGGGTAGCTTGTAATACTCGACGGGAACGCTGAACGACGCCCCGGCGCGCGTCGCGGACCCCATACCGCCGGCGGTTTTTGCGGTCGCGCTCTTTTGCGGCGCGGCAGCTTTTTTCTGCTGCGCGCCCAGCGGAGCGGCAGCCAGCGCAAGCGCTAGCGACGCCGTTATTGTTCGAGCGGCAAAGCTCATAGTGCCTCCGTAGATTTGGTGGAAAGAAGAACCAAACACCCTAGCCGCTCGCTCGCCGATTGCGCAAGCGAAAAGCTGGGGTTCTTCCATCAGCGGACGAATTCCACTGCCATTGGTGAGCAGAGTTATTCCTGCCTGGCTATTCCGGCCAACGACCGGGTGTGCGATTCCGGGCACTGCCATCCCACCCCTGAACATTGGGTCCCAAATAGGGCCTCACACACCCATAATCTCAGCTATCGAATCAGCGCTTTAGCCGTCTCCGCCTGCCTCGCAACGGCGGGCCGTAGTTACCACCTAGATATTGTTACGATTGTTATTACTCGCTAGTTTTTGTGTCGCCCTTGTGGAATCAACAAACTAAGCCCGGGTAACCCGGGCCTTCGAACTGAGCGTAGCGGTTATTAACTAGTAACAAAGTCGACTTCACGACCAACAAGTCGATAGGCCTACTGCCCAACTCGAAGACCTCTGGCTGATAAGGAGTTGTCTGGTCGACAGCTCTCCCTCCGCTAACGCGAGCGGTACATCCATGCTCTCGCTGCGGAGGGGGAGAGTCAAGCGATTTGGTCACAGATTCGCGTGACGTGATTTCAATATGGGAATGTACGGGCGCACGGTTGTGGGTTTGTCCATAACTTGTGATAAGTGCTGTTATCGACAGTCATGCCGCTTTTACCGCAGAATGTCGGCTATCGCAAATGGATATAGCTATTATGTGAATGGATGCCTTACACGAAATGATGGCACGTAGGATATGGCGCGGGTGTTTCGTTATTGTTCTGCTCTCAGTGTGCGTCCTTGGTGCCTGTGGCGCATACGTCAGGATGGGCACGACCGTAATAGCAGATTCTGTTTCCCCAGACGGGAAATGGGATGCCGTTCTCTTGGTGCGTAACGGCGGAGCGATGACGGGCTACTCTACCGCGATCTCAATAACGAGAGCCAATTGGGTTGCCCGTCAATTGGCGCTGTTCGCGTTGTACCGACCTGTACACGTTTTTGTGGCAGACGACAATGACGGGCAAGTCGTTTCCGGCAGTCAGGGCCAAATAGATGTGAAGGTGCGGTGGGCGTCAACCACTGAGCTTGTTGTTGCTTGCCCAGCAAGGGCTCGGGTTGCTAGAGCAGATTCCAAGTTCCAATCTGTCAACATTCGATACGTCCCGTCTACGTGACTGCCTCGCAGACCCGTCACTGTAATGTGACCCGAAGGTCATATTCACGGGGCGCTCCCGTGTCGATGACTGTCGATAAATCCCCTTATCGTAAGCGTGCGCTTTTTGTTCGCCGCTAGTAGCCGAACTGGCGATAAATCCACTTATCACAAGTTAGGCCGGGACAATCGGTTTCGGGCGCCCCTGCGTGACTGCCTGGGGGGAACGAGCCCGTCCCTTCGGGATGCTACACTCCCGCCCATGCGCGCCATGGTCCTTGACAAGCCGCGCCCGGTCGAAGACTCACCGCTCGAACTCCGCGAACTCCCGCTCCCCACGCCCGCTCCCGGACAAGTCCGCATCCGCGTTCGCGCCTGCGGCCTCTGCCACACCGACCTCCACACCGTCGAAGGCGACCTCGCGCTGCCCAAGTTGCCCATCACTCCCGGCCACCAGGTCGTCGGCATCGTGGATGCACTCGGCAAGGACGTCCGCAGCGTGAAAGAGGGCGACCGCGTCAGCGTTCCCTGGCTCTACTCCACCGACGGAACTTGCGACTTTTGTCGCCGCAGCGCGGAGAACCTGTGCGACAACGCGCGTTTCACCGGACTGCACACCGATGGCGGCTACGCCGAGGCCATGCTTGTTGCCGAAGACTCCTGCTACCCGATTCCCGACGCCTTCGACGACGCGCACGCCGCGCCCCTGCTCTGCGCCGGCGTCATCGGCTACCGCTCGCTTCGCCTGAGTAGTGCAAAGCGTGGCGACCGCCTCGCGCTCTACGGCTTCGGCGCCTCCGCCCACATCGTTCTTCAGATGGCGCGCCACATGGGCTGCGAGGTTTATGTAATGACGCGCACGCCCGCGCATCGCGAACTGGCATTAACACTGGGTGCGGTCTGGGCCGGCGCTGCGGATGAAATGCCTCCCGCTCCCGCCGATGCCGCCATCATCTTCGCTCCCGCCGGATCGCTGGTGCCCGACGCGCTGCGCAACCTGCGCAAGGGTGGAACGCTGGCGCTGGCGGGCATCACCATGTCGCAAATTCCGCCGCTGGACTACTCGCTGCTCTACCAGGAGCGCGTCTTGCGCAGCGTCGCCAACAGCACTCGTGACGATGTCCGAGATTGTCTCCGCCTGGCCGCCGAAGTCCCCGTCCGCACCGAAGTCGAACTCTTCCCACTGGAACAGGCGAACCAGGCGCTCTCGGCCCTCAAGCACAGCCGCATCCGCGGCGCCGGTGTGCTGGAGATCTTCACGTGAAGACCGAAATCGACCATTCTGTCGTCCGCTGCGCGGACTCGACCTTCCGTCTGCGCTTCACCCACGGCTTACGCCGTGGGCTAGGTTCTGCCGCGCGCTGTGCGCGCTCACTTGGTTCTATGAAGCGACTTTACGCACTACTGCTACTCGTCGTTCTGCTCCCATGCACGCTCTTTGCGCAAGAGAAGGACCGCAACTGGTACAAGCACGCCGTCTTCTACGAGATCTACCCGCGCAGCTTTGCCGATTCCAACAACGACGGCCTCGGCGACCTCAACGGCATCACCGCGCACCTCGATTACCTCAAGCGCCTCGGCGTGGACGCCATCTGGATTACGCCCTGCTTTCCCTCGCCGCAGGTGGACTTCGGCTACGACGTCTCCGACTACGAATCCATCGACCCCGCCTACGGCACTTTGGCCGACTTCGACCGGCTGGTCGCCGAAGCCCGCAAGCGCAACATCCGCGTCGTACTCGATTTCGTGCTTAACCACACTTCCGACCGCCACGCCTGGTTCCAGGAGTCGCGTTCCTCGCGCACCTCGGCCAAGCGCGATTGGTATATATGGCGCGATGGCGCCGCTCCCGGCCAGCCGCCCAACAACTGGGGCTCCGTATTCGGCGGCTCGGCGTGGCAACTCGATTCCTCGACCGGCCAGTACTATCTCCACCAGTTTTACCCCGAGCAACCCGACCTCAATTGGCGCTACCCCGAAGTCGAAGACGCGATGATGGAGGTGGCGCGCTTCTGGTTCAAACGCGGCGTCGCCGGGTTCCGCCTCGACGCGGTGGACCGCATCTACGAAGACCCGGACCTGCGCGACAATCCTGTCAAGGTCGATCCCGACGGTTCGGAAACGCTGGTCGAGACCTACACCACGAACTTGCCGGAGTTGCACAACGTCCTGCGCCACCTGCGCACCGTCGCCGACGAATACGGCGCCGTTCTCGTCGGCGAAACCTGGACCTCCAGCGTCGAGGAACTCCAGCGCTACTACAACTCCTTGCAGATGCCGATGAATTTCGTATTCACGATGGTCAACCGTCCCTCGGCGCCCGAATTCCGCAAACAGATTCACGATGCCGAGCGCGGCCTGGGCTGGCCCGTGTACCTGTTCAGCAATCACGACATCACCCGCCACTACGACCGCTACGGCGACCGTGCGTACAACGACCAGATCGCCAAGGCCCTCGCCGCGCTCTACCTCACCCTGCGCGGTACGCCCATCCTCTATTACGGCGAAGAAATCGGCATGACGAACAACGATCCGGCGCGCGTGCAGGACGTGAAGGACCCGATCGGCCGCCGCTTCTGGCCGCACAATAAAGGACGCGATGGCGAGCGCACCCCGATGCAGTGGACCGCCGGCGCGAACGGCGGCTTCAGCCAGACCGCGCCCTGGCTCCCGGTGCCTGACTCGGCCCGCACCCACAACGTCGCTGCGGAAGAAAAAGATGAGCGCTCGATCCTGCGCTTCTACCGGCGCCTTCTTGAACTGCGCCACACGAACGAGCAATTGCGCGAGGGAAACTACGTTGCGCTGAACGAGAACGATGCCAATGTCCTCGCTTATCTGCGCACGTACAAAGGAAAGGCGGTTCTGGTGGCCATCAATATGTCTGCCGTGCCGCGAAAGATTGCACTCGACTTGCGGCAGCACAGTTTCGGCGCCAAGGCGAAAACACTGCTCGCGACTGAAGCTCAGCCGGACAGCGTTCGTTTGTCCGAGATTTCCCTTGCGCCCTTCGGTGTCTACATCGGGGAAGTGAAGTAGAGCTCCCGGTTGTGTCAACTGACGACCGAAGACGGTAGTGGGTCAGTTTGAAATCTGAACTTTCCTCTTACTGTCTTGTGATTGTCACAACACTCCCGTCGCGAAGGTCGTAGACGCGGACCGTCCCACCAGCGTCTTCAAAAATGACGTCTGCGCCAACGCCGCCCTTCACGCTCCCCCATGTCTTCGGCACAGTCTTGTTCCCCTGCGCATGAACTGGAGCGACGAACCAGGTAGCTGTAACCACGACCGCGAAAATTACTCCTGCAGCGAAAGCTGCAATGAGCCCGTACAGTCTGGACTTAATCATTCTGGTTTCTCCATCCTAAAGAAGGTTGACGATTTCCTCGATGCTCCAGACGTGATCCGCGATTCCAGCTTCCATCGCGGGAGTGACGCGTAGCGTCTGATGCACGCGGCAGAAATTGTAGTACATAAAGTGCAGCGCGACAGCGTGGCAGTGATTCTCGAACTTCTTGCTAAACGCGTTCGTCAGTCGCGTGAATCGCCGGATGCCCATTCGCATATTCAAGTTTTGCCGCTCAACAAACGACGTGCTGATGTGCTTAGGGTCTGGATTTCCGCTCAGGGTGCCAGTGCGGATGCCGATGCACTTCGCAGGGCTGTAGCGGCTCTCACCCTCGTTTGACGCGCCATACAGCTTTATCAGCATCGCGTAGTCCACTTCCATCCCGAACGCACCCTCGACAGCTTCCGCATAAACGCGGTGCCCGTCAGTGGTGATCTGGATGCGAGTGGTCACACGCGAAGTCCATGCCGGTTAAGCAAGCCATAGAGCGAAACTTGCGTCCCGCCAGATGTTCTTATCCAAAGTGCCACGGTCGAGTTCGACTTTGCCGTCGCGGAGGCACGACTTCCCCGTACCATTATGAACACATGCCAACATTCGACGGATGCGAAGGTTCGTACCGCTTTGACGGAACCACACGCCAAAACCCGAACCCTCTAAAGTGATTTAAGGGAAACGACAATTTTCAAAACCGCCCACTACCCCGAAGACGGATGACTGTCTTTCAGAATCCGAATAAGTACGACAGCTTGATGAACACCTGGTGACCCAGGTCTCCGGGGTCGGTTGGTAACCGCCGCTGCCGGTTGTAGCCGAGATAGAACGCGCTCCGCGCCGTGAAATCGTACGCCACCAGCGAGTTCACACTCAGATTATTGCCGTGCTTGTCCTTGGAGTACTGCGCCAGCACGCGCGCCCGCAGCTTCGAATTGAACTGGTAGAAAACACGCGAGATGAAAAACCGCCGGTACTGGTAATGCATTCCGTTCAGCAGCGACTCGCCGATTTGCGTCGCGCTCAATTGCCACCGCAGCCGGTTGCCGATGCGTGTCGTCACGTTCACGCCCGCTTCCCGCGCGTGCCCGTAGAAGTTCTCGTTGTACTGTACTTCCCGGTACGGCGAGTAATAAACGTCGAACGTGACCTTGCCGGTCTGGTTGGAAGACAGCTCGAAGCGCGTGTTCGGGGTGACGTACACATGCGACGTCGCCAGCCTCGCGAACGCCGGCGTGAAGTCGAAGAACCGCACCCGGTTGTACGAGTACAGCACCTGTGCCTCCCAGAAGTTCTTGAACTGCACATGGACGCTGCCGTCGGCGCTCGAGTCTTCCAGTTCGCCGCGCGTCCCGTTGCTCTCCTCGTAATTCAGGTTGAAGAACAGTTGCCGGATGCCGTACTTGTTGATGAACGGCTTGAAGGTGACGTACGCTTCCCCCGACCACCGGTCCGTCTCCGGTTCGAACCCGGTGTTGCTCATGTCCACTTCGCGGCCCAGGAACTTTCCGTCCATGCCGTACGACCACGTGTTGGAGTCGTAGGCCAGCGACGACAGCCATCCGATGTGCTGGCCGCTCACGCCCGGGTTCGCGTCGTTGAGGTTCACCATCACCTGCGAATTCCACGACAGGTGCTGCCCCTTGAGCAGGCTGAGGTCCACCGCGTGCGTACTTTCGCTTTGCCCGACGTCGCCGCGTCCCTGCCGCCGCACCACCGACATCATCCCGAGCGCCGACTTCTGAAAAATATCGTGTTGCAGGCGGACGACCCCGAAAAATGCTCCCGGTGAGGTCTCGCGTGTCTGCGAAGCGGGGTCGATGAAGTCGCGCTCCTGGGTGAACGCCTCCAGCCCGCCAATCGTCCAACGGCCTGCCTTGCCCGTGATCTTGCCGCCCTGCAGAATGCGTTGGGGCTCGCCGTCCGACAGTGTCGATCCAACGCGCCGCGAGAAGAAAAGGTCGAGCGGTGTCTTGAAGTAATTCGCACCCTCGGTGAAAAACTTCCGCTTCTCGGGGAAAAAAATCTCGAAGCGCGAAATCGTTGGCGTGAACTCGTCGGCCTCGGTATCGGCAAAGTCGGGATTCACCGTGAAGCTTGCGGTCAGGTTCGCCGCCAGCCCATAGCGCGCGTCCAGTCCGGCGTTGACCTTTGCGCCTTCCAATTCCGGCTGCTGCCCGCCGGTGCGATAACCGGCCGTGAAAAACGGGATCAGCTCCAGGTTTCTCCCGACGTGCACGTTGTCCAGCGGCATCGTCGCGGTCCGCGAAGGCTTCAGCCCGCCTTCGTACCGCGGCACCGGCACCATGTAGGCGAACTCATTTCGCCGCATGATCTCCCGGCAGATATTGATCCCCCATTCCTGCGTGCTTGCCTGCGACATGCGGATGGACTTGAACGGAATCACCACCTCCGCCGACCATCCCCACTCTTCGACCGAGCTCTTCCCCTGCCAGATCCCGTCCCAACTGAAGTCAATGCTCTCGAAGCCGCCGTTGCCGTTCACGTCGTTGACCGTCCCGTCGAACTGCACGCCGCCGGCGCTGATGCTGAACCAGTAGCCGGTGCGCCGGTCGCGGAAGGTGTCGATCAGGAAGTCGGCGCTGTCCGAGCCGGTGGGCGTGTCGTGCGCCGCCATCCGGTGATGGATGCCCTTCGGGTCGTCCCAGAACTTGAAGCCCAGGTAGATGTTTTTGTCGTCGTAGAAGATCCGCGCTTCGGTGCGCTGGCTGACCGGCTGACCCTCGTCGGGCGTGGTCTGCGTGAACTGCGTGATCGGCTCGATTTCGCGCCAGACCTCTTCATCCAGCTTGCCATCCACTTTAACGGTGGCATGCATTTTGCGGATGTTGAGCTTGTACGCGGGAATGCTCGCCGTCGCGTCCGGCGCGGCAGGTCGCTGACCGCGGGGCGGCGCTTGCGCTGTGGCGCTGAGGCACAGCAGGATTACAGCGACAGGAAAACGGAAGAGAAATCTCATGGCCAGACTGCATCGCGGAGACTTACTAGGATAACCTCCCCGCACTCCTAAGGCATAGTGTTTACAATTGTTAACGAACTTTTCTCGCGACTGGCTGTTTACTTATACCGAGATCGTTTCCGTGTGGGTATATCCATGAAAAAACTTGTGCTCCCCCTCTTGCTGACCGCATCCGTACTTTCATTCGCGCAGATTCCGGCCGCCAACACCCAAGCCGCTCCACCGCAACAACAGCAACCGGCGCAGGAGCAGCAACGTCCTCGCGGCGAAGGTCGTCGTCCCGGCTTCGGGCGCGGCATCGGCGGCGCTATCCAGTCTGTCACTGCCGACACCATCAAGCTCACCACTCGCGACGGCGGCACTGCCACGGTAAAGATCACGGCCGACACGCGCTTCATGCGCGCAGGCCAGGCCGCCAAGTTGAGCGACTTCAAAGTCGGTGACCGCGTCATGGTCCGCGGTGAATCCACCGGCGAGAATACCTGGAAGGCCGAGATGGTCGGCACGCCTCCTATGGGTGGACCGGGCGGCGGCCAAGGAGGTCAGGGCGGTCCGAATATGGAGCGGATGCGTAAAGGCCTTGGCAAAGAGTTTATCGCCGGCGAAGTGAAATCCATTGAAGGGACCAAGCTCACGGTTCACGGACCGGACGGCAAGGATTACACCGCCGAGGTGGACGAGAGCACTTCCTTCCGCCGCGGCCGGGAGAGCATCACGTTTCCTGATATTAAAGTCGGCGACCGCATAATGGGCCGTGGGAAGGTCAACAGCGCGGGCGTCTTTGTGCCCGAGACTCTCAACGTTGGCGGCGGCGGCTTCGGCGGCCCGGGTGCACGCGACCGTCAAGCTCCTCCGCCGCAACCGCAACCTCCGGCTCCGCCGAAGCAGTAGCTTTTTGAGTCCGAAGGACGGCAGTTCATAGCCCGGGGCGTAAGCCCCGGGTCAGGATTGCCAAACTAATTCCCGAGCCCCGTAAGGGCGACACGAAATGAAACTCCTCTCCATCGCCGCCCTGCTCTTCGCTCTCCCCGCCGCCGCACAAACCTGCGACGTCGCCGGGAAGATCGTCTCCGCGGGGTCCCCGACGCGCGCCGATTTTGCGCGCGGCGGGGTGCAAGGCGGCGTGCCTCTGCCCGGCGTCACCGTGTCTTCCGCCAACTCGCTAACCGGAAAAAAGGTTGCCACCACAACCGACGTTGACGGCTCCTACACTCTGCCCGTCCCGGGAAACGGCCGCTACGTGCTGCGCGCCGAGCTCTCCGGATTCGCCGCCGGCACCGCCGAGGTCATCATCAAGGCCTCCGACTGCCATCCGCGCAGCGACCTTCAGCTCACGCTCGCCTCGCGCGTCCAGCAACAGGAGCAAGTCGCCGCCGGTGATGGAGCGGCTCGCGGTCAGCAAAACGGCCAGCCGAACGGAAACAACGCGCGCGGCTTCCAGAACCTTCCCGTCTCCTCCGACGCTGACGCCCTCGCCTCCCTCAGCACCGGCGAGAGCAACGTGCAGGAAGTTCCCTCGGGCCTGCCCGCGCAGATGAATGCTGACGCGCCCACCGAATCGGTCGCCGTCTCCGGCGTCAGCGGCCAGACCAACGACTTGATGTTCGGCGGCAATAACCCGGAAATGCAGAACCGCATCGAGGACCTGCGCGAGCGCGCCGGTAACGGCGACCTCGCAGGCGGCGCCGGAGGACAGGAATTCCGCGGCATCCCCGGTATGGGCGGACCCGGAGGCGGTGGCTTCGGCGGTGCGGGTGGCGGCAACGGCCCACGAATCATGATCGGCGGCGGTCCCGGCGGCGGTGGTGGCGGACGCGGCGGCCGTGGCGGACGCAATCGCGTCAACATGAACCAGCCGCACGGCAATGTCTTCTATTCGGCGTCGAACTCCGCCCTCGACGCCAAGACCTACGCGCTCACCGGCGCTCCCACCGCCAAGCCTCAGTACATGCAGCAGCACTTCGGCGCCAGCATTGGTGCTCCACTCAAGATTCCGCATATCTACGACGGCGGCACCAAGACGTTCTTCTTCGTCAATTACACCGGCAATCGCTCCGACAACCCATACGACGCTTTTTCCACCGTGCCCACTCTTGCCGAGCGCGGCGGGGACTTCTCAGGAACGCTCGTTCGCAATGGCTCGAACGCAGGCCAGCCAGTTGTCGTCCGCGATCCCGTAACCCACCTGCCGTTCCTGAACAACCAGATTCCCACGGCGATGTTCAACTCCGCCGCCGCCGGGCTTCTGAATTACATTCCCGAACCCAACCTTCCCGGCAACGCGCAGAACTTCCATTACGTCACGGCGTTGACCACCGACAGTGACAACCTGAACTTTCGCGTGATGCACAACTTCGGCGCAGCCGCAGGCCCCGGCGGTCCATTTGGTGGCGGCGGTGGAGGTGGTGGCGCACGTGGCGGACGTGGCAACGGCGTGCGTAACAACATCAACATCGGTTTCAACTGGAGCCGCACAAACTCGAATTCCAGCCCGCTCCCTAGCGTCAGCGGAATATCCAGCCGCAGCGGCTTCAACGTTCCTATCGGTTGGACCTACGGCAAGGGACCCATCACCAACAACCTGCGCTTCACTTGGAACCGCAGCCAGAACACCAACTCGAACGCGTACGCCAACCTGCTCAACGTCGCCGGACAGTTGGGTATCAATGGTGTCTCGCAGGACCCGTTCGACTTCGGCCTCCCCGGGCTTTCGTTCTCGAATTACGCCGGGCTGCGTGACATCACGCCCGCTTCCAGCCAGAACCAGACCTTTTCCTGGAGCGACACGCTGAGTTGGCGCAAGGGCAAGCATACCTTCCGCTTCGGCGGTGACTTCCGCCGCATTTTCCTGAACACGCACACCGACCGCAACGCCAACGGCAGCTTTATTTTTACCGGCCTCTACACCGGCCTCGACTTCGCCGACTTCCTTCTCGGCGTCGCGCAGCAGGCGTCGGTGCAGTACGGCGCCGCCAGTTATCACTTCGCGCAGAATTCCTGGGATGCCTTCGTCGAGGACAACTGGCGCGTCGCCGCCAACCTGACGCTTACCCTCGGCCTGCGCTACGAGTACGTTTCGCCGTACAGTGAACGTAACAGCCGCATGGTGAACCTCGACGTCGCACCCGGCTTCGTCGCCATTGCGCCCGTGCAGCCCGGCCAGACTGGTCCGTATACCGGCAGTTTTCCTGCGACGCTTGTCAATCCCGACCGCAACAACTTCGCCCCGCGCATCGGCATTGCATGGAAACCGTTCGCGAAAACTATTGTCCGCGCCGGTTACGGCATCAACTACAACACCGGCGCCTACGGCGGAATCGTTCAGAACCTCGCCTTCCAGCCGCCATTCACGTTCACGGAAACTAACATCGGCACGGCCGGAACGCCGCTTGCGCTGCAGAATGCCTTCCCCGCGTTGCCCAACACGGTGACCAACAACTACGCCGTGGACCGCAACTTCCGACTCGGCTACGTGCAGATGTGGAACCTCAACGTGCAGCGCGAAGTGGCGCGCACCGTGGTCATCCAAGCCGACTACACCGGCAGCAAGGGCACGCACCTCGACATGCTGCGCGCGCCCAACCGCCTGCCCAACGGCGGCCTCCGCATCCCCGGGGTGCAGGCATTTCTCTTCGAAGATTCGATCGCCGATTCGGTCCTTCACTCCGGCTCCATCCGCGTGAACAAGCGCATGGCGCACGGCGTCTCGCTCGGCGGCAGCTATACCTTCTCGAAGTCGATCGACAACGCGTCCTCTATCGGCGGCAGTGGGAGTGTGGTCGCGCAGAACGATCAGGACCTCGGCGCCGAGCGCGGGCTCTCCAGCTTCGACCAGACGCACCGGCTGGCGGTGAACTATTCGGTGGAATTGCCCTTCGGCGAAAACCGGCACTGGCTTTCGACCAATAGTCTCGCCTCGCACATCCTTGGCGCCTGGCAGTGGACCGGCAATTTCACGCTCGCCTCCGGCGTGCCCTACACGGCGCGCGTGGTCGGCGCGATTTCCGATGTGGCCAGCGGCGTCAACGGCACCCTGCGCGCGAGCCTCACCGGCCAGCCGATCACGCTCGATCATCCGACGCTCGGCGAGTGGTTCAACACCGCCGCCTTCACCATTCCACCCGCCGGACAGTACGGCAACGCCGGGCGCAACACCATCCGCGGCCCGCACACGCTTGGCTTCAACATGTCGCTCAGCAAGAACATTCCGCTCGGCGACGTCCGCGGCCTCGAGCTTCGTGTCCAGGCCAGCAACGTTTTCAACACGCCGCAGTACGCCGGTATTGATACCGTCGTGAACTCGCGCACTTTCGGCCAGGTCACTTCGATCGGCAGCATGCGCAAATTACAGTTGTTCGCGCGCTTCCATTTCTGAGGTATTTCTTGTCGAGAAGCTTCTTAACCCGTCTCACGGCGAGCATCCTGATGGCGCTCATGTCCGTGCCGCCTCTTCCGGCGCAGCAGCCACAGCAGCAGAAGCTTCCTTCGCAGGCGCTTTACCGCTTCAAGGCGGAAACCGAAATCGTTCTCGTCAACGTCATCGTTCGCGACAAATCCGGCAATGCCGTCCGCAACCTGACCAAGGACGACTTCACCGTCCTGGAAGACAACAAGCCGCAAGCCGTCCAGTCATTCGACTTCGAGCAGACCGACATGAACTCGGTCGCGGCGCCCGCGCAGGCCGTGCTCGCCGCCCCGAAGTCAGCCGCACCCGTAACGCAGCCCGCCCAGAAAGTCGATCTCCGCGACCGCCGCCTCGTCGTTCTCTTCTTCGACCTCACCTCGATGCAGCCGGACGACATTGACCGCGCCGTCGAGGCCGGGCGCAAGTTCGTCAACACGCAGATGACCGCGGCCGACATCGTGGGCGTCGTCTCGCTGGGCTCTTCCCTGCAGGTCAATCAGGACTTCACCAGCGACCGCGCGCAACTCGACAAGGTGCTGGCCGCGCTCAGTCCGACCACCGGCGCCGGCTTCGAAGAGGGCATGACCGGCGATACCGAGGACACGCCCGACACCGGCCAGGGCTTCACCCCCGACGACTCCGAGTACAACATCTTCAACACCGACCGCCGCCTCGAAGCCCTGCAGAACGTCGCCGAGTCGCTCTCGCAAATCGAGCAAAAGAAATCGATCATTTACTTCAGCAGCGGACTCAACGGCACCGGCGCCGAAAACCAGGCGCAGTTGCGCAACGCCGTCAATCGCGCCATCCGCAGCAACGTCGCCATTTATCCGATGGACATGCGCGGGCTCCAGGCCGTCATTCCCGGCGGCAGCGCCACCCAGGCTAGCCTGCGTGGCACCGGCGCATACTCGGGCCGGGCCCAGGAAAGCGCCTTCAGCTCGCAGTCCGCCTCGCAGGAAACTTTGAGCACACTCGCCGAAGATACCGGCGGCCGCGCCTTCCTCGATACCAACGACTTCAACGCCGTCTTCCGCCGCGTGCAGGAAGATACTTCCACCTATTACGTCCTCGGTTACCACAGCGACAATCCCGCGCGCGATGGGCGCTACCGGCGCATCACGGTGCGCACGCGCGTTCCTGACGCGAAACTGGAATTCCGCCGTGGCTACTACGCTCCGCGTGACTTTGCCCACGCCGGCCATGAAGACCGCGAGCAGATGCTGGTCGACGAGATCAACTCCGATCTGCCTTCCACCGACCTCGACGTCTTCCTCGCCACCGCCTACTTCCGCACCGCTGAAAATCGTTATTGGGTGCCGGTCGCGCTCGTAGTCCCCGGCTCGCAGATTCCGTTCATCAAGGGCGGCGACAAGGACAAGGCCACGCTCGATATTCTCGGCATCGTCCGCGACGAGCTCAAGCGCCCCGTCGGCAACATTCGCGACACCGTCAAGCTGAACCTCGACGAGTCGCAGCAGGTCCGCCGCAAGAATGTGCAGTACCAGACCGGCTTCTCGCTCCCGTCCGGCCAGTACCACTTGAAGTTTGTGCTTCGCGAAAATCAGACCGGCAGCATCGGTTCGTTCGAAACCGATATCGTCGTCCCCAACCTGAAGAAAGCGCCGATCAAGGTCAGCAGCATCATCCTTGCCTCCCAGATACAGCCCGCGCCCAAGCGCCGCACCGAAAACGTCCTCGTGCGCGATGGCAACGAACTCGTCCCCAACGTGACGCATGTCTTCTTGCCCACGCAGCATCTCTACTTTTATTACGAGGTGTACGACCCCAAGTCCGAGAAGCAGAACATCCGCCTGCTCACCAGCATTCAATTTTTGCGTGGGAAAACCAAGGTGTACGAGACGGCGGTCGTCGAGGCCAAACAATTGACCGCGCCTGATCGAAAGGCGGCGATCTTCCAGTTCGACGTCCCGCTCTCCGACCTCAAGCCCGGCTACTATACCTGCCAGGTCAACATCATCGACGACCAGGCCGGCACCTTCGCCTTCCCCCGCGTCGCCCTCCTCCTCCGCAACGCTCCCGCGCCCCAGACTCCGCCGGCCACGCCAGCCACGCCCAGCAATTAGCAACTCTTTAGGATTGTCATTCTGAGGGGAGTGTCATTCCGAAGGGATTGTCATTCCGGGCGCAGCGAGGAATCTGCTTTTACTTATTACTTATTACTTATTACTCAAGATTCTTTACTCGGCACTCGGAACTCGTAACTCGGAACCCGCCACTCGGAACTCGGTACTTCTTCACGTCGTGTAATCCGCGTTGATGTGCACGTACTCCGCCGTCAAATCGCAGGTCCAGAACGTCGCCGCCTGCTTCCCCTGGTTCAACGCCACGCGCACATCAATCACACCGTCCTGCAAATACGCGTGCACCTTATTCTCCTTGAACTTCGCGCGCATTCCCCGCTTGCACATCCGGTGTGGCCCAAACCAGATGTCCACCTTGTCCGCATCGATCTCCACGCCCGAATACCCGACCGCCGCCAGCACGCGTCCCCAATTCGGGTCCGCACCCGCCCACGCCGTCTTCACCAACGGTGAGTTCGCGATTGCCCGCGCCACCTGCTCGGCATCGCGCCCGCTGCGCGCCTTTTCGATGGTGAGATTCACCACGTGCTTCGCGCCTTCGGCATCGGCGATGATTTGCAGCGCCAGCGACTCGCAAACTGAACCGAGCGCCGCGGCAAACTCCTTGCGCCCATCCTTCAAGCGCGCGCCGCTCGCCCCGCTGGCTAGCAGCAGTACCGTATCGTTGGTCGAAGTATCGCCATCCACGCTGATCCGGTTGAACGTGGTCGCCACCGCGCCGCGCAGCGCCTCCTGCAACTCCTTCGCGCTCGCCTCCGCGTCGGTGAATAGATAGACCAGCATCGTCGCCAGCCGCGGATGAATCATCCCCGCGCCTTTTGCGACCCCCAGCAATGTGACGTCCCGCTGCCCGATGCGCAACCGCACCGACGCCGTCTTCATCCGAGTATCGGTCGTCATGATGGCGCGTGCGAATCTGGCCGCGCTGTCGCCATCGTTGCCCCGCGCCTGCACCATCGTCGGAATGGCCCTTACCAGCTTGTCCACCGGCAGCGGCACGCCAATCACGCCCGTGGACGCCGGAAATACTTCTTCAACTTTGCACCCGATCTCATTCGCCACCGCTCGGCACACCCGTTCGGCTGCGCGAATTCCTTCCGCACCTGTCGCGCAGTTCGCATTCCCGGAATTGACGACGACCGCCCGCACCCGCCCGCCGCTCTTCACCAAATGCCTCTTCCCGACTTTCAGTGGGGCTGCGGTCACGCGGTTAGTCGTAAACATTGCCGCCGCGGTTGCGCCCGTTCTTGCGGGGCTCCCGCCACGCGCCGCGGTTGCGCTTGGCGGGGTGCTCTCGGCTTCGGCGAACGCCATGTCCGGCGATCCTGATGCCTTGATCCCCGCCGTCCCCGCCGCGAACCGAAACCCGAGCGGCACGACGATCTGTTGTTCGGCAACTTTTTTCAGAATTGTCATTTCGAGGCTGAGGCGCAGCCGAAGCGGAGGAATCCGCTTTGGCGGTCCGGGTAAAATTTGGTCCGGGAAACTTACAACTGGCAACTGTTTTACGACAGCATCCTCAACACCGGCCGCTCCACAACTTCATCGTCGGCCGCAATCTCCGAAGCCGTTCCCGCATACACCATCGCCGTCTCGTCGCACTTGTCGAACATTGGACACGTCCGGCAATCCTTGAAAATCTTGTCCGGCAGGCTCGCATGAGGTACCTCGACAAATCCCAGCTTGCCGAAAAACTGCGGCGAACGCGTAAACAGGCACACCTGCGACACCTGGTGATCGTGCGCCTCATCCAACAGCGCGTCGATCAGCTTGCTGCCCGCGCCCTGCTTCTGCGCTTCTCTTACGACCGCGATCGACCGGACCTCCGCCAAGTGCAGCCCGTACAAATGCAGCGCCCCGCACCCGATGATCTCGCCCTTGCGCTCCACCACTGTGAAGTCGCGCACGTTCTCGCAGATTTCGCTTAGCGTCCGCGGCAGCAGCGTGCCTTCGCGCGAATAGCTCAGCACCAGCGCGTGGATCGCCGCCGCGTCCGGCAACGACGCCTTGCGCGTGCGAATTTGTGTGCGCGGTGTCATGAGACCAGTTCCGTCCCCATGCGGATTTGTCCGCTCCGCAATTGCTGCAATGCCTCTGGATCCGCCCCCGGCAGAATATGCACCGAATTCACTCCGCCTTCGAGTGCCTTCTCGCATGCCTCCAGCTTGGGCAGCATCCCGCCGCTGATCACGCCGTCTTTGCGCAGTCGCGATATACCGTCGCCGTCAAGCTGCGCAATCACGTTTTTCTGCGCGTCCCACACGCCGCTTACGTCGGTCAAAAACACCAGCCGGTCGGCGCCCAAAGCCGACGCGCACGCCGATGCCATCTGGTCCGCGTTCACGTTGTAGTACTCGCCGTCCAATCCCAGCGCGATGCTCGCGATCACCGGCACCGGGGTGCCCCACCCTGACTGGTTTTGGAAGGGTGGGACGCGCAACTCCCAGATCGCCTCCAGCGCCGGCGCGTTCACGCTGACTACCTCACCGACGAATCCCAAGTCCGCGCCATTGGAAAGCTTCTTCGCCCGAAACGTCAGACCGTCGCCGCCGCACAGCCCGAATGCGGGCTGACCCACCATTCCCAGCGCCGCGACCAGCCGCTTGTTTACCGAACCGGCCAGCACCATGAGCGCGAAGTCACGCGTCTCCGCGTCGGTCACGCGCAGACCGCCGACGAACTGGCTCTGTTTCCCGACCCGCTTCAGCAGCCGCGTCAATTCGCCGCCACCACCATGTACGACCGCGACCTTGTTCCCTTGCGCGGCCAGGCCGGCAACGCAGACGGCGCACTGTTCGACCACTTCCGGCTGGTCCAGCAGTGCGCCTCCAATCTTCACCACCAGCTTCAATTCAGTGCTCCCGCAAAACCCGCTGCCGGGGCCGCTTCCCAGTACTGCGGCGTCCCGTACCGGCTGGGCGCCGACGCAATCAGCCCCTCGGTTTCTTTCCAGCCGTACATCAGGTTCATGTTCTGCACCGCCTGTCCCGCGGCGCCCTTCAGCAGGTTGTCAATGCACGACACCAGCATCAGCCGCTTCCCGTCCGGCGCCAGTACCCAGCCGAGATCGCAGAAGTTCGTATGCTGCACGTCCTTGATCTCCGGCAGCCGCGGCGGCGTGAAGATCCGCACAAACGCCGACGACGCATAGAAATCGCGCAGGCATTGCTCGATCTCGCCGTTCGTGACCGCTTTTGTCAGGTACGTGTAGATGCTCGACAAAATTCCGCGCCGAATCGGCAGCAGGTGCGTGCTGAACACCAGTTCGTGCGGCTTCAGTTGCAACTGCTCCAGGATCTCGCCGGTGTGCCGATGGGTGAATACCGAGTACGCGCGGAAGTTCTCCGCCGTCTCCACAAAGTGCGTCTTCTCGCTCGGCGCCTTGCCCGCACCCGAAACTCCCGACTTCGAATCGCAAACGATCCCGCGCGTCGCGTCCAGCAGCCCCGCCTCGATCAGCGGCGCCAGCGCCAAAATCACCGACGTCGGATAGCACCCCGGGTTCGCCACCAGTTGCGCGTCCAGCAGGTGTTTGCCCCACAGCTCCGGCAGGCCGTACACCGCCTTCGACATCAGTCGGTCCGATTCCGCCGAGCCCACGTCGTCAAAGCCGTACACCGCCGCGTTCTCCGGCGCATGCAGACGCCACGCCCCGCTCAGGTCCACCACGCGCAGCCCGTGACGCATCGCCACCGGCAC
>Ga0097691_1000741_pt1 | contig 26571 bp, 23 predicted proteins | sample NGESurdeep072012_8_FD_72858 | JGI IMG/M metagenome (GOLD analysis project Ga0097691, IMG submission 72858) | Arctic peat soil microbial communities from Barrow, Alaska - NGEE Surface sample 210-1 deep-072012 | ecosystem: Environmental > Terrestrial > Soil > Wetlands > Peat ... | reverse complement strand
TTCATTTGGTCGATCAGAAAAGCTAACCCGTTCAGCTTAGCGTTCATGATTCTAGGCTTCTTCATTACGCTAGTAATTACTGGTTACTTGTTGCCAAAAATCCTGCCGATTCATGACCCATCGCTGAAAGTCATAGTGAACGGTAATCTGGTGTTAGTTTTGTCGCTCTATGCCGGACTTAAGGGATACGATTTAGGTAAATACTTAAAAGTTAAGGTTAAAAACCGATTAATTAAAAAGCTGGCTCAGTATCTATTTTTAACAATTGACTTATGTTTCGGTTTAATTGTAATTTGGTTGGTGGCAACGATGATTGGACGATTGCCTTTTGAGGCAACGAGCAACAGCGTTAATGACTCGATCATAGTTCAGTCGTTAGAGAACAGCCTGCCTCCTGTACCAACTGTTTTTTCATTTATCGACTCTAAAATTAATCCCAACGATCAGCCAATTGTATTCTTGAGGACAAAAATACAAACCCAGGTGGAAGTGCCGATTAACTCTAAGGCGCTAGTTGAACAAGCTAATATTGATCAAAAATCTGTAGTTAGAGTGACCAGCTTCGGCTGTGGCGGCATTATCTCAGGTAGCGGTTATATTGCTGCTCCTGATCTTATTATTACCAATGCTCATGTCATCGCCGGTGCTGATAGGCCGATTATTAAGTACCTAAACCAAAGCTACGCTGGTAACACCGTATTATTTAATCCTGCTCTTGATATAGCTGCAATCATGGTTAAGGGTCTCAAGGCTGCTCCACTACAGTTATATAAGGGCTCAGTGGCAATAAACCAGAACGTGGCCATACTCGGCTACCCGGGCGGCAATTTTACAGTTCTCCCAGGTCAGATTAGTGACGAGCAGTTCGTCAGCAGTCCGAATATTTACCAAGTCGGAAGCTTTAATAGACAGATCTATGCTATAAATGCCGATCTACAACCAGGTAACTCAGGAGGCCCAGTCATTGCCACCAATGGCCAAGTTATAGGCCTAGTCTTTGCTAAATCTGACGTGCTGAGTAATGATGGCTTTGCCATCACTAGCTATAGCATGAGCGATGTTATTAAGCAGGCAATAAGTGCTTCACATCATGTTAGTAGTGGCGCTTGCGTAGCCGGTTAAATCAAGCAAAATAAGGTAAAGGTGTCCAACTTGTGGTATAGTTATACCTAAGCAAGTAGTTAAAAAAGACTCTCCGTCATCTTAAGAATTATTCCTTCAAACAGATTAATCAATAAATTTCGGTCAGAAAAGATTAATCGCGAGTGAGAATTCAATCAAATAATTAAAGGAATAAATTATAATGGCAATGAAACTATATGTAGGCGGATTAGCTTACAGCGTAAACGAAGAAGAACTAGAAAAGACTTTTGCAGAATATGGAAAAGTTACCTCAGCAGCAGTCATTAAAGACCGAGATAGTGGCCAGTCCAAAGGTTTTGGCTTTGTTGAAATGTCAGACGACACAGAAGCAAAAGCAGCAATGGCAGCCCTAAACGGTAAAGAAATTAGTGGCCGTTCAATTATGGTTAACGAAGCTCGTCCACAAGAAGATCGTCGTTCAGGCGGTGGCGGCGGCGGTAACGGCGGCGGATTCCGACGTTCTTACTAGGAACATACTACTTAAGAAGTAATTAAATAGCAGTCTAAAATCTGGCAAGTAACATTGCCAGATAGCTACTATTGGGATTAATTTTATGACTAAAAATATTAAGCATATTGAGATAGTGCGAACTTCGCTCAAAGAGCTTAGTTCAATGAGCCTTGAGTCTGCTGAGGCAATACTTGAGGTTCTAAGTCTTCATTATGAGCTGGTAAGCATCTTTGAGGTAAATTGTATTGAAGACTTAGGCAGGTTAGTAGACATGAAGCCTGATTTAGTATTTTTAGGTATGGAATACATAATCGATGGCGGCGAAAAAATATGGCTAACAACCTCGCTAGCTAGTGCTGATATAGACTTTACTGGTTCCTCAAAGATCGCCCACTATCTCGAGCGAAATAAAGACCAGGCAAAAGGAGAAGTACTCAAGGCAGGCCTAAAGACATCTCCATATATTTTAGCTAAACAAACTGAGTATTTAGATCTTGCCAACCTAGAGCTAAAGTTTCCGTTATTTATAAAGCCGGCAAATCGCGGCGGTGGCATGGGAATCGATAGCACCTCTAAGGTGTATGATCTAGATCAGCTAAAATTTAAAATCGCAGATATAGCACGGCGCTATAAAACAGATTCATTAATAGAGCAGTTTCTGCCTGGCAGAGAATTTAGCGTGGCTGTACTGAGACGAAACAACTCGGACGAGTTTGACGTTATGCCAATTGAGCTGATTGCGCCAAAAGACGAAACCGGCCTACAAGTACTTAGCAACAAGGTTAAAACGGCAAATGCAGAAGTAGTTATGTTAGTTAGTGACCCAGACTTATTTAATAGCGTAACCGAGCTGGCTATAGATAGTTTTAAGGCGATAAGTGCAAAAGACTATGGTCGAATAGACATTAGGCTTGATGCAAACGGTGAAGCAAACTTTCTTGAGGCAAATCTACTACCTAGTCTCATAAGCGGCTATGGCTCATTTCCTAAAGCAAGCCTAATGAATGAGAGTCTGTCTCACGAGCAAATTATTCTTCGAATAGTCGAATTAGCTTCAGAAGCAGATACACTATATGTTGAAGACGAATCAGAGCAATTACCAGGATCAATAGTTGTCTCAGATAGTGCTATTCTTGCCTAACGTCAAACTATGATCTATGAGACTTGTCATGGTGAGATTAAATAACTCGAGATAAAGATTGTATGTAAAGCCTTGCCCAAGATTAGGATAAGCAGTATATTTATAGGGTAAGAAGTGGACTGAAGAAAAATAAATAATAGTACTTTCATATGCTTATGCTCAATGTATTTAGATCGAGAAATGTATCAAATGAGAGGGTGGCTATTTAACTATGCCGTCTCGAATAAAAGGCCATCTCAAATACTACCGTAAGAAGTTTAAGAGGCTTGAATTACAAAGCCATCATGGCCTTTTTTTAATTGGTACGATGCTTCTGATAATTGTGATCATTGGCTATAGCGTAAACTACCTTAACGGGAGGCGTAGGTCATTTGCTGACATTCCGTCAACTCCAACTCTGAGTGATGTTTGTGGCGTTACCAACTCGGCTGATATAGGAGTACCGGCTACCCCTGTACTTGCGCCGACGACTGCTATTAATAAGGTTATTGTTCCAGCTTCTAAAATTGATATGGCAAACTTTCGCCTAGTTAATATTAGCGGAACAGAAGAGGCCTATATACTGACCGATAATAACGCCAGCCGATCAATTTCTGTCTATAACCTATTAACTAGAGGGCTAATTGCCACCTTCCCAGTTGCTATATCAAGCAATTCTGCCGACAGTTTCGCCCTAGATCCTCAAGGTAACGTCTATGTAATAGACGCTGTCAACACTCAATATTTATATAAATATAGTCCAACCGGAACAGTAATGTGGAAAGTAGCTACCCCTGGCGGAAGTGGCGGCGCCTATGGTTATACCAATTCAACTGGGACTTTCCTGGTTGCTTTTCAGCCTCCGGGGTCGACATTTGGTGGTCCCGTCTACAGTCAAACAGGTACATCATCGGTTTATGATGTAAATGGCGCCAAGCAGGCAGATAACAACATGGATATAAACGTAGAAAATGTAGAACAAGATCCAACTACCGGAGACATTACAGCAATTGGTGGATCAATGTTCAGAGTATATAAAAATGATGGAACTCTAAAGTTCCAAATGGGGACAGATCTTAGTCCTGGTGGCAAAGGTCCATGGCATTTTTATATACCAAATGGCGCCGTTGAAAATCCTTCTGGTGGTTACTTCATATCGGATACTGGTAATGGCATGGAGTCCTTCGATGCCAATGGCGGATATCAAGGTATTGCTCCAGATTTTCAATCACAAAATGGCGCCAACAATACAATTGGCGTTAACCCAGGTCATGCCGCTATCTATAATGGCAATGTCTACTATATTTTAAACGGCGGCATAAATGCCTTCGATAGTAACAACAACAGCCAGGGGATATATTCTATTTCGCTGGCAAATTTAACGGCGGATATTAATTATCCTCAAGGTTCGAATGGCCACCTCGGGATAGGCGGTGGATTATCTACGCCAGCAACAAATAATTATTTCTCACCAACAACTAGCCCGAGTGCCCCCTCAGCCAATTTAACCTTTTATCCTTGGTGGGCTAAGCAAGCCGCTAACTTTACTGTGCAATATAGCGTAAAAAGTATTCCTCAAATTGAAGCTAATGCAAGCGTTACACCTACTTCTATATCGTTAGGTAGCGTCTTGCCGGTAAACGCCAGCGCACCAATAACGGTTCCTTTAAACCTTGGCGCCAATACTGCCCCTGGTGCATATGAGATTAGTGCACATATCTACAATAACTCTGCTCCTACAGTTGCAATTGGAGCAGATTGTTTGGACTATTCAGTCGGTGCTACAGGCAACATTTACATCCCGTCAACCATTAATTCCGCTAGTGGAGCTAACGTTCAGGCCGTTGAAGTAGCACATGAGCTTGGGCAGAACTACGTTAGGGGAGTCGACCCTCATCTCTTAGACTCTTGTTTGCCCGGCTATTCTGATTCTAACGGCAACGCCATTAAAACTGTCGATTCGAGCACCACCATTAGTTGTCCAGCAAGTGAGCTGACTGACCTTAAGAACGCCCAAGCCTTAGCTAACCAATACGGCATCGCCTTTACTAATGAGTTTGCAGATGGGCAGGGACTGGATAAAACAGTTGTATCATCAGGTCAATGGGGTAGGCTAGTCGGGGCAATCGCCGCTCAGTTACCGACAGTTACTACCTGGCTGCTGTGGAACGAAGTCAATAATACTTATAATGGCTCAGGTTCAACAGTCTTTACTAATATTTTTCAGCCAGCCCATACCTCAATAAAAGCAGCTAACCCTAATGCCAAAGTGATTGCCGGATCAACACTAGGTGTATCGAATAGTTTTTGGCAGCAAGTCGGAGCCAGCCTGGGCAATACTGGCTTTAAATATATGGACGGTATAGATATGCACCCATACCCCGACTATAACAAGTCGATGGAAGAACAAGGTATTGTCATACCGCCTTTAAATGCTACGCCAAGTGAGGCCGCTAACCTTGGAACACTAGACCAATTAGCTAAGACGGTTAGTAACACCACGACCTATCAATTCAATTCAGGGGTTAGCAAACTGCCAATTACCGATTCGGAATACGGCATCTGGAATTCTGGGCCGGTAAGCTATTACAACCAAGGAAACAAGCTTACAAGAGGAACGATCCTACAAAATTCAATTGGCATAACTGGAATATCAAACTTTCAGAATAATTCTTGCGTGACTGTCTCCTTGGGTGTTTGGGGGACTATTGGTTGTGGCTATGATGGTGGTGATGCGCCTGCCGCACTAGCCGAGACTACCATGCAGCATATGCTATTTGGCTCAACAGTAGCTTCCAGCCGAAAGTTTGTTCAATGGCTACCTACTGGTGTGCCGCATACTTACGCTGCTCAATATGGGCCATCTGCGACTGATAGCGGCAGTGTAGTCGTCGTCTGGGCTGATGACTACGACACTAGTCTACTACCAAGTCTATCTGGCGGTGGCACTATAAGCGTTACAAGCCAGTATGGTGCTGGTTCCAGCCTTAGCCCCGGAAGTGTTCTTCCGATAAATGGCCAGGTTCAATACCTGAGTGTACCTAGTGGACATACACTAAGTATTAGCCCTAGCGAAACCTACGGGGCTAATCTGTCTCTTGATGTAAATGGGGCAACGGCAACGGCGTCATCCACGGCAGCCTGTAGCCCACTTAGCCCTGCTATGGCCATAAGAGGGATTGATGATCTGTCGGTAGATAATCGATGCGGCTCAGCAGCTTTCTGGGCTCAAGCTCCTGGAGACGCTAACCCAACCTTTACAGTGACGCTAAAAAATGCCCAGACTGTAGACAGGGTCTTCCTGTCCTCGACTGAAATAGACTCAGCTTCCGATGGTCTTAGAAGCTTTGATGTTCAGGTTTCAGCAACCGTCGGCGGGGCCTTTACAACCGTCGGCAGTGTCACCAATGCATACTTTGAGAGAAATCATCTCATTTCCATTCCTAGCCAGACAGTTGCTCAAATCAGAATTGCCAACATGACTACTGATTATTCAGGATATGGCAATGGTTTGCCGCCAACATGGTGGCCAACAGACTCTGCATCGCTAGCTGATCCTACTAACCCTTGGTATGGACAGGACGACATCATGGATATTGAAACCTACGCTACCGGCACATCAACGACTAACTTAACGCCACCAACAGTAAGTATTACTTCGCCAACTATTAGTTCATCCAATCATGGCTCAGTTAACGTCACGGCAACCGCCAGCGATAGCTCAGGAAGCATTACTAAAGTTGACTTGTATGTTGATGGAAGTCCAGCCATGACCGACTCTTCTTCACCGTATAGTTTTAGCTGGAATACCTTACCACTACTTGATGGGGCACATTCACTCAGCGCAATTGTCTACAGTAGCGATGGCTTAAGTACTACGTCAGCACCAATCAGCCTCTATGTTACCAACGGCGATCTCAATGGACAGCGCACCGTAAATTACATCGACAGCGGTATTCTAAGCTACAACTATGGTAAGTCTGGTTCATTTACATACGCACAAGGCGATGTCAATGGAGATACTACCGTAAATTACATAGACAGCGGTCTTTTAAGTAAAAACTATGGAAAAAGCTGGTAAAATACAGATGATAAGTATGAATAATAAAAAAAGCAAAATAATATTTGCATTTGTCGCAGTATTTTTAATTGTAACCGCCTCAGTAGGTGCTGTTAAATATATTATTCCTAGTGCTTACGCTGCAGGAGGTGACCAATTCTACATCTCACCATCAAGTGGTAGTTACCAAAATGGGAACAATTTTACCGTGACCGTCACAGAATCGAGTACTGACCCAATCAATAGTTTGCAAGCAAACGTAAACTTTGATGTCTCTAAACTACAATTTGTGAGCATCTCCTCAGGTAGTGCGGCAGGATCGCCTTTTACAAACGTTAATCAAGCAACTGTCAGTGGTAGCCAGGTACAGATTGGTGAGTCTGTTCAGCCAGGCACCCAAACCGGACAACATAATGTAGCAACGATTACCTTCAAGGTACTCGGAGGCGGTAATACGTCGACTGTTTTAAGTTTTGATCCTTCAAGCGGTATGTTTGATCCAGTCTCTAGCCAAGCTGTTTGGGGTGGTTCGACTACCGGAGCGACGTTCACTTTGGCTTCCGCCCCCGCGCCTATATGCCCTGCTGGCGACAGTGGAACCTATCCAAATTGTGTGGCACCAACACCACCCCCTACAACTGGTGGCGGGTCAGTATCTACCGGCGGCGGTTCAACTAGCAACAGTGGCTCTACAAAACCTGCTACATCAACTGGTGGTAACACTAGTTCCTCACCAAGCGTAGCGACGCCGAATAATCAACTCAGCACTAGTAGTACAAATTCCTCATCATCAGCTCCAAGTTCAGGCAATGCAAATAATACTGCGGCGACTAACACCACAGCTGGCAGCCAAGAGATATCAGTTAAAGTCGTTAATGCAGATAATAAACCGGTCGTTGACGCTACAGTAACTCTAAATAATTTGACTAGTAAAACTAATACCTATGGCATAGCAACTTTCAACGCACTACCTGGCGAATATAAGGTCAATGTCAAGGGTAATGGGATTAAGCCTTACTCAAAAGCACTAGTAGTGGAGCCAGGCAAAACCACACAGTACACTCTAACTGCTCAGAATAGTGGACCGAGCACCGGTATAATCGTCCTTTGCATTCTTTTATTCTTTGCTTTCGACAGTATAGTTGGCGGCATATACCTACGCGCTAAACATATAAGAATATTTAGTTTTGCTCACGGCCCAGATATTGATACTCCGCCCGGATTTGATCCACCAACATCTAATAATCCGGCTAGTAATGTGATTTTGCCGCCTAGTGAACAAGCATCGGCAACAACCATGGCTGTAGTGCCGGAAACTATTATTACTCCAGCAATTGTAGCTCAACCAACAGTGATATCAACAGAAACAGGCGAACCACTAATGACACCAATACAGGTAATATCTCCAACTAATCCGCCGCTTGATACAACTAGTTCTCAGCAGACCAACATTACAAGTATAGATGAGCAGCCAACTAACACTAATACAGAACCAAAAGATGATGAGGTTAAATTCGGCTGAGCACTAATACATAATAACTAAAGACTGGTGACAGTAGTATTTACAAAAGTTTATAAATGTGCGACAATATACTTTATGTCACGTCCAGGTAGAGAACAAAGAGTAGTAGATTTTGAGCGAGAAAAAGTTCAAGCTAACTTAGTTGCCTACGAGTATCTCGAAGGCAAAGTTGAGCTGGATAGTGCCCTAGTAGGTCTTAAAGCATTTGGGTCGTATGGTAGCTATTTGGCTGGCGAAGTACTACTTGAAGAAGCCACTACTGCTCAGCCAGAAGTTGCAGATAGCTTATTTGATAAAGCCGCAGATAGCTTTGAAAGCGCAGTAAATATGGCTGAAACTGAAGGCCGGATCAGGCTCATTAGAAGTATGCCAAGTTCAAAGTTTAGGTTAGCTCAGATTCCGATCTTAAGAGGGATTTTTGTTGAGGATGAGCTACCAACACATGAAGAAGCCAACGATCACTATTCTAGATTATTAGATTTTGGCCAAGAGCTAGCTAGGCTATACCGCGAACGAAGTAGGGACGGTACAACCGGAAATCGTCTAATGTTGAGTCATCTTACCGGGATAGTAGCTGCCAGCTTTCTGTTTACCAGGATGGGTCTAGGCGAGTTTTCAACTGAAGACATGTTTACAGTTCAGCCCGGACTTAGCGATACAAGCGGCGGTGATCCTAGAAAAAAGAGCAGATATTCGGCGTTTGATCTGGCGACCTTCGAAAGACCCGACGACGATAGCATCCTTGAGGTAGTCTCTAGACTTCAGGTTAGAACCAATATAACCGAAGGCCAAGTGGTCGATGTTACTGACGACATAACACCACTTATAGTAAACCGAGATCTTAAGCTAGAAATTCATGACGATGTCGCCGCCAGGGCGATTATTCATGACTGTATTGCCGAAAGTAGCTTACCACCGGAAGAAACAGTCAGACTAAGACAAAGGCTAGACCTTAGGCAAAACAAACTTACGGCCGTAACTTACTCAGACTACTAGTCTGTGTAGACTTCGAGATATTTTGCTTTAAGCTCGAAAAAAGTATTATCTAGAATGCTTTGTCTAATCTTATCTACCGTATTTATGGCAAAGTATTCATTATGGATTGAGGCAAGTATAGCGCCAAGCATTTCATTGGCTCTTTGTAAGTGGGAGATATAGGCAATTGTGTAATTTCGGCAGGTATAGCAATCACACTCCTTGTCTAGCGGCTCAAACATATCTCGGTACTTAGTGTTTTTAATGTTTATACGTCCGCTCGATGTATAGATACTGCCGTTACGTGCTTGCCGAGTGAAGGCAATGCAATCAAATGTATCAATCCCGTACTCAACTCCTAAAAACAAGTCGCTAACCTTACTGCCTATGCCCAATAAGTGCTTAGGGCTCTCCTCTGGAAGCTCTTCAACCACCCAACGGACAGTGTCTTTAATTTCACCTGGCTCAAAGACACCACCAATTCCGTAGCCATCGAAACCTAGACTCATAATTTGCTGAGCCGACCTCTTCCTTAGCTTCTCGTCTCTTCCGCCTTGGATAACTCCATAGAGAGCTTGGTATGGACGGTTCGCTTCATTATCTAGCTGCCACTGGGCTAAATGCTCTGCTTTACAGCGCTTGGCCCAAGCAAAGGTTCGTTCCAATGCTTCTTCTATGTATTTTGGGTCGGCTAGTGGGGCGGTACATTCATCTAGAGCAAAATGTATATCGGCTCCGATGTCCCACTGTAGTTGCATTGACGATTCGGGTGTCATTCTTAGCTTTGAGCCATCAAGATGTGATCTAAAATCTACTCCAAGGTCATCAATTATTGCCAGTTGACCACTACTCTTTTGAGCAAGCCCGGCATCACCCTTCTTGGAATGAGCCACCTTATCGATGCCTTTTTTGTAAGCTACTCCAAGTGAAAATACCTGGAAGCCACCACTATCGGTATAGCTAGGGCGTTGCCAGTTCATAAAGCTACCAAGACCGCCAGCTTGGTTAATTATTTTTGAACCTGGGCGAAACATCAAATGATAAGTGTTTGCAAGAACTGCCTGAGCATTGATGCCTTTTAATTGCTCAACGGTTAAGCCTTTAACCGTAGCATTGGTCCCTCCCGCTATAAAGGCAGGAGTCTGAATTGTGCCGTGAGGTGTTGAGATAATGCCAGCTCTAGCTAAACTACCACTTAGCCTGTTTGTTACCTTAAAGTTATGAGCCTTATTAATCATATAATCAGCATTGAATCCCCATAGCTTAAGAAGCTATATTTGTGCTTGCTGGCATGATCATAGGCTCGTTTTAAGTTATCCCAACCAGCAAAAGCCGCCGCCATCATTAAAACGGTAGATTTAGGTGCATGAAAGTTGGTCACCATAGCATCAACTATTTTAAAATTGTAACCGGGATAAATAAATATGTCCGCCTCACCGCTTATTGGTAGTTTAGCCGAGCTACCAATAATAGAAGGGGCAGAATACTCTAAGGCTCTAGTCACAGTAGTACCAACAGCGATCACTCTATTACCGCTCTTCTTCGCCTCAATGATTGAACTAGCGCTGTCGCCAGGAATTTCGAAATACTCTTGGTGCATTTTGTGATCAGACAAGTTATCTACCCGTATCGGCATAAATGTACCGAGGCCGACATGGAGTGTAAGCTCGGTCGTCTTTACACCTTTGCTGTCTAGCTTGTTCAGTAAATTATTAGTAATGTTTAAACTGGCAGTTGGAGCAGCGACCGATCCGGGTTCTTTGGCAATGACCGTTTGGTAACGAATAGTGTCCTGCTGCTGAGCATCGCGTTTTAGGTAGGGTGGCAACGGCACAGAGCCATATTCATCTGACAGTTTGTATACATCCATATCTGAACTTACTATTGCTGTACCGTCGTCATTAAGTTTTAGAACTTTTATTTTTTGATCTCCAACCATCAAGATTTGGCTAGGCTCTAACTTACCTCGGTACATCACCTTAAAGGCACGTTTATCGATAGCCTGCTGATGTCTTTCTAGAATCAATAACTCACGTGGCTTGCCTGTCTCAGTTACTGCCTGAAGTCTAGCTTTAATAACGCGGGTGTTATTTATAACCAGTAAATCATTAGCCCGTAGATACTCATCAAGCTTCGAATACTCAGAATCAACAATATCTCCAGTTTTTCGGTCGAGTACCAATAGCCTGGTAGTGCCACGAGTTTTTGGAGGATATTTGGCGATTAACTTATCGTCGAGTTTGTAGCTGTAGTCATCAAGATTCATTTTGACTATTATAGATGAAAAAATCTAGCGGCTATAATCTAATCGCCATAGGGGTAGGCTAAATTTAGCTATTAGCTGCTTGAGCAGTACTAATACGATAAAAAATAGATTAAATTATATTAAGTCTATTGTCATTGTTTGCGGTACTCAGCAAAATAGTACCAGATGGCAATAAACGGGTGGAGTAAGAGCATGCCTAAAACCCAAAGCAACTTAGTTTCAGTTTTCAGTTTATCGTTTAAGATAGCTGAGACAGCCATCCAGGTCTCAAATATTAATATCAAAGCCAAACCTAGAGCAACCAAGAGTAGTAGGATCAAGCCAATTAATGGGGAGCTAGACATAGTAGTAACCTTAGCACTTAACATGCATGTGGTCTATAACACCTGTTGGTTTAGCCTGACGCTCAAACCCAGCCCTTTAAAGTTGCGGCATATAAAGACTGGTGTGTTTGGTGAGCTTAGGCTCTCATCATAAACGTAGCCAAGTCCATTAAACTTTATAAGATCTTGGATAGCCTCAACTCTATTTTTTATCATCCAACTGGCAAACGCACCGCGAGCAATCTTGGCATGAACTACGACAAAAGTTGGCTGCTTTGTTTTTTGATTAAGGCTTAAGAAGCGAGGTTCAATTACCCGTGAGGTGTCAATGTAATCAGTTATTAGTCTAGAGTATTCTTTGGCAGTTAGGTTAACTATATATTCACTATCTGACAGAATATTGACCAAATCCTTGCCCCAGTATTTATAGAGACTAGCCGATTCTATGCCAGGTAGCTTATAGCCCATTTCTAGTCTATATGGGCAGATACCATCCATGGGCCTTAGTAGACCGTACAAACCAGAAAGAATAAGTAGGTGAGTGTTAGCATACTTCAAATCAGCCTTATCCCAGCTCGCCAGCTGCAACCCGCTATAGATATCTCCCAAGAAACTATCTATAGCTTGTCTCTGATGTTCGGGCCTTGAATTCCAAGCAGAAATAAGGGCAACTGTTTTATCTGTTAGATCATCAGATATTTTCATGATTTGCTTAATTTCTGGTGCAGTCTTTGTTTTGAGTAGCTCGGCCAGGTGCTCGGCTTTTTAATAAATAGCGGACGAGCAAGCAGCTTACTTCTATCTGGCGTAGGTCGTATTGTTTTTGAGGTATGGAGTAGGATGATCACGTATACATAGTAACTTGAATCACAAATAATTAAACTTTTCTCTAAAGTAGAGTAGAATGAAAAAAGATTTTAAGACAAGGATATAAATATTAGTCATGGCAAATAGAATCTTTTATAACCCAGAGGGATACATTGAAGCCACTATAGAAGGTGAACAATCGTATATGTCGTTTGCTAATCTCGGCCCGACTGCGCTTGATATAATTGAAGATCTACAGAAAAAGGGTAAGAAGCGTCTCGGCCTTATCGATATTACAAAACAGACTAATTTTAGCCCCGACTCGAATCGAGCAGCTATGGAAATACTAGAATCATTTAACTACGAAAAGCTGGCCGTATTTGGTGCTGGTAGAATCCTTACAGAAGTCACCAAAGCTATTATTCTAGCCATGGGCAAGAACGACAACACAAAGGTTTTTAGTGATCGCGAATCTGCGGTCGCTTGGTTATTAAAAGAATGAACGCTTAGCAATAAATCTTGACACAAGACTCTTAAAGTTATATAATCTGATACACTAACTTGTAATATTGAGGATTATAAATGGCTGTAAAAAGACGATCAACTAATAGCCGGCGACAGGAAGTCGCTGATTATGCTTTGGGTACGGCAAGCGACATTACTTCTCAAGTAACTTCTTTCACTAGACTTTTAGTTCTTAAGTCATTGACTGATGTAACTACTCATCTAGGGACATCAAACGCCGGTGTCTTGCGGAATGACCCACATTCTCCGGGTATTCATTCGTATGGTGAATTAGTCGAAACTTATCATCGGCCCGGAATTGAAGTAGTAGCTCTAGTAGAGCCCAAAGAAGTATTGGTTGGAGTTAGCCCTGTATCGGAACTTAGCCCAAGCTTGCAACAGCACACAGTAAGCCCACAGGCAATACATATCGCTGAGTTAATAGCCACTATGTCTGATAGGGACAGAGCATATATTGCAGGTGATCTTATAAGGCCTTCATTGGGCGCCTAGCAATAACCGAGTAAATTTAGCCGATTTCAAGGTAGTGATTTAAATTTTGCGGCTTATTCTTGAACAATGTTCGATGCTCTATGCAGGTCAAAACTGCAAAGGCTGACAGACCCAAGTTATCAAATACCACGAGTCGATTAGTTATCCGTTTCGAAGTAGATAGAACAAACATCAAATGCCACCGCTAAGCCAGTAGCGTTATTGGTAGCCCAAATTTTATGTGCTAGCAGTGTGCTGCTCTGTGGGACTTGCGTCGAAGTACCTGACAGCGTCCCAGTGGCTATATTGCCAGTTGCTATATTGGTTACCTGGTAATAGTAGGTATTGGCCACTGAATTAGGTGCAAATATAGCCAGTTCATAAGGTGTGCTGCTGAGCGTGGCTCCTGGGAAATTGGTGCCGAGCGGTATTGCCGTTTGAGCCGCTGAACCGGCGTAAACAATATATAGCTGGGTTGCATCAGTTGACAGCTGGGCAACGCCGATGCAATTAGTTAGAGTGTTTGGTTCAACATTAGTCGCAGCCGCAGTTGAGTTCATTAAGCCACAAAAATTTCGTTCACCAGATACTGTTGCAGCATCTGACGGGATCCATCTACTAACATAGAAAAAGCCTGAGCCGTCATTGGCACCTGAGCCGCAAGAAAATTGAGCAACAGCAATCCTGGCTTCCGTTAGTGACCCAGCCGTAGTTGACGACACATAGCCTAGTCGACGCATTCTAGTCGCGATATTAGTCGTTGCTACGTTTCTAGCAGTCGCTGTCCCGACCACAGTTGGTGCGGTTATACCAAAAACACCAGGTACGGTCGTTGCGTTACCGGGTGGATCCCAATAGCCGACTTTATTTCTCGCTAAAAATGGCTGCAAGGATGTGCTTAGCCCTGAAGGGCCCACTTCCGCCAACAGTGTACGATTAGCAACTGTTCTCGAAAATATATTAATGTATCCTGCAGCAGGAGAAGCGGGCGTATCAGTACCGCTTAATAAACTAAGGGTTGAGTTTGCGCCGTCTATCGTCAGGGTCTGACTCGCCGAAGTCCAAGTTAGGTTGGGGTCACCAGCAAGTGCGTTACCGCTGTTGTATTGAATTTGATTTGATGCACCGCCAGCCGACACTTGACTGGACTGCAAGACGTTTCCACTGCCATCAGTAACGACCCAAGAGTTTTCGGTGAATTGCAGCGTGTATCCAGGCTGTAAAGCAACTTTTAGCAGCACTCTATAAGTCGAGCTATTATTTAGTCTAATAGTAAGGGTTGCTGCGGCCGTATCTGCGTTATAAACGTTAATTGCTTTAACTTGACGTTGAGTCGAACTAGCTGGCGCGGCGACTATTGTAACAGAAGTAGTGTTATTAGATTGGGTGTCTGTCGAACCAGGGGTGAAGGTAGAAGTTGTTATGTCTGCCCAAGAAGCAACACATTGAAGCTGATTGGAGGTAACCGCGCCTCCTAAAAATAGTTCTATAGATTTTGATGTTGTGTCTAAGATCATTTATCTAAACCCGCATTGAACTAAAAGCCATAGCTTGAGCCCTACTTACTCCACTACCGCTAACTGAGGCTGGTTGCCACTGGCTATTTGAAGCACTCCAAGTAAGCACATAGCCATCTGTCGGAGCAGACGAAGAAACAGCTCGGCCCTGAAGCCCAACTACTGAAGGAGAACTATATGTATTGGATATATCTCCAGCCAGCTGAACAAGACCTGGTCTAGAGCCAGTTGCTAGGTTTGTGTTTGTGTTTGTTGTATATGAATTTGTAGCCGTCGTTAATAGAGTACCGTCGGTAGCCAATGACTGTTGTAGGTAGTCATTAAGCACTGTCCCCCAGTTGTTATTATCTCCACCTGGTATAGGTAGCCTAGACATACACATCCCAATATATTAATTACTCGAACTAGTGATATATTACATTACTTCACAGAGAGAGTAAACATAATGGCAATGATATAAAATTAGCCAAATATTAAATCTCAATATTTCAAGCCAGCCCCTTGTTTAGAATTCTGATTATCGTAATGTAGTATTAGTTAAATCCTCGCCAGTTTCTGGATTAATATTTTGATTGTTTTGTCCCTCTTTAGTAGGAGATATAATAGTTGCCTCAGGTTGGGTAATGATAGGATTACTAGGTGGTGTCATATTGCCAATAACTATTGAGCTATTATCATCATTTTTAAGGTGCAACTTGTGCTCTAAACCGAAAAATGCCGATGCCAGATTAGAGCGGTGCATAAAAACCTGCCAAATCCAGAGCCAGATAACTACTAGTAGTATAAGCAGTAGAACTAGGTGGCTGCTAGCGTAAATCGCCGTGTTCTTACCTAACGAGTGACTAACATAAATTGTTTCGCTTGCACGTCTGCTTTGACCGTTTGTATATATAGTATTTGAAGACAAAATATATTTTCCACGCAGTAAGCTACTAACATTTAGCCGATAGATGAAGGGTGGTTTATCGGTTGAATATATCAGTTTGTCATCTAGGTAATAATAGACTTGCTTAATTGTTAGGCCAGGAACCACTGTAGGGCTAATACTAATTGGCGAACTAACCTCGACCGAAGCATTATTAAGTATTAGGGCGCCACTTGCCGTTATTGCGTAGTGGCCAACCGGCGCGGAGGTGCTATTACTGCCGCTGTTAGAAGTTGTTTGCTTAGTCGATGGCGGGCTAGTTGGTGACGCACCAGCAGACGGGACGGTGCTAACCGTACAGTTACTACCATCACCTGTTGGGGTACAGTTACTATCACCAAGAAACAGTACCGAATTAATCATTACCCCTGGCTGGGTTCCAATTAGCTTAAGGGTGTTTGTCCCGCTAGTTAAATTAACCGACATTCGAGACGAGGAAGAACCATTTTGGTAACTTATCCAATTCCAGCTATTCAGTGGCATTGAAGAGCTTCCGCCAACATTAAAACAGCTTGACCCATTAACCTGGAGCATAATCGAATTACTGCTAGCCACTGGAGTCTGCATGTTAACCCAAACACTGTAGGTAGTAGTGCTGGTGGCGCTAAACGTCAGACTGTCAGTACCATATGTAGTTGGTGGAGACGAACATGCGGCTGCAGATGCCAACGGGCTAGATAGAACGCTAAGTAAGAGATAGGTTATTGAAAACAGGCCTGCTATTAAATATTTCATTGAAAATATGTCCGTATCTTATAGCGCTATTACTAAATAGGCTTTGAAGCTTATTATAGCCTATGAAAGCACAGTGTATATAGTAATCTTCCATAAAATCCAAAGTGAGTAGGCCTGAGTCGCAAGCTATTACTTGCCAAACATTAGGCAAAAGACCTCAACACCTAAAAAATCAAAACATAGCCACTAATAGATGCGAGATCTATTCTCTTATGTTTTTTGTATAAAAAAGGAATAACCATACCAATCCTATCCAATTTTATCTGTGACCTAAAAGCTTGTAAAGCATAAGCACATGTACTATAACTGTTGCATAATGCAATTTGCCTCACTGTTTAACCTTAATAACCCTGGGCACTACCTGCATTGGTCAATTTTTACTGTCTCGGTCGCCAACCTAATAATAATCGCAGTAATGGCGCTTATCTTTGGGCTAGCGTTAATATTGCCGTTTCCAAAAGCTAAAAAGGAAGATCTCGAGACAAGTACGCCTGAACCAGCACCCCCACAGCTTAGCGATGCTAAAGATAGTAAGATGTGGACGGCTAAACTTCGCAATTATTGGCTTAAAGTATTGCCACCTGAGAAATTGCTACCTGACAGACAGCCGGCATACGTTGCTTCTTGGATCTATGTATTTGGTGTGGCTACCTTAGCCGCACTAGGCATGGTAATTTTGTCAGGCTTTGCCTTATCTATTGGCGGACCTGATTGGTGGCATACAACTGCAGCAGGTCACTTTTTCAATAGTATTCACCTTTGGAGCGTTGAGCTATTTTTAGCCTTTATGGTTATCCACTTATGGGGTAAATTCTGGATGGCTGCCTGGAGAGGCAACCGAAAACTAACCTGGATGACAGGTGTAGTAGCCTTTTTGGCGTCAATCATTGAATGCTTCACTGGCTACCTAAGTCAACAAAATTTTGATGCACAGTGGATTGCTACTAATGGTAAGGACGCAATTAATGTAAGTGGACTTGGAGCTTTCTTTAATCTGCTTAACCTTGGGCAGATGTTAATGTGGCATATTGTCTTAATACCATTAGTGTTAGTTGCTTTGATTGGGGCACATATTTTGCTCGTACGTAAGCGTGGCGTTGTTCACCCGATTCAAAAAAGACAAAAAGATAAAGCCTTACGTAAAGCAGCTAGGGCTGCCGAAGCAATGGAATGGCGTGGTCCAACGCGGCGATACGACATCCTTAAAGAAGGTACTATCGCCAGTTTAATTGTTTTTGTACTTGTACTTGGGCTAGCCGCACTACTTTCGTCACCAAACGAACCACCGGTAACCGTCTCTAGCTGGGCTAAAGTTGCGCCTGCTGATTTTATGGGAACTGCTGCTAGTGAGCTAGCCGGTACTAGTGAGACGGCTCAGTATGGACCACCATACAATCATCAAAGTGGTAGCGTACAGAAAGTAGGAATATCTTGGCAGCTGTTAGCTGGTGTGAGACAGCCAATTGATGCAGCACAAGACTTTGTAATATCGCCGTTAATCAAAGTTGCGCCGACTGACCCAGCGCTACAAAAAGCACTGGCAACCTATAACAGTGCCAGTCTTGAACAGCAACAGACTTGGAACCAGGCATATGCTGACGCAGTGACTAAGGTAACATTTGTAAATGGCATTCCAAAGCTTCCAAAAGCTGACTATGGCCCAGTTGACGTGCTTGTTTCCAAAGAGTTAATTTTAGCTCAATCTGGAGCTGTTGATGCAGACCTTCTAGCTCAGCAACCATTTTATGGGTCAAACTACACTAAGCCGTTACTGTTTATTGAAGACGGTAATTACTTCTCAAGTCTTGCCCAGAGCCAACACCTAACAGGTGCGCAGTGGGGGGTAATGAATGAAACAGGGAGTTACCCAGGCCAACCTTGGCTATGGCTATACACCCTGTGGTACCAAGTGCCTAGCTTTAGTTCTTCGGCAAACGTCGACATTATTGCGATTTATATGACCGGCCTCGCTACTCTACTACTGCTGCTGGTGCCATTTATCCCAGGACTAAGAGATATACCGCGAGTCATTCCGCTACATAAACTGGTTTGGCGAAAAAAGAAGTAAGCCTATTCACCTTCTGTAATATAGTGTCTACGTTGCTCCATAGATTCTGAGGCTTGTTCTATCTCAGCAATCCTTCGCTCCTCTTCTGGTAGGTCTGGGTCTATCACATCTGGGAAGAATGTCTGGCTGAACCGTTCAGCATCGTCGAATTCAATAGATCTGCGCACACGCCGGGTTAAAAGTGGAAACCTGGCGTCAGATTTGATAGCGTCGATGACTATATCGTGAACTAGTCTTTGTGGGCTAATAAACCTATCTGAAGCCGCAAACTCAATAACCCGTTTCCAAAATTCCGATGTGGCAAACGGGTTTTCAACTATGGCGCTAGCAAGAACAGTCTCCGTATCAGAAACGAATCCAGGGAGTTCCTCTACACCATTAAGTTCGGGTCGTCTAGACATTATATTAAAAACAATCGAGTTAGGCTCATTTAGTCTCTGCAGTATACCCAGTCAAGCTGAGATAACTATGAAGCCCAAATTATGGTTAATGGTAAAAACAAGTCAGTTGTAATACAGTATAGTTATGGATCAATTTGGATTATCTCAAAAGATTGTTATTGTCGACGATAATGTATCTCTAAACGAAATATACAAAGTCCGCCTAGAGATGCTTGGATACGCCTGTTTCTCGGCTTTTGACGGAGAAGAAGCGCTTAAAATAATTCAAAAAGAACTGCCAGATTTAGTGCTTTTAGACCTTATGGTGCCAAAAATTGCCGGAGATCAGATACTTGCAACCATGCGTGGGAGCGACTGGGGCAAGAACATAAAAGTGATGATCATATCTAATCTAAATGAATCTGACGCGACACCTGGATTACGTGATCAGGGCATAGTTGGCTACGCAGTTAAAGCCAACCTATCTAACGATCAGCTTGATCGGCTGGTTGACGATATCCTTAAGCCTGCAGGCCAGGAAGAGGATGTCAGCCTAGACGGTGATGAAGCTTAAAGCAGCCTCTGGTTACACTTGTTACGTAAAGAATCTAGACAAGTCAGCAGAATTTTATCAAAAACTGGGCTAGAGGTTAAAAAGCGCTCATCAGACCGACTGATTCTCTATTTGAACTGGTATAGAATAGATCTTGTCGCTATAGACACAGAAAACAGTAGCCAAGTTACAGATGAATTAGATTCAGACAAAAAGGGAGAGGGCGTCTTCTTATACTTTAGCGTAGATAATGTCGATGAAGCATATGAAGAGCTAGTGAAAAAAAGATTTAAACCCATAACAGAGCCAAAAGACATGTCCTGGGGTAGCCGAGAGTTTATAATTACCGACCCTGACGGATACAAGCTAGTGCTATTTAAAAGAAAAGTAGCCAAGAACCCAACCGACTAAATTAGCCAGTTCATGGTATAATTCTACGAACATAGCTTACCCGGAGGTAGAAGTGCTTTGTCCTGAAAAAGAACAGTTTTTCGACACAATGGATGCTCAGTATTTAGCGTTAACCTATGCTGATGTTCGCATTCGAACTGCTTCTGGTCATGAAGCGGAACCACCAGAGGTCCTAGACGTATCTAGTATGTTTTCAAGACATGTTGAGCTCAAAGTACCTTTAGTGAGCGCCGCCATGAATACGGTAACTGAATCAAGAATGGCGATTGAGATGGGAAAGCTCGGAGGGCTAGGTGTCATTCATGCAGCTATGACAATAGACGAGCAGCGCAGAGCAGTGCGTGATGTAAAGATGGCAGTTAATGGGCTAATTGAGGTCCCAATAACTGTTCGCTCAGATTGGACAGTTGAAGAGGTAGAAAACTTTCGCAGGGAGAAAGGCCATACATTTAGTAATTTTCCAGTTGTCGACAACGAAGGTCATTTTGTAGGATTATTGTCCGGTAAACAAGTTCAATACGTTGATCCGACTGATACCGTAGAAGTTGCTATGACCCCCCGAGGTCAAGTCCTAACAGCTAAAAAAGGTACTACTATTGAGCAGGCATTTGGTAAAATGCGTAAAGAAAAACGAAGTACCTTGCCGTTGGTCACTAAGCATGGGGCAATTGCCGGACTTTATATATTTTCCGATGTAAACAGAATCCAAAGAGATATAGGTTCGTTTAATACTGACGGAGATAACCAACTTTACTCTGCTGCGGCAGTATCAACAATTTCTACAACTTCAAATACCATGGAGCGAGTCGCTGCCTTAGAGAAATATTTAGATGTCGTAGTGCTCGATACCGCTAACGGTGACGCTTGGTATGCCTTTAACACCTTAAGAGAACTAAAGATATCATTTCCTGATTTAGACGTCGTAGTCGGAAATATTTCCGAAGGCGAATCAGCGAGACAATTGGCTTTAGCAGGGGCGGACGGCATAAAGATAGGTCAGGGACCGGGCTCTATTTGTTCTACTAGACGAGAGATAGGCATCGGAAGACCGCAAGTAACTGCAGTACATGATGCTGTGAGGGCGCTACAGACCGAGCATGGACAGATACCGATATGTGCTGATGGTGGCATAGTTGAACACGGAGATATACCTATAGCTTTTGTTGCTGGTGCGCATTCGGTGATGATGGGTAATAGATTTGCTGGTACTGATGAAACGCCAGGACCTGTACTTACGGGTAGTGATGGCAAAAAGTATAAAAAGTATGATGGAATGGGCTCGGAGGAGAATATAAGGGCAAACGAAGCGTCAAGAGAGAGATATGGAGCAGACGGTGATATTTTCCTTCCTGAAGGTGTTTCTAGTGAAGTCCCATATAAAGGCCAGATGGTTGACGAGTTTACGCTTTGCTTACTAGCGCTTAGAAAAAGTATGGAGTATGTAAAAGCTCCTAACCTTTCCTATCTACGAGAGAACGCTCTACTTACGCGGATAACAAATAACGGCCTTGTTGAATCTCACCCGCACGACGTCAGGGTTGCCTAGATACTATCTCCGATCAATATATTCATCAGGCTGCGCGCCGACACCGATCATAGTAATAGGTGTTCTCAGTTCATACTCAAGGAAGTCAACATAATATTGTGCCGCCTTAGGCAGATCACTAAAGCTCCTTGCGCCAGTAATATCTTCTTCCCAGCCTGGTAGCGTGACGTAAATCGGCCTAGACTGGTCTAGCTTTCGTGCCGAATCGGGGGCATCTTCCAGTATTTTACCTTTTCTCTCGTACTCAACACAGACGTCGATTACCGGGCCAAATCTTTGGACCCAGTCTAGTTTAGTCAAAATTATTTCGTCTGGGCCATTAACCAAATTAGATCTTCGAATAAGCGGAAGGTCTAGATGCCCAAGCCGCCTATCTCTGCCGGTGGTAGTGCCTCTTTCTCCGTCGACTGCTGACTTATCACCATGCAATGTTGCAAGCTGTTCTTCATTAAATATTTCGGTTACAAAATTTCCTCCACCTACATGAGAGGGGACGGCTTTAACTACGCCAAAAACTTTTCCAATCCTACTGGCAGGCACACCTAAACCTATAGTTGCGCCACCAGAAGTCGTTGACGTAGAGGTGGTAAATGGGTACATGCCGTGGTCTATATCTAGCGCAAAGGCCTGAGCGCCTTCAGCGAGAACTCTGAGGTCTGGGTATCTTTCTAATGACCTGCCCAAAAATCGTACAGTATCTGTTACGTAGCAGCCAATACTCAAAGCAGCCTCAATGAATTCACGTGCTTCTGCAGCTTCATCAATTGGTTTAAAACCGGCTTCATCCCTTAATTCACGCTGAGCAACGAGGGCGCTATAGGCAATGTCAAAAAGTTCATCTGGACGATTCCTGATTTCTTCAACTCGTTTACCAAGCCTCATTGATTTATCAGCCATGGTGGGAGCGATTCCAGTTTTGGTAGAACCTTGAGCGATTCCTGGATCTGTTTCTCGGATTTTATCGTCCCATATATGATGAGGCATTATGAGATGAGCCCCGGAGCTTATTTTTAAATTATCTTCAGATACTTCTAGTCCAAATGACCTTATGTGAGCAATTTCAGCAACTAATTGGACTGGGTTTACGAGGGTGCCATTGCCTATTATGTTCACGGTGCCTTCGTGGGCAATCCCTGACGGTACGAGATGGAGTTTTAGTGGCTCATCATACCCCTCAAGAACAACCGTGTGTCCTGCATTATTGCCACCATTATACCTGGCGACGGCATCATATTCAGCTGCCAAAATATCGACAAATCTACCTTTGCCTTCATCGCCTCTCTGTGATCCAACCAAAACATCTACTGACATACCCAACAAGAATAGATGAGAACTTACTAGTTATCAAGCATAAGCAATTTAATAAGTCTAGTTTAGCCAATTTACTACTAACAAACTACGGTCTTTTGTTAATTGTTACCAAGGTCTGACGCCATGGATTCGTAGCAAGACTTACATATATGGAACTTCGTAACTTGATTAGCAGAATTAGGTGGACTCAGTAAAATCGCTCCAAAATCGGTTAGTTCATCACCGCACATGTCGCACTTTGGTTTAATAGCCATAACCCTACTTTATTACATAATGCTAAATAACCTAGATACTAAAACTATTGACATTGCTAATGTTTAACATATAATTTCGCTTATAAACAAGGTTCAGACATGACCAAAACCAAAAAATCCAAAAAGTCCTCAAACTCGAAAAGAAAAACTTTAAGAAATCGATTTAACTTCAAGAATCTCCTAGCAGTACTGGTAATCGCCATAATCGCCATTCTTGGCATTAAGTTTCTGTTTGTTTCTCATGCCGCCACGCCAACGATTACCGGCACCCCCGTAGCGATTGTTGCATCCAGCGCTAATACTGGTTATTGGATAGCTGCTAGTGATGGCGGTGTCTTTGCTGAGGGCACGGCTCCTTTTTATGGCTCTATGGGCGGTAAGGCGCTCTCTGCCCCAATTACTGGTATCGCCTCGACAGCTGATGGCAACGGCTATTGGCTTGTAGGAGCAGACGGAGCAGTCTACGCCTTTGGTGATGCTGGCTATCATAATGGGGTAAATAACATTGGCCTTAATGGTACATCAGTTAAAGTACCTGGAGCGACTATAGTATCGATAGCCGATGATCCGGCCAATGGTGGCTATATTCTTATAGATAACTTTGGGCATTCATACGCCTTTGGCAATGCGCCTCCGTATAATGTATCTCCATGGACTACTCCGACAGGTGAAAATGTCAATAGTCTAGACATGAATTCGTCCGGTTCCGGACTATATGTCTTAACCACTGACGGAAGAGTTCTCTCATATGGCAGCGTTGCTGGACAGGGTGGCTATCTTGGCTCAACCGCTGGTGGTCAAAAATGGATTGGTATTGCTTCAGACCCTGGAACCAATGGATACTACATGGTCAGTAACATTGGTGGCGTATATGCCGAGAGTGGAGCAGCATTTTATGGTTCTGCGGTATCAAATAACCCAGTCGGCGGAATTATTGGTATGGCTGTCACTTCAGACGGCAAAGGCTACTGGCTACTTGGTGGTGACGGTGGTATTTTCTCGTACGGGGATGCGGTTTACCAAGGAAGAGTCACTCCAACAGCCCCAGTAATTTCAGCCTTTACCTCAAGCCTACCCAACGTTGTATCAGGTCAACCAGTCAGCCTAAGTTATGCCGTGACTAATGCTACCCAAGTGTCTATTACTGGCTACGGTGGTGCTCTTAGCCCAACAAGTGGGAAAGTCAACGTCACGCCAACAAACACCACAAGCGCACTTACTAAGATCACCTACACTCTGTCAGCCATCAACACTGGCAACACACCTGCGGTTTCACAGGTTGTAGTCGGGGTATGTCCAGCTGGAACCGTAGTTAACGCAACCTATGGCTGTGTAACTCCATCATCGTTAACACCTAAATGCCCAGCAGGCCAAACAGGCACTCCACCAAACTGTACTACCGCGGCTGCTCCGACATGTCCAGCAGGCCAAACAGGCACTCCACCAAACTGTTATGCTCCAGGAGCATTTGCTGGCCTCAGCGGCCATGACTGTTACCAAAACTTTGATTGGATCCCGGTTGGCACTGGCGGAGAATGTGTCCTAAATGCCAGCGTTGCCGGATATAATTCGACGACTGCAGCTGAGATAGCCGTCATCAATGGTGTGGCAGGAGCAAACTTCGTACACGTCGATACTGGCGGGCACGTAGTGTATAACTGCGTAACGATATTAGGGTGCGAGAACGTAACACCATACTAAAATGATGAAAAAAATGAAATTAAATCAATCAAAAATCATATTTCTAGCAGTTATATTTGTAGCTGTGATTGGGGTTGCCGTTTTAGGTGTTTATCTACATAGGTCGCAGTGGCTATTTACTCCAGCTTATAGTCAAAGACAGACAGCTACAAAGTTTCTGGACGACGTCTATGCAAATAAAATGAGCGCCGCTTATGGTCTGACTAGCAATAAGTTCCTGTCGACAAACTCGATAGTAAGCTTTAGCTCTAGTGAGTCGCCTTTGGTAGGTAACCATATGATTACTCACTTCGGAAAGTACTATGTAGTTAAGGGCCAGTCAATAATAACCGGAAGCATTCTAAACGCATCTAATGGGACAGTGATAACGTTGAATATGACCTTTGCTGGTAATAAGCTAGATTCCTTCAACGCCGTTCAAGCTAATTAGAGATATTGTAGTTAGCTAGGATTTTACTCATCGTCGTAGTCGATACGGCAGTAGTTTTATCTATTGAGTACATTTCAAATAGATACTTGCTTTGATTATCATTAAAGACGACGACTTTATCGGTGTTCGTCCCACATACCTTATAACTAGAACCCTTGATATTAATCGTGCCCACGGTCTTTACGGTCTTACCCAGATTGCTACAATCACCTTTACTCGGGTATTTAATGAATGAGGCGCTCAGTGGGGTTTTCAGATCGCCGGTTAATTGGCTGTTGCCAGTTATAATATTTACTCCTGGAACGGCGTCTGAGTAGTATATAAAGGAGTAATCAACACCCTTATTTACTAGCGTGTAACGTTTACTAAGACTTTGTCCGCTATGCGACACAAACAACAACGACGCTGCGGCAATTAGCAAGATAAATGCCCCGGCGGAAGTGATAAAAACAGCCTTACGCTTGCTCTTGACTGCTATTTCAGGCTGCAAATAGCTGTCTGCCGGTGGCGCTGTGTTAACTATTGTCATCTGAGGGCTTGCAGGGTCAACATTGTTAATAATCGGAATTGTTTGTATGATCTGACCTTCAGTTGGGGAAATAACTTGAACTGGCGTTGTAAGTTCACTATTTTCGGTGGCAGTACTAGCTAGGAAGTTTTGAATCTCTTCAGTTGGACTGTTATATACGGGTTCAGGTGCAGCAGCAGTTGATATGGGCTCAGGATTTGGTGTTGGGGCAATCATCGTAGGTTCAACGACCGGGGCGGCAGAAGCGGCCGGAACAGCATTAGGAGTTATTAGAGTTGGCTCAGGCGACACGGGAGCTGATTGAGGTTCTAGAGACGGGGCTACAAGAGGAGGTTGACTGTTGTCGGTTGGCGGGATTTGATTATTGTCCATAAGCGGTAATTATACTATGAATATTAATATGCATAAGCAATAAAAGTCAAAAGTATTGAGCCACCATACATCTTGGACACATTCACTAAACTAGAAAGGAGTGAAAGTGAGAACAAGAACCATGACCAACAAACAACTTCAGATCTATGGAGCTAGGATTAAGATAGCCTGGTTTA
>Ga0097691_1000739_pt1 | contig 26655 bp, 27 predicted proteins | sample NGESurdeep072012_8_FD_72858 | JGI IMG/M metagenome (GOLD analysis project Ga0097691, IMG submission 72858) | Arctic peat soil microbial communities from Barrow, Alaska - NGEE Surface sample 210-1 deep-072012 | ecosystem: Environmental > Terrestrial > Soil > Wetlands > Peat ... | reverse complement strand
GTGATCGTCTCGATGATGACTTCGTGGCTGGTCAGCGGCCGGCCGGGAAGGTGGTGTTGCTCGCGGAGTCCAAGGCTTTACTGGTCGACCGGGTGCAGCGCCATACCGGACCATGGCAGGCCCGTCCGGTCAAGCGGGTGTATATCCCTAAGAAGGGCAGCGCAGGTAAGCGGCGTCCGCTCGGAATTCCGACGGACCCCGCAAACTGCGAGGTCGCGCCGTCTGCGTGAGGATTCGGAATCGTTCCTCACGGTCACTCATCCGTTTCATCCGTTGGTCGGTCAGCGGCTGCGGGTGTTGTTCGAGCGCCACTACAAGGCGACGGGTCTGTCGTTGTGTTGCGAGGGTGGCCCGGCGGGCACGGTGATGCTGCCGGTGGCGTGGACCGACCGGGGCAAGCCGGCAGGCCTGCGGGCCCCAGGCTATGAGGAGCTCGTCGAGCTGGCTGGGCTGGTGCGCGCCCTGACGACACGCCGACAGGACTGAGGTCATTGACCACAGCATTCGTTGCCGTCACAGTCTTGTGTAATGAACACACACAAGAACGAGGTCGAGCTGGGCTCGTTGTCGTTGCGGCAGCTACGAGCCCGACGCCGTCGCCTAGTCGCCGCGCTGCCCGACGTCGGGGACTATCTGGCCGGTTCGCTGGTCGAGCAGTCCCGCCGTTGCGGCAAGCCGGGCTGCCGGTGCGCAGGCGGAGAGCTGCACGGGCCGTATCTCTACCTGTCGGCGGGCAAGGCTGCCGGGCGGGGTTCGCTGGTCTACGTCCCGGAGGCGTTGGCCCCTTTGGTGGGCGAACGGGTGGCGTTGACGGCGTCGGTGCGGGCCCTGCTCGCGGACATTTCGGCGATCAACCTGGAGTTGCTCGCCCGCCGGAAGCTGGAGTAGATGACCACCCTGGTGCTGCGGGCGGATCTGGTCGCTCCGGTGGCGAACATGCTCGCTGCGGCGTGGGCCGCTGGTGGGATTGGTGCACCTGCGCAGCCGGTGCACCACGAGGCGCGCGGCAAACCGCCGGCACCACAGGCAAGAGAGGTGAGTCAGGATGAGGGGCGAGAGCAAGGTTCGGGCCGAGCACCGCGCCCGGACGGCGGTGATCTATGTGCGCCAGTCGACGTTGGCCCAGGTCCGCGACCACACCGAGTCGACCGCGCGCCAGTACGCCCTGGCTGGCGAGGCGTCGCGGCTGGGTTGGCCTGCGGGTGGCATCGAGGTGATCGACACCGACCTGGGGGTCTCCGGGCGCTCGACCGAGGGCCGCGACGGGTTCAAAGCGTTGGTTGCGCGGGTGTGTCTGGGCGAGGTCGGCGCAATCTTCGGGTTGGAGGTTTCCCGGCTGGCCCGTTCCTCGGCCGACCTAATGGCCCGACAGCCCACGAGTCGCCCGCGCCCTCCAACTCCTCACCGAAGAGCTCAACGCCACACCAACGGTCATGCCCACCGACCCCCGGCCACTGACCTACCAGCTCGCACAGGCATAAGTTTCAACAACCACCTCGTCCCTACTTGAGGAGGTCTGAGGCTGTGTGAGTTCGTCATTGAAGCGTTGTGTTATCACCTATAGAACGAGCCCACGACGCCACCCCGATCGAGTGCGAAAGAGCCTCGTCACGTTCGCGGTTTGTGCTCGCGAACCTGTCCCGTATCCGGGTAGTCGAGAGGCCCAGACGGGGACTTGTCGGTCAGGCGTTGGGGCGCTGCAAAGACTCTGTGTCGTTGCAGGCCAGCCAGGCTGCCCCGATGATGCCTGCCGAGTTCTGGAGCTGAGCGGCCACGATCGGTGCCCGCAGATGCAGCAGGGGCAGGAACTTGTCGGCTTTGCGGGACACGCCACCGCCGACGACGATCAGGTCCGGCCAGAGGAGGTCCTCGACGTGGGAGTAGTACCGCTGAAGACGCTCGGCCCACTCCTGCCAGGACAGGTTCTTCTCGTCCTTGACGCTCGAGGCCGCCCGGTGCTCCGCATCGCGGCCGTCGATCTCGAGATGCCCCAGCTCGGAGTTGGGGACCAGCACGCCGTTGTAGAACAGCGCGGACCCGATGCCGGTGCCCAGAGTGGTCATCAGGACCAAGCCGTCGGCATTGCGCGCAGCCCCGAAGTGGAGCTCGCCGAGACCTGCCGCGTCAGCGTCGTTGACGACCGTCACCGGTCGGCCGAGCCTGTCGCTCAACAGCTTTCGCGCGTCTGTGCCGATCCAGGCGGGGTCGATGTTGGCCGCGGTGCGCACCACACCGTTGGTCACCACGGCCGGCAGCGTCACGCCGATGGGGGAGTCTCCGGTGTCACCGGCGAAGTGCTCTGCGATCTGAACGACGAGGTCAACCACCGCGTCCGGCGTTGACTGCCTGGGGTTCTCGCAGCGCAGCCGATCCTTGGCGAACTGACCGGTGGCCAGATCCACGGGCGCTCCCTTGATGCCACTGCCACCGATGTCGATACCAAGCGGGTGATGCGTAGTGGGCATGGAGACGCCTTCCCTTGCAGTGATGTTGGACGCGGTGTTCTTGTTGCAGTGATCTCGTTGCAGTGACGTCGAGGCCTTGATGTCGAGGCAGCCACGTCGAAGGTGCAGTGATCAGGGCAGGGTCAGGATCTCCGCTCCTGTGTCGGTGATCAGCAGGGTGTGCTCGAACTGCGCAGAGCGCTTGCGATCCTTGGTGACGACTGTCCAGTCGTCGTCCCACATGTCCCATTCCACGGTGCCCAGGTTCAGCATCGGCTCGATGGTGAACGTCATCCCGGGCTTGATCACGGTGTTGTACTGCGGGGCCGCGTCATAGTGGGGGACCACCAGCCCGGAGTGGAAAGCCGTGCCGATGCCGTGGCCGGTGAAGTCGCGGACGACGCCATAGCCGAACCGCTTGGCATAGCTCTGGATCACCCGGCCGATGACGTTGATCTCGCGGCCGGGTTTTGACGCTTTGATGCCACGCATCATGGCCTCGTGGGTGCGCTCGACGAGCAGCCTGGACTCCTCGTCGACGTGGCCGCAGAGGTAGGTGGCGTCTGTGTCGCCGTGGACCCCGCCGATGTACGCGGTGACGTCGATGTTGACGATGTCGCCGTCCTGCAGCGGGCGGTCGTCGGGGATGCCGTGGCAGATCACTTCGTTGACGCTGGTGCACAGCGACTTCGGGAACCGGCGGTAGCCCAGCGGCGAGGGGTAGGCCCCGTGGTCGAGCATGTACTCATGGCCGATCCGGTCAAGCTCGTCGGTGGTGACCCCGGGCGCGATCGCTGCGGCCGCAGCCTGCATCGCCTGCGCCGCGATACGTCCGGCGACTCGCATCTTCTCGATGGTCTCGGCGTCCTTGGCCTCTGGCCCGGTGTACTTAGCGGGCGCCGGCCGGTCGACATACTCCGGTCGGGCAATGGCGGCAGGCACGCTCCGACGTCCGCTGAGGACTCCTGGCGCCACGCTTGCATAGGTGATCGACATACATTGGAGTCTAGGCAAGGCCGGAGCGGCCGACTTACCCCGTTGACTCAAAGAGAGGTTGCCATGGCGTACTGGTTCAACGTGAGCACCGGAGCGGTCGAGGATGACGTCAACAAGAGTCCGGTGGATCGGCTGATGGGGCCTTTCGACAGCTATGCGGCGGCGGAGCAGGCGTTGTCGCACGCCAAGGAGAACACGCAGCGCTGGGACGCGGAGGACAAGGCGTGGGAGGACAAGGGACTCGAGGACTGAGCCCCTTGTCCTGAGGCAACCTCGTGTCCGAGACCGCAGTGTCCGAGGCCGCAGTGTTCGAGACCGCAGTGTTCGAGACCGCAGTGTCCGAGACCGCAGTGTCCGAGACCTGGTCAGGCGGCTGGTCCGCCGATCCGGCTGAGGGCCTCATCCCAGCGTTGAGGCAAGCTCTGGCCGAGCGCGGGGTCGTCGATCCGCTCGTGTCTCAGGTCCAGGCGAGTGTCGGCGCCGGCAGGGGTGAGTCGCAGGTCGACCAGCGTCGCGCGGGCATGCTCGTCGGCGTGCCAGGTGAGGCGAACCTGTTCCAGCGGATGGTAGCTGCGGACCACTCCATGGCTGCCGTCCGCGCTGTGCCAAGGTTCACCCTTGGTGCCGAGCTTCGCGCCTTTGCCGAGCAGAGCCTCCGCCCCGGCGGACGTGGTCAGGAGCTGCCAGACCTTGTCGATAGGAAAGGGCACCACCCGACTCACCTCGATGACGGGGGCGCCCTGTGCGCCTTCTGTGGGAACCTCGCTGGATTCCGTTGCTGCTGTCATCGCGACCTCGATCCGTTCCGTCCGGATGGGTCGGACGGCTAGGGGAATGTCCAGATACTCAGCACACCAAGATGGCGACGATTGCACAATCCCTGGATCGGGTCTTTTTGGTCTCAAAGTGCACTGGTTGTCGCCGCAGCGGTAGATCAGAGACGTTGAACGCCCATTCCTGCGTTGCAGCGAGTCTTTCGAAAAGGCACTTTCGATGCCGTGCCCACCCGGACCGCAAACTGGCTCACCCTCGCCGCCGTCGCAGTTCTCGGCCATGGCCTGCCGCTGACCTTCATCGCCTCCATGAGGATGCTCAAGCGGCGTACTCCATACGGACTGACTGGTCGGGCTTTCGCAGCGGTCGAGACCTCATGGGTGCCCCTCAGGCGATCTCGCTGGCCAGCGGCGCCCTGCTGGTGACGTTGATCGACTACCACGTCATTCTCGCCATCATGGCAGCCCTCACCGGCGCAGCAGTCGTATACCTGCTGGTCTTGCCCGAGCGCCAGCTGTCTCGACTGGATGGGCCGTTGACGGCTCCGACGGACGAGTCGGGCCCTTCTGTCGGCGGGAGTGCGCCGCTGCCAGTCGCCTAGTCCTCGAACGAGTGCTCGGCTGCCGGGAAGGTCCCGCCCGCGACGTCCGAAGCGTAGGCGCGGGCGGCCTCACCCAGGCTGGTGCGAAGGTCGGCATACCGTTTGACGAAGCGTGGCGCTTTGCCGCCGCGCAGCCCGGCCATGTCCTGCCAGACCAGCACCTGAGCATCACAACTTGGGCCGGCGCCGATCCCGATCGTCGGGATGTGCAGCACCTCGGTGACCCGGGCGGCGACCGATGAGGGCACCATCTCCATGACGATGGAGAAGGCCCCGGCCCTCTCCAGAGCCAGGGCGTCCTCGACCAGTGCGTCCGCCGAGTCCCCGCGACCCTGGATACGGTAGCCACCGAGGACGTGCTCGCTCTGAGGGGTGAAGCCGATGTGTCCCATGACCGGGATGCCGGCCCGGACTAGGAGCTCGACCTCAGGCACCATGGCTCGTCCGCCTTCGAGCTTGACCGCGTGTGCCAGGCCCTCCTTCATGAACCGGGTCGCCGTGGCCAGTGCCTGGCTCGGGCTGGCCTGGTAGGACCCGAAGGGCAGATCGGCCACGACCAGGGCGTGTTTGGCGGAACGGGTCACGGCCCGGACCAGCGGGACCAGCTCGTCGATCGTGACAGGCACGGTCGTCTCGTATCCGTACACGTTGTTAGCGGCCGAGTCGCCGATTAGGAGAACAGGAATGCCGGCTTCGTCGAAGATCTCAGCGGCGTACTGGTCGTACGCCGTGAGCATCGCCCACCGCTCTCCTCGCTCCTTCATCGCCTGGAGGTGCGGGATCCGGATGCGCTTGAGCGACGGAGTGGCCGATCCGGACGCACTGCCGGCGCCGGCGCCGTAGGGGGCTGGTTGTTCGCTCATCGAGGTGGCTCCTTGCATGGACGGCTACGTGGCCATCCCTAGTTGGAGATGAAGCAGAAACGATCGGTGCCTGGGTCTGCGGTCAATAGTGTTCGCGCCAGCGATTCGTGATCGGCAGGCGACGGTCGCGTCCGAACGCCAATGACGAGATCTTCGGACCGGGGGCGAACTGACGACGCTTCCACTCTGCAGCGTCGACGAGCCCGATCACGTGCTCCACCACTGCCGCGTCGAACCCGGCCTCGACCAGCTCGGCCCGGTCCTGGGTTCCCTCGACATAGCGGTCGAGGATCTGGTCGAGCAGCTCGTACGGTGGCAGCGAGTCCTGGTCGACCTGGCCTGGGCGCAGCTCGGCTGAGGGCGCTTTGGTGATGGATGCCAGGGGTATTGGTGGCGTCTGTCCACGACGCAGGGCCTCGGCGTTGCGCCAGCGTGCCAGCTGCCAGACCATCGTCTTGGGCACGTCCTTCAGTGGTGCGTATCCGCCGACGCTGTCGCCGTAGAGAGTCGAGTAGCCGACCGAGACCTCGCTCTTGTTGCTGTTGGTCAGGACGAGGTGCCCCTCCTGGTTGCCCAGCCCCATCCAGATCAGCGCGCGCACCCGGGCCTGCAGGTTCTCCTCGGCCACCCCGGTCAGCTTCACGGTATCCAGGAACGCGCTGACCATCGGCTCGATGGGGATGACGCGGAAGTCCAGGTCAAGGTTCGCCGCAAGCTCGGCGGCGTCGTCCTGGGAACCCTGGCTGGAGTACTTGCTGGGGTTGCTGATCGCCACGACGTTCTCCCCGCCCAGGGCATCGGCTGCGATCGTGGCGACCAGGGTTGAGTCGATACCGCCGGAGACTCCCAGCAGCACCGATCCGAAGCCGTTCTTGCGGACGTAGTCGTGCAGTCCCAGCTGTACCGCGCGGTAGACCTCGCCGATCGGATCGAGGCGGGCGGCCAGCGCGCCGGGTGCTGCGACGTACGGGGGGGTCGGTGTGTCACTGATGGTCACGTGCACGATCCCGTCCGCGGACGAGTTGGCCACCTTCACCGTGTTCGGCTCGAGATCCAGATCGACGACGAGCAGGTCCTCGACGAACTGTGGGCCGCGGGCCAGCACCTTGCCGGCGGGGTCGACCACCAACGAGTCCCCGTCGAAGACGAGCTCGTCCTGACCTCCGACGAGGTTCAGGTAGGCCAGGGTGCAACCGGCCTGTTCGGCCCGTCGCGCCACGAGCTCATAACGGACGTCGTCCTTGTCCTCTTCGTACGGCGACCCATTGATCACCAGCAGCAGCTGCGCCCCGGCCTGGCGGGTCTGGGCGACCGGGCCGCCCTCCTGCCACAGGTCCTCACAGATCGCGATGGCCACATCCACATCGCTGATGCGCACGACGGTGAGGTCCCGGCCGGGGGCGAAGATCCGGAACTCGTCGAAGACGCCGTAGTTGGGCAGGTGGTGCTTGGCGTAACGAGCCTTGACCTGGCCCTGGTGCAGTACCGCAGCGCAGTTCTGGGGGAGCGGCCGGTTGGCCTCACCCAAGCTGTAGGGCGCACGGTCGAGGTAGCCGACCACGACAGGCAGGTCGCCGTGACCGTCCGAGGCTAGGGCGCTGGCCAGCTCGGTCAGCGCGGCTCGTGAGGCTTCGACGAAGGAGGAATGCAGCGCCAGGTCCTCGACGGGGTAACCGGTGAGCATCATCTCCGGGAACGCCACCAGGTGGGCGCCTGCCGCGGCCGCCTTGCCGGTCCACTCGCGGACCGCCCGTGCGTTGCCACTCAGGTCGCCGACGGTCGGGTTGATCTGTGCCAGGGCCAGTCGCATCTGCGCCATAGCGGCAGCCTATCCACCACCTCGATGTCCCTCGTTTCGAGGTACCAACGTGTCAGCAGCGTCGTCCCTTAGGGTCAGGCAGGTGATCAGCTACGACGACATCATCCTGGGCGCCGGACACAACGGGCTTACCGCTGCTGCCTATCTGGCCCGGGCAGGGCGAAGGGTCCTTGTCCTGGAGCGAGCGGATCATGTTGGTGGTGCTGCCCTCTCCGCGCAAGCCTTCCCTGGCGTGGACGCAAGGGTGTCCCGGTACAGCTACCTCGTCTCGCTCATGCCGCGGCGGGTCATCGCCGACCTCGGTCTCGATCTGAGGCTGGTGCGTCGCCGGTACTCCTCGTTCACGCCACTACCGACACTGCCGACGAAGGGGTTGCTGATCGACAACGGTGATGAGACGGCCACAGCCACAGCGTTCGCCGCCCTGACCGGCTCGGACGCGGAGTTCGGGCAGTGGAAGCATTTCTATGCTCGGATGACCTCGCTTGCGGAGCGAGTCTTTCCGACGGTCTTGGAGCCTTTGCGCTCCCAGGAACAGGTCCGCGAGCTCGTCGGTGACGACGACCTGTGGCAGTCGGTGGTGAGCCGTCCGCTCGGCGAGGTGCTCCGTCGCACGTTCAGCAATGACACGATCCGCGGGATCGTGGCCACTGACGCCCTCATCGGCACGTTCGCCGACCTTGACAGCCAGTCCCTTTCCCAGAACATCTGCTTCCTATACCACCTGATCGGCAATGGCACCGGAGACTGGGATGTCCCCGTGGGCGGCATGGGAGCGGTGACCGATGCCCTTGCGGGCGCCGCGATCTCGGCGGGGGCGACCATCCTGACGGGCGCCGAGGTCACCGCCGTCGACCCCTCAGGGACGGTGGAGTGGTGCGACCGTGCCGGTGGTCGGTCCGCAGCGGGATCTACGATCTTGAGCAACCTCGCGCCGGTTGTCCTGAACGGGCTCCTGGCTGCGGCCGGTGCGGAGCCGATCGACACCGAATCGGCACCCGAGGGCGCCCAGCTCAAGGTCAACATGCTGCTCTCGCGCCTGCCCCGGTTGAAGGACACCTCGGTCGATCTTCGGGCCGCGTTTGCCGGGACCTTTCACATCAATGAGGACTACAGCCAGCTGCAACAGTCCTATGCCGCAGCGGTCGCCGGTGAGGTGCCTGACCTGATCCCTTGCGAGATCTACTGCCACTCACTGTCAGACCGCAGCATCCTGGGCCCGGACCTGGCTGCCACCGATGCCCAGACCCTGACCTTGTTCGGTCTGCAGGTGCCTGCCCGCCTGTTTCGCGCGGACAACGACGCCCAGCGCAAGGTGGCGCTGGCCGCAGCGCTGAGGTCGCTGAACAGCATTCTGGCCGAGCCGATCCAGGACGTCATCCTGCGCGACGGAAACGGTGACCTGTGCCTTGAGGCGAGGACCCCGCTCGATCTCGAGGTTGACCTCGGGCTGCCCGGCGGCAACATCTTCCACCGGTCCCTGCAGTGGCCCTGGGCCCAGATACCGGCCGACATCGGTACCTGGGGAGTCGAGACGGAGTACGAGCGGGTGCTGGTCTGTGGAGCTGGCGCGCGACGGGGGGGCGGCGTGAGCGGGATACCAGGTCACAATGCCGCGCGTCGCGTGCTGGAGATGGATCGGTGAGTCGCGGGCGTTTCTTAACCCGCCCGTAACACTGTTAGGGCAGGATCGCGCTATGGATCGTCAGCAGGAGTTCGTCCTACGCACCATCGAAGAACGCGACATCCGCTTCGTGCGGCTCTGGTTCACCGACGTGCTGGGCCAGTTGAAATCGGTTGCCGTGGCGCCCGCGGAGCTCGAGGGAGCGTTTGCCGAGGGCATCGGCTTCGACGGCAGTGCCATCGAGGGCTTCACCCGGGTCTACGAGGCCGACATGCTGGTCAAACCCGACCCGGGGACATTTCAGGTGCTGCCCTGGCGTGGTGAGAACCCGGGCACCGCAAGGATGTTCGGCGACATCATGCTGCCCGATGGCTCTCCCAGCTTTGCCGATTCGAGGTTCGTCCTGAAACGAACGTTGGCCAAGGCTGCCGATCTCGGGTTCACCTTCTATACCCACCCTGAGGTCGAGTTCTTCCTGTTCGAACAGCCGATCAAGGCCGGACAGCCGCCGATTCCGGTGGACCAGGCCGGGTACTTCGATCACGTGCCGCACGGGACGGGCCACGATTTCCGTCGAGCGGCCATCGCGATGCTGGAGAGCATGGGTATCTCGGTGGAGTTCAGCCACCACGAGATGGCACCTGGTCAGAACGAGATTGACCTTCGTTATGCCGACGGTCTTTCGACGGCTGACAACATCATGACCTTCCGTACGGTCATCAAGGAGGTCGCGCTGGAACAAGGCGTCTTTGCCTCCTTCATGCCCAAACCGTTCAGCGATCACCCCGGCTCCGGCATGCACACCCACCTGTCGCTGTTCGAAGGCGACCGCAACGCCTTTCATGAGGCAGGGGCGCCCTACCAGCTCAGCCAGGTTGGCCGGCAGTTCATCGCCGGCCTGCTTCATCACGGCGCCGAGATCAGCGCGATCACGAACCAGTGGGTCAACTCCTACAAGCGCCTGTGGGGTGGGGGAGAGGCGCCGGCTCACGTCTGCTGGGGCCACAACAACCGCAGCGCGCTGGTGAGGGTGCCGATGTACAAGCCGAGCAAAGGTCAGAGCACCCGCGTGGAGGTACGGTCGCTGGATTCGGCGTGCAACCCCTATCTCGCCTTCGCCGTGCTGCTCGCCGCTGGGCTCAAGGGCATCGAAGGAGGCTACGAGCTGCCCGACGAGGCAGAGGACGACGTGTGGACATTGACCGATGGCGAGCGCCAGGCGATGGGCATCCGGCCTTTGCCGGCCTCTCTGATCGACGCCGTCAGGGCCATGGAAGGCTCCGATCTCGTGGTCGAAACCCTGGGCGAGCACGTTTTCGACTTCTTCCTGCGCAACAAGCGGGCAGAGTGGGCCGACTACAAGAGCCAGGTCACCCCGTTCGAGCTGGAGCGCTATCTGCCTCGTCTGTAGGGACTCGCGGGCGCGGGTGGCGCCGCGCTCGGTAGGTTGGACCGGGTGAGCGCACTAGCAAGGTCTGGCAGTCGTGTGGGGCGGCTCGCCCGGTTGGGGTTTGCCGAACCTGAACGTGCCGACACCCTGCTGGACGATCCGGCGCTGGCCGGCCTGACCGATCCGCTGGACGAGGTCTTCGCTGACGGTCTGCCTGACGCGTTGAGCCAGGTGGCAGACCCCGATCTCGCGTTGTTCGGGCTCGTGCGCCTGATGGAGTCGCTGGGCAAGGCTGACATCGACAGGCAGGGCTATGGCGGGGAGCTGATCGGGGCACTAAGGCACGCCAGCGTGGGACGCGACCGGCTGCTGTCTGTGCTTGGTGCCTCCTTAGCGCTCGGCGATCACCTCGTGACCCATCCGGGCCATTGGCGCGCCGTCATCGAAGCGACGCGCCAGAGCGCCGAACAACGCCGCGACGACATGGTCGATGCCGTGACCACAGCGTTGCGCAGCGGCGGAGCCATCCCTGCCTATGACGCCCTGCGGGTGGCCTACCGCGGCCACCTGCTCGGGATCGCCGCGCTGGACCTGACTGCCCAGAAAGTGGTCGACGAGCTCCCCCAGACAGCCGCCGCGCTGGCCGACCTTGCGGCAGCCGCGCTGGAGGCCGCGCTGGTGATTGCCAGGGCTGAGGTTGGTCAGGGCGCCGATGCCTGCCGGTTCGCGGTCATCGGCATGGGCAAGTGCGGGGGAGGTGAGCTCAACTATGTCTCCGACGTCGACGTCATCTTCGTGGCCGAACCGGCCAGCGGGGACGTTGCCGAGGAGAGTGCCGCGCTCGCCGTCGCCACCCAGCTGGCCACGGCGCTGATACGGGTCTGCTCGGCGTCCACCGCCGAAGGCACGCTCTGGCCGGTGGACGCGGCCTTGCGTCCAGAGGGCAAGAACGGTCCACTGGTCCGAACGGTTGCCAGCCACCTGCAGTACTACGAGCGGTGGGCCAAGACCTGGGAGTTTCAGGCGCTGCTCAAGGCCAGGACTGTCGCCGGGGATCTCGCCCTGGGCCGCCAGTACCTTGACGCCGTGAGCCCACTTGTCTGGCAGGCGGCAAGTCGGGACCATTTTGTCGAGGACGTCCAGGCGATGCGTCGAAGGGTCGAGGAGCATGTGCCGGCTGCCGAGTCCGCACGCCAGCTCAAACTCGGCCCGGGGGGGCTGCGCGACGTCGAGTTCAGTGTCCAGCTGCTGCAGCTTGTTCACGGTCGTACGGACATGAGCCTGCGATCCGGCACGACGCTGGAGGCTTTGGCGGCCCTGTCCGGTGGGGGATACGTCGCGCGCGAGGACGCGGCAGTGCTGGACGAGTCATATCGGCTGTTGCGAACCCTCGAGCACAGGATCCAGCTCTTCCGTTTGCGGCGGACTCATCTCATGCCCAGCGCCGAGGCGGATCTGCGGCGACTCGGCAGGGCGGTCGGCCATCGCAGTGACCCTGCAGCCGCAGTGGTCACCCAATGGCAGCAACAGGCCCGTGAGGTTCGACGAATCCATGAGCGCCTCTTCTACCGTCCGTTGCTGATCGCCGCTGCCAAGCTCAGCAGCACTGAGGCCCGGTTGACCCCGCAGGCCGCGCGAGAACGTCTGGCAGCGTTGGGCTTTCGTGATCCGGCCGGGGCGATGCGCCATCTTGAGGCCCTCACCGGGGGCCTGAGCAGGCGAGCCGCGATCCAGCGGACCCTGCTACCGGTCATGCTCGGCTGGTTCGCCGACGAGGCTGACCCGGACGCCGGGCTGCTGGCGTTCCGGCGGATCAGCGACTCCCTGGGATCGACCCACTGGTATCTCCGGATGCTTCGCGACGAGGGCAGCGCGGCTGAGCGCCTCGCCCATGTCCTGGCCCGGAGTCGCTATGCCGCAGATTTGCTCATCCGCGCGCCGGAGTCCGTTGCCTTGCTCGGTGATGTGGAAGGCTCGACGCCGCGCAGTCGCGAGGCGCTCCTGGCCACGATGCGGTCGGCGACCCGCCGCAAGAAGACGGTCGACGACGCGATGACGGCAGCGCGCGTCGTGCGACGCTTGGAGCTCTTCCGTATCGCGGTCGCAGACCTCACTGGGCATTTGGACCTCGCTGGCGTCGGCGCGGCGCTGACCGATCTGACCTGCGCCACATTGCAGTCCGCTCTCGACATCGCCATCAGGCGGGTCAAGGACCAGACCGGTCAACCGCTGGGCACCCGACTTCTTGTCGTGGGGATGGGCAGCCTCGGCGGCGGTGAGATGGGTTACGGGTCTGATGCTGACGTCATGTTCGTTCACCGCCCCGACGACGGCGTGGACGAGACCGAAGCTCAGAAACAGGCCACGATGGTGGTCCAGGAGGTCAGACGTCTGCTGGGGGTCGCCGGTCCGGACCCACAGTTGGCCATCGACCCGGATCTGCGGCCCGAAGGTAAGAGAGGGCCGATGGTGCGCTCTCTTGAGGGCTTCAGCGCCTACTATGAGAGATGGTCCCTCACCTGGGAGGCTCAGGCTTTGCTGCGGGCGTCTCCGGTGGCCGGTGACGGTGATCTGGGGCGTGCGTTCTGTGACCTGATCAACCCGATCAGGTGGCCGAAGGGCGGATTGTCCGCACACGCCATACGGGAGATCCGCATGCTCAAGGCGAGGATGGAGTCCGAGCGCCTGCCACGCGGCGCAGACCCAAAGACGCACTTCAAGCTGGGACTGGGCGGGCTCGCCGACGTTGAGTGGACCGCTCAGCTCGTGCAGCTTCGCCACGGCTACGAGTTTGAAGGACTGCGCACGACCGGGACACTGGCGGCGTTGGCTGCCGCAGGCAAGGCGGGTCTGATCCCGCCTGCCGATGTCGAGACAATGGGACAGGCCTGGAAGTTCGCGTCCGCGCTGCGCAACGCATCGGTCCTGTGGCGCGGTCGACCGGTCGACGCCCTCCCCAGCGACCTGCAAGACGCCGATGGCATCGGTCGGATCGTGGGCCGAAAGGCTGGCGAGGGCGACGAGCTGGCCGAGACCTACCGGCGCCTTGCCCGGCGCGCGCGGGCGGCTGTCAACATCAACTTCTACGAGTCGCCCTAGCTGGCGGCCGCATGATGAACGGGACCAGGGGGGAGCCAGGTGGGGGCGGCGGCATGCCGTCGTACTCCGAGGTTTTTCGGACCCGCGGCTACCTGGCACTCTTCATCGCGGCCGCCCTGTCGACCTGGGGCGACTACCTGGCGCGGGTGGTGGTCGCTGCATATGTGCTCGATCAAACCGGGTCGCCGTTTGCGGCCGCTGCAACGTTTGCGGTCAGTCTGCTGCCGAGCATCTTCGGAAGAAGTCTCCTGGCCCCGATCTCTGACCGCGTCCCGTACAAATATGTGCTCATCGTCGCGCACGTCTCGCGGGCAGCCTTGGTGGGTGTCCTGATTCTTACGGTGGGCACGGCAGCACTGGGTCCGTCGGCTCATGGGCCCGCCCAGGTACCCCTGTGGACCGTTTTTGCCCTGCTGTTTCTGATCGAGCTCGTAGGTGGGCCAGCCGTTTCTGCGGGCCAGATCCTGATGACCGACCTCTTCAGGTACCGTCGGCTCTACGCCCGTGCGCTGGGTCTTGGGACGATGAGTGAGCAGATCAACCAGGCCATCGGGCTGACCCTCGGCGGGTTCGTCGTGGCGTGGCTGGGAGCCGTTCGTGGACTGGTCTTCGACCTCGCCACGTTCCTGCTCTCGGCCCTGGTCATCACGGTGGTCGTCAGGGCACAGGCCGTCCGGGGCACACCCTCTGCTGGGGTTATCGGGTTCTTCCGCGACATCGGCGACGGTGCCAGGTATCTCTTCCGGCAGCCGGTCCTGGTCTCCCTGCTCGCGCTGAGCCTGTGCTCGGTGTGGGCGATGGCGGCGCCGGAGGCCGTGGCCATCGCCTATGCGCGCGACCAGTCCGGGTCAACTCGTCTGGGCGGTCTGCTCATGGCGGCCCCCGTCTTCGGCGCGGTGGTCGGTCTGGGGATGGTCGGACGCTGGCAGCCGCAACGTCAAAACTCCCGGATCATCGGAATGGCACTGTTGATGCCGCTGCCTCTGCTGGTGACGGTGCTCGCGCCGCCGTTGCCGATCACCTGGCTGCTGTGGTTCGTCTGCGGGGTGCTGCAGGCTTTCATGCTGCCCCTGCAGTCCACCTTCTCGCTGGTCGTACCCGCCGAGATGCGTGGCAGGGTCTTCGGCCTTGGCGGTGCACTGTCCGTGGCAGCCAGCGGCGCCGCCTTCCTCGTCGCCGGTTATCTGGCTGAACACACATCGCCGGCCAAAGCCGTCGCCACCTGTGCGGCCGCCAGCCTGTTGGCCATCATCATGGTCGGCATGCGGTGGCCACGCGCGGGTCTGCGCGCAGCAGTCAGGGCGGCATACGACTCCTGATGCCTGCAGTCGTGCTCTCCTGAGCTAAGGCGTCCCGGTTACAGCGGGCGTACGTAGGCGCTTGTACCCGTCGAGGCGCTGATGTCCGACTCGGCTCGAGCCAGCAGTGAGTCTGCGAGGTGCCGGAGTGCCCGGGCCACGGCCACCTCGTCGCCGATCGCACCCATGGGTTCGTCTCGGGGGCTACGGTGGCTGTCGCCCTGGCCACGGAACTCACCGGGTTCGTCGGAGATGAGCAGGGCGCTGGCACGGGTGTTGTCCCCGGTCTCGACCACCGACACCTGCACACGCCATGTCTTGGATCTCTGGGCAGTCCTGATGGTCTCCTCGGAGCGCCCGGGCACGTCCGAACCGCTCTCGACTCTCATGACCGCGCCAGGACCGGGATAGACCAGACCCGTGTGCCCGTCGCTCCATCTGACCATGTACGGCGCACCTCCGTCGATCCCCTTGACCTCCAGCACCTCTCCGTCGCGCACCGGGTCGTCAACCCGTGTGCCCGCCAGGATGATGCGGTCCCCGACCTGTGCTTTCATGACGTCCTCCGATGCTGGTGGCGGGTTTTTGGCTCTCTCTCAGCATGCTCTCGTGCGCCGATCTGGGGAAGGGCACAAAGGCAGGAATACCTCGCGAAACGGGTGCGTCGCGGCTCGTTCTGTGCACGAGCGCCGAAACCAAGCGGCTTGGTGCCACTGCCTTCGTGACTGCCGATGCTGGGGTGAATTTGGGTAAAACGCGTACAAGCAGAGCCAACGACCTGCACGCTAGAGGTTCACCTCGCACGGATTGTTCCTGCCGTCGAACTTTCGATCTGTGTTGCATCTCTCAACACAGAAGGAGACTCGCACGTGCCGAAGTCCGTTCTAAACCGCTGCCCACAATCGAACTGGCTGGGGGCGGGGGCCCACTGAAGCGTGCCGGGCTCGCCCGCATCAGACGCCCCCGTGCGGCACTTCTTCGCGTCTCGGCCGCCGCTGGCCTCGTCGCGGCGGTAACCGCAACCGGCACCGGGGCCGCGAATGCCGCAGTGATTGGACCTGACGTGTCTAGCCACAACCATGACAACGGTGCGACGTTGAACTGGAACGCTATTCGCGGCGCCGGTGGGGCGTCGTTCGTCTTCATCAAAGCCACCGAAGGCGGTGGTTATCGTAACCCGCGCTTCACCTCGGACTTTGCCTCGGCGCGCCGCCACAGTCTGATCCGGGGCGCCTACCACTTCGCCCGGCCGGGCGGGGGGACCAATGGTGAGATCACCCGCAACGCGACCGCGGAGGCCGTCCAGTTCGGCCACGCGATAGGCACCCTGAGCGGTCCGGGAAACCTGGCGCCGGTCCTGGACCTCGAGGACGCCGGGACCCTCAACCCTTCCCAGATGTCGCTGTGGACCCACACCTGGTTGAAGCGGATGACGAAGCTGACAGGTCGCACCCCGATCCTGTATACGAATGTGTCCTTCTGGCGGGATGGGGAACTCGGCAGGCTTTGCCCCCTACCCACTGTGGCTGGCCAGCTACGGAGTCTCCAAGCCCGCCGTGGTCGGCGGTTGGAAGAGCTACACGTTCTGGCAGTACACCGAAACGGGGAAGCTGGCCGGCGCGGGTCCCAAGACGGACTTGAGTGTGTTCAACGGGTCGTTGGCCCAGCTCGAAGCGATGACCACGACGGCGGCGTCGCCGGCAGCAGCAGCAGCAGCGGGGCCAGCAGCAGCAGCGGCGGCAGCCGACGCGATGACGCTCAAATACACCACACGGGGCACCACGAAGCCGGCGGATGCGACGCGGGGTGCTGTGACCAGCTCACGCTCAGACCTGCGTTTATGGCTGGGCGTCTTTGGTATGGATGGAAGCCGTACCATCGCCGGTCACTGACCAAGGACGGGCAGGGCCGGTTCTCGACGTTGGTGCGGGGACAGTCCTACGCCCCGGAGGTCGACGGTGAGGCGGCACCGGCGCCAATCGCACGCCCCGGCTCTTGAACATCTTGCGCCGTGCCGTAGGGAGTCTCGTTCGCAAATGTCGCTCGCAAATTCGCGGCGACACAGACTCTTCCGCCGATCGGGGCTTGGGACTCTCAGATGTCGTCATACATTCGAACCACCCCGCAGCGACGGGAGCCGCTGGTTTAGGGCAGAAACTATGAGCTGTGCAGATATCCGGTTCGATCGAATTCGGGCGATGCTATGGCAATTCTCGGGGGATGGGACTAGAAAGGGCACCACGGCGGGGTCGTGAGCCCCGCGAAGGGGTACTGACCGATTCGCCTGCGTGGGAGGAGAACCAGTCGCCAGTACACATGCGGGTAACACAGCCTTCCGTGCCTGCTCTGGAGATCCAGATGCCGAGGCTGTAGGAAACTGTCCGGGACGCGGACTGCAAGCTGCTGCTCCTCGACTACTCGCCGCAGGTTTTCGAGGAACCACGCGCAGCGGCGCACGGAGGGGAACGGCATGAACACTTGCTTGCACGCCCAAATCCTGTGGGATGCTGAGAACGCCAAGCTGTTTGGGGATCTGTGTCGGCGCACTTTGAAGTTCTGCGACGAGGGGCACCCCTGCCCGTCGCTGCCGGCTGAGGAGTGGATCCTTCTGGTCTCGAGCGAACGAGGTCTGACCTTTACGCCACCTAGCAACGCCCTTAATCAGGTGCGGCTGGGGTGACCTTGTTGATGCTGGCGTTCTTCGAGGGCTCGCCGTGGGAGGTGCGCATCCCGTTGCTGGTGGCAGGGCGCGGCTGGGGGGCTTCGAGCACAGCCCAGAAGAGGTTGCCGCCGTCGGCTGTGGGAAAGACTCCGAACGCCCGTGAGAGGTCGGCCACGGCGGTGAGCCCTCGTCGGCGCAGGTCCGGGACTGAATGCCACTGATCCGGCAGGGCGGGACTGTGGTCCCGCACGGTCAGGCGAAGAGCACCAAGGTTCCAGGCCACAGACAGGTCGATGTCGGTGCCGGCATTGATCGATGAGCTGGCCACGAGCTCGCTGACCACCGTGCTTGCGAAGGGGGTGACCGGGTCCAACCGCCAGTTCAGCAGTGCGCGAGCGACAAACTCCCGTGACGCGCGCGGCGCGGTCGGGTGTGCGGCGAGCTGTAGCCGCTCGATGGCCACGGTGGGGGTCGCCAGCACCGCGGATACCGCCGAGAACAGCGACGTTCTCACGATTAGGTGACTTCCCAGGGGGTGGGCGCCCAGCGCCTCCCGAACGTGCGGGTCCGGGCAGGCTACGGCCACGGGGATCCCGGGCCAGTCGCGAACATGGCGCCCTACTGTTGCCAGCACCTCGACCGCGACCAGCTCGGCATCCTCGAGCACGGTCGATAGGTCGCAGACCACTCCACGGGGTCCTTCTGCCAGAGCCAGCTGGATCGCGAGGTCCAGCTCCTGGACGACATCACTGAGCCGGCCGCCAACCTCCAGGACCGCTACCTGACGTATGGCGCGTCTTCTGGTCTTCACCTGCCGGCCTGTGCCCGGACGGCAGGCTGGCCGGGCTGGGAGCTCGGCCGGGACGTAGGGCGCGTACCTGGTCGGGAACAGGACCAAGCGGTGGTCGAAATCTGTGGGAAGGTCCTGCGGAGGGCGCCGCTGCTGAACGATGGTGAAAACTCGATTCGGTGGTCCTGGAAGGTGTGGACACGGGCCACCGAGGTTCGGGAGTAGCACGGGGAAGGGCCGACGTCACCGGGGTCTGGGGAGAAGCAGCGCGCCAGACGATACACCAGAGACACTCCCAAATCCAGAGGTCGGGCTGACGTCCGCCGAGCCCGGACCTGAAGCCCCACAACAGCATTCGCCGCGGGCGCCATGCCAAGGTCGTCGCCCGGGTGCGCCTTCCCGTATCCTGCGGCGGCGCGTTGGGCAGGTCAGCCGATGCATATATAGCTTCTCTCATCCGCGCCAGCGGTGAGTGCCGTTGACTGTCACCGGCAAAAGGGCGCTGACCTGCGCAGATACCCGTATCCAGCGGTCGGCAGCGGTGTTCAATCGCCTCAGCGACCTCCACTCGCGATGTACTTCTTGTCGAGGTGTGAGGGGGATCAGGGAATCTGCACTGGGCTGCCCACAGCTGTCCGGTGAGCTTGTCCGCGGCCAAAGTGTCGATGCCGGAGTCGGCGCCCCTGACGGCCTTCGCAGTCCCGCCGCAGACAGAAGTCACAGACGCGGTCGGCCTACTGCTCTGAGGTCTGCAGGTACGCCACGATCGGCTTTTGGAACCGGGACCCTTCTCCGCCTCGCTATCGGGGCGACAACACTGGCGGTTGGGCACGGAAGCCCCAACGACCGGCTTGGTGCTGGACAATGGCCGGTTCGACGGACTCGCAGCCCCGGCATCTAAAGGCCGGCCGTGAGCCACGACCAAGTCTGCGACTGAGGCTTGCGCCTCACGCCAGCGCGACCTGACACACGGCTTGGATCGCCTCAGAGAGTTTCGGGTGGCGCAGATAGTCTCGCGCACGGTGATTGCTCGTGTGACGGCCATCAGGATCGGAAAGGTTCGGCGCGAAGTGGTCATTGTTCACGATCACATGGCGCGCGGCGATGTACGGAGTCTGGGGCGGCACTCGGTTGGCCGTGACTTCGTCGCTGAGGTCGACAATGTTCCACCAGTCACAGCGCTTGGCCTGCAGCCAGGCGGCAGCTGCGGGAGACCACGAGTCCATGAACCGCGGCCAGGAGAACGGCGCGCCTGCGGTCACCAACAATTGAGGCGAGTATGCCCAGTCAGATTTCGCTAGGGCTTCAACGGCTATCACTGCCCCCAGACTGTGCGCAATCACCACGTGAGGGCGGACCAGATCCAGATCGGCCAGCACGTGGGCTATAGCGGCCGCTCTTACTGTTGTGTCTCCCATGTACAGGCGCACGTCCTTGAGGAACAAGAACACGAAGGCGCGGTAGCCGGCGTTGCGCACCCGTGCAGGTAGCAGATTGTGGAGCCCTTCGTAGAACAGGTGCCGCAATCCAGGTTGACAGCAGTCGCACTGCGTGAACATCGCAGGTCGCCGAAAAGGTCCATCAGGTCGGTCCGGGCGAGGGGCGAGAGTGCCCTTGGAGTCGAAGACGTGAGTGTGTGAGCTGAAGTGGACATCGAGCTGGGATAGGAGTTCGGGTCCGAGGCTTCGTTGCAGACCGATGCCGAACTCGCTGCTGAGCCAGTCGTCTGACGACCACGAAGACCGTTTCCCGTCACCTTCCACACAGAGAACGCGAATGCGTCGCATAGCCATCCCACCACCGGGATCTTCGATCACTGTTGATTCGATGACGGTCTCCGGTCGTCGTTGGCGATGGTCTCAGGCCCTATGTTGCTGTTCGCTGTTGTGGGAGACACCGACCGCAAGACGAAGCTCTCGGGCCGGTCGCCCGAGGTTCGACCGGCGCGACACGCTCTGATGCAGATGGCGCGGGCCGGCACTCTTGGGGCTTGGGCTTGGCCGGTTGCGTAGATGACGGGCATCCTGGCGACCGCCAGAACGTCGGCGGGCAAGTTGGCGCGCAGCTTCATCGGCGTTCCCGTTGGAGCGAACCCAGCACGAGCGAGCATGCGAACAACCACCTGAACCGGATTTTGGACTCGGGCAAATGACCGATGAACCAACGGTAATGCCCGCGGTGGTCCAGCGGATATGAAATGCCCGAACCAGGGAGTTGGCTGAATCCGATCCTTGGCACTCTTGCAGACGAAAGCTCAATTGCCGGCGACGCCATCCAGGCCTGGTGCATCGCCGTCCTCTCCGTGCTCAGGAGCAGGCAGGTCAAGATCGACCGGCAGACGATCCGCTGGTCGTAACTGATCGACGTGGCCGCGCAAACCTGCGCGGGCGTGAGCTGGGCCGAGGTCGCGGCGGCCGGTTCGTCCAGGTTGACCGGGCCACCGTCTTCTCTTCCTCGTTGTCCAGCTCCAGCCGCTGCACGCGCGGCTCATCGCCCGAGGTCAGTACCCATGGGCAGATACCCGTCACAGTGGCGATCACGTCCCCGACCGGACCTGGCAGAACGTCGTCGAGCGGTGGCCACCGTTGCCCCGTCACGGGCACCGCCACAGTCGAATCGTCCCGTCGACCGAGCACGAACCGCGCCCCCCGGGGCAATGCTCTGGTGCTCCAGCCAGGGACCGGCCACACGCAGCCGCCAGTCGAAGGCGCGACGTCGCCTACGGCGGACGGAGCGGCGGCAATCGCGCGAGCTCAATTCGGCCCTGGGAGGCCCCCTGCAGTGCTCGGATCTCGCCGCTTGTGGTGCCGGTGGTAGCCGCGGCGGGTGAACGCCAGCCACTGACGTTCGGCCTCGCCACCAGCGGTTTGGGCAACCATGGACAGATCCAATGAGCGGCGAGCACCATAGAAGATCCAACGAGAGCGAAGAGGGGTCGTCATGAGCGTGTACCGGGTGATCGATGTGATCGGGACGAGTTCTTCCTCCTGGGAGGAGGCTGCGGCAGAGGCCATCGCGACGGCGCGGGGATCGGTGCGTGATATCCGAGTTGCCGAGGTGACCAAGCAGGACATCGTTGTCGGTGACGGTGGGGAACTGGTCTACCGGACCAAGATCCAGTTGTCGTTCAAGTACGAATCGGAGTAGGCACGACCAGCTGGAGATGGGGCGGGTTCACCCCTCCCAGACCGGGCGTGTCCGGTCGAGCTCATCATGGGCAGGCACATGATCAAGGTCACAGGGAACGGCAGGTAGTCCAGCGGCCGTCGGTCGCTGGTCATTCGCAGGCGATGCCGTCCCCATCGCGGTCGAGCTTGGTCGAGTAGCCAGGATCGCCCCGGTGAATCGGGGCAGCACCAGCTGCACGAGCCGCAGCGCAGTTGGCGTAGTAGACGCCCGCTCGGGGCGGCGCTGGCTGTACAGGAGCCGGCGCAGGCTGCAGCGGGCTGCTGGGTGCTGCCGCCACGGAGCCCGGACCCGGCAAGGCCATGGTCGGGCAGGCAGAAAGGACCCGGGCCATGGCGTTTCGCTCGGCCGCCGTGACCCACAAGCCGTATTTGCCTTTGACCGCAACCTGTCTGGCGACGTAGGTGCAGCGGAAGGATTTGTTGGGCGGGAGCCAGGTAGCCGCGTCCCCGTCGCCCTTGGACCGGTTGGCTGCGGCATCCACGGCCAGCAGGTTCAGTGGGTCGTTGGCAAGTGTGAGCCTCTGCCCGGTCGGCCAATTGGCAGCACCCTTCTGCCAGGCGTCCGAGAGCGCGACGACGTGGTCGATGTCCACTTCGCTGCCACCGCCATAGATGAACCGAATGGACGTGCCGGTGTACGGGTCAGGGGCCAGCGTGCCGGCCAGGACCTTGCAGGCGTTCGCCATCTGTCTGCTGTGCAGGTCTCGGCGCAGAATGTCGTTGCGCGTATCGCAGCCGTTGCGGTCGGTGTCGAACCAGGCCTGACCGAACTGGGCACGGGTGTAGCCGGTCTTGGGCGCACGCCCCTTGACGGTCAGCCTTGCCACTTCGGCCAGCGTGGTGCCGGCTGCCGGACGTTTGGGCTTGGCCGAGGTTGGCGCCGTCGTGGGCGCAGCAGATGCAGCCGCCGAGCTCGGGGGCACACTGGGCGTTTGAGCAGTCTGCGCCGAGCTTGGGATGGACTGGGCATTACTGGTGGAAGTCGCGGGAGGGTTGGACGTTGGACCACAGCCGGACAGCAGCACCACGGCCGTCATCAAGCGCAGCGGTGATCGATCCCGTGACCTTCTTCATGCGTCAGAGGGTGTACTGGGTCACGAGGTCGCACCAGCGAACAACGCAGAAAGGTCGAGCGAGGGGACGTGCCGCTGACAGGCGAGGGAAAGGTACTTACGTGCGACGGTGTCCTTACCAAAGCCTAGGACTGTGCTCAGCAACCCGATCGCCTCGGCGATGTCGCCTGGTGGTTCTGCAGAGACCACACGTCGCCACATCGCCTCTTCCAAAGAATTGAACGCCATCTGCACTTCGGAGATGTCGAAGCCATCGTTGAAGCGGTCCACCGCGATCCCCTCGGAGTACGCGCTCATCGCGGCAAGGTCGCGAGTTCGGATTGCGGCCACAACGAGCCTGAATAGGTCGGCCAGTGCCTGTCGCGTGAATCCCTCTCCCGCCAGTTCGTAGTGGGTGATGTGCCGGCGATGAAGGGCTGAGTACGCCTCGTCCAGCACACCTGGCTCGGCCTCCACCAGCAATGCGTCGAGGTCCATAACGTGCACCTCCTGTTCTCGGGTCGATTTGCACGCTCGATCACTCGGTCGCACCCTCTCAGCATGGTCAGAGCATGTCCGCGCCAACAGGGACCTTGGGCACACCTTCAGATCACGTCGGACCAGGCCTCTGCTTGCTCCTCCTGGGCGAACGTCTCGGCCGTGCGCCGGTCAGCCGTCCTGCAGCACTGGGGGAGGTCGGTTGTCACTTGGTCCCCGCAGTAGCTTGTTCGCGACCAGCTGGCGACGGCGACCCATCTCTGATGCGTCCGTCCAGTCTGAGTTTCGTCACCCATCGACTCCTGGGCGCAGGGTTCCGACCGTGTGGCTGCGAGCCCTGTGCCGGTCACGCCTCTGCACATCGACACCAGTTTGGCCGGCAAAGCTCACGACTTTGTGGCACCCAGGCCGACCCGGCGCGGGCAGGCAATGACGCCGAGGCCAAGGAGATCTGCTCATCGACACCGCGGCCGCCGCGGTCCCAGTGCCCAACGAGACCGTCACCTGTGACGGTGCCGAGCAGGAGGGCGACGCCAAGACGGCCGACAACGAGGACCAGCAATTGAATCGGGCTTCGCGTCGAGCTCGGCGGCGCAAGGACGTGCCGGGCCGGCCGGTTCACCTTGGGAACTACAGACAGAGCCGTGCGCACGGCAGGGGCGAAGGTCGACGGTTTGACCGAGGGCATCCGGTCGAGTCCCCGAAGCATGTGGTGACCGCTGCACGCCACGACCGTGGAATCGACCGCCACCGTGTCAAGAACATGTGCCCTGGTGGTGGGCTGCCAAGGAGCAGGTGCCGTCGTTGCTCGGCGGGTTGCGCGGTTGGCGGGTGTGATCGGGGGGTGTCACATGAGGGGACCTAAGTCCCTGTCCCGGCTATCAGCGTCGCGAGCAGCGTGGAAGGCGAGGCCGACGTTTCGACTTTCAGGTGGCCAGAAGATGAAACGCTCTAATGCAATTGTCACAATCATATCGGCAAGAGCACAATCCAATTGCTAGGTCCGCCTCAGGATCGGCGGACCATCATCACGAAAGATGGTCGGTTCGTATGAGAATCGTGAATACCGCAATGATCTTGACGGTTACGTTTGGTGTCGGTTGGGCCATGTCGGGGTGTGGTGCTGGTGACAATACGCAGGCGTTCTGCAAAATCGCCGCCACAAGCACCCAAAACGCAACGATGCACAAATCGACGCATATTACGATCAACTCAAGAAGGTGGCGCCCGAAGAACTAGTCAGCGACATCGCGACACTCAGGTCCAAATGGAAGAGCGTCAGCATACCCTTGGGGGATGTGCTCAGCGGTCAGGTCCAAAAGGTGTCCCGGCCACCGGAGGTCACGAAAGCCGCGAACAACGTGGTACGTGTAGTGTCCGAAAAATGCGGCGCTAAACGTGGCGTCTACGTCGTGTTGCCGCAATCCGGATTCTGAAAGACCCAAGGCCCGAGGGCGAATCGACCTCGTGTGGGTGCCGGCATGACTCCACCTTTGCGTGAACTCAGACCCTCCACCAGAGCCGGGGCGCTCACTGCTGCGGGCCATCAAGCGGCATGTCAGGCCGATGGGTTCCCCGGCCTCCCGACACCTCCTTCGCGTGGTCGCCGACGTGCTGGGAGGGCTCTCATTTCACGGGGTTCAATTTGAGGCCATAGGCATTGAAGATGTCCGGCGCCTCCGTCCAGTCAACCCGTTTCTGGTCTGCCGTCCAGTCAAGGCCGCCGGAAGAGATGATTCCCCTGGCCTGCCGCGCGTGGGCGTTGCCGGTGGCCGCCCAGACCGTTGCGCCGCTGTCGCCATTGACCGAACCCCAGCCGTGCACCACGTCCACGCCTTCCACACCGCGTGCGTAGTGGCCGCCTATGGGGAACCACAAGTCTTGTTTGGTGACCTTGATCCCGCAGGGTGTGCTGTGGCCCAATGAGGCAGACCTCGCCCCCGACTGGCAGACCCAGTCACCGAGGTATGAGTACGTGACACTGGTCAGCGGAATCCACCAGTTGACGTCGCTCTCATCGGCGTTGTTGTTGGCTCCAACAAGAAGTTCGGCATCCCAGCCAACGCTGGGGGATGTGACCGTGCCGACATAGTTGCCGAGCAGCTTGTTCGACCAACTCCATGTCGTGCCGGCGGCCGTGTAGATCCGCTGCCCCACCCCGAAACAGTGAGCAGCGGTGACCATGACCGGGCGCCCGTCACTCTTGCGTACCGCGGGAAGCCCGGTCGTGCACTGCCCGGATCCGTTGGTGATGACGTCGCCACCGATGAACGGTGAACTGTCGTGCCACTTGACGTTGTTCCAGGAGGCACTCTTGGTGTGTCGTGCCGATCCCTTGCTAAACGACCGATCCACTGTGGACACTGTGGATGCCACGGACACGGGCGAGACCACATGACTCTTGGCTGCACCATTTGGCCTGGCGGCGAAATCGTTGTCAACCGTCTTGATGGCAGCGGCAGTGTTGTCCGCTTTGATGGCAGCAGCGGTGTTGGCCACCTCGATCTTGAGTCCGGAACCATCCGGAGCTGCGGATATGCCATACACCGCATATGAGTGCCGCTTGGCACGGTAGGCCTCCAGTGCCCCATCCATCGCGGCCAAAGTGTAGGTGGCCTTGTGAATCCGGATCAAGTTCGTGTCGATCGAAGGATTGGCGGACTTCGCTGCCTGGATGAAGCCGGCGGCCCGTGCCGTGCCTGTGAGGTAGAGGTTCACAACGTCGTGATTGGCATCAATTCCTACGCTGGTGAATACATCGGCACCCCGACCTTCGCCAACATCGCTCAGCGCCCCTGCAATCGCTCGCAGTGGGTCCAGGAGTGCGGCCTGCGTTGCCGGAGCCATTGTCCCGATCTCAGCATCGGTCAGCACCTTCCCAGAACCCCCGACGGCTCCCAGCGCCGGGGATGAGAACGAGGCCGCAGATGTTACGGCCAAGACCACTGTGGTCGTGCACACGCCGAGTGCCGCCAATATGGGCTTCTTCAAACTATCCTCCGTGTCGAAACTGGATCTTCACCCCGACGTGGAGCCTCGCTGATGCGGGCCCGCGATCTGACCGGTGGGGGTGCCAGCGTTGCGCAAGATGAAGGCCCCGCCGCGGAGGCTGAGCATTCGGCGTGTCTACTGCGCACTGTTGTTGCCCCTCGTGGAGGCCTTACGATTCGTTACAAGGCGCGCGGCAAGGTACGACACCATCTGGAGGGATCTCACCGAGGAAGACTCCACAGGATCTGATGATCGGGGCCAACCTCGCCTTCGGTGAGGTTGGCCCTCGACTGATGCGGAGGTCTTCGATGAGCCGACGACCATACTTGCGTCTGATTTGTTCATAAGATTTACTAACACACATGAAGGAACGGATGCGCAGCGAAGCCTCCCCGTTGGAAGACCGAAATCGGCGCTAATGCTGCCCGGCAAAGTGGCGGTGCGAGGAAGGGTAGAGGTCTTCAGCTTCGGACGTGTCCTCCGTCCGAGCACGAAGGTCCTGCCCGAAGACGTACGCGCTCACAATCGCTCGCTCGTACTGCAGACGCTCTACCGGGCAGGTCGGC
>Ga0097691_1000738_pt1 | contig 26679 bp, 25 predicted proteins | sample NGESurdeep072012_8_FD_72858 | JGI IMG/M metagenome (GOLD analysis project Ga0097691, IMG submission 72858) | Arctic peat soil microbial communities from Barrow, Alaska - NGEE Surface sample 210-1 deep-072012 | ecosystem: Environmental > Terrestrial > Soil > Wetlands > Peat ... | reverse complement strand
GAAGCCCAAGAAGCCCAAGAAGCCCAAGAAGCCCAAGAAGCCCAAGAAGCCCAAGAAGCCCAAGAAGCCCAAGAAGCCCAAGAAGCCCAAGAAGCCCAAGAAGGATTGACCCCCGCCATTCCAAGCGTCTCGGCTACAACTAACAGCCGGGCTTGCCGGGGCCCTGCGCCGCGGCTCGGCGAGAAGCGTTACTGACCGGTCCCTGTCTGCAAGCCACAACACACTGGGTCAAGGGGTCACCCCCGGCCGTTGGCACGGCTGGCCAGTATTAAGGGGCCGCGCGCGACAACGGAGCGCGGCCTTAACGGTGGGTACAGGGCTCAGCCCTGCTCACTCCTGCCCGTTGGCACGGCTGGCCAGTATTAAGAAACCGCGCCCGCGGGTTCTTCCATCGCCTAGTCGCGAAAAGATGCGCTGCGCAGATTCTCGCGTCTTCTCACTGCGGGTGCAGGGGCCGCAGCCCCTGGCCGTGGCGACGGCAGCGCAGTATTAAGTCGCTGGCACGGGCCGCGCCCGCCAACGGCGGGCGGCCTTAATACTGGGTGCAGGGCACAGCCCTGCTCACCCTTGCTTTGCGTCCAGCAGTTGCTGCAAGGCGTCCTTGACGTCAGGTCGCGACCAGTCGAATCCGCCCATATGGTGCGCGACTATCTGGCCCTTGCGATCGATTATGAAAGTCTCGGGCACCCCGCTCACGTCGTAAGTCTCGCTGATCTTGTTTTCGGGGTCGAGCAGGATTGTGAAATGGTACCCGTTCTTCTTGACATAGGACGCCACCACCGAGCGGCCGCTGGTGTCCTGGCTGGCCGCGAGCATCACGAAGTCCTTGTTGCCCTTGAAGTCGTCGTACAGCGTCTGCATCGAGGGCATTTCTTCCCGGCACGGTCCGCACCACGTCGCCCATACATTCAGAAATACGATTTTGCCGCGCAGCGATTCGAGCGAGATAGTTGTTCCGTCCAGCGTCTCGAGCTTGAAATCGGCCGCTCGACTGCCGGCCGCCACCGTCGCCGCCGACTGCTCGCTGATTCCCGGCTCGTTCACAGCAAGACGCGTCCCGCGATGCCCGCTGAGCGCGACGAGCGCAACGCCGGTCATCACCACGATGGCGGCGACGAGGTAGAGGATTTTGTCCTTGATCTCCATCGCTCTCAGGCCCGCACCGCGTTCGTCGCAGGACGCCGGTTTTTTTCGCCGCGCTGATCGCCGCTTTCTGCCTGGTCTTTTTCTTTGGTGAGAATCAACGCGACGCCGCCGACGATCATCATCGCGATCGCAATCAGTTGCGCCTCACTGAGACCATGGAAGACCCGCGGATTGATTCGCACGAACTCGACGAGAAAGCGCACGGCGCCCGCCAACACCAGGTACCAGTACATCAGCCGGCCAACCGGATGATACGTCTTGCGCATCGACCACAAGATCGCGAACACGCCGAGATACAGAATAGTTTCGTAAACCGGCGCGGGATGCACGCGGACGCCGGGGAAGAAGCCGGAGACGAGGCGGTAATGCTCGTCCAATTTCAGCACCGTCTCGGGGTTCCAGCCGACGATCGCGCGAGGATACGCCATCGCCCACGGCAAGGTGGACGGCAGCCCCCAGTCGCCGTCGCCGGCCAGCTGGCATCCGATTCGGCCGATTGCCTGCCCGACGGCAATCGCAGGCGCGCACATGTCCATAGTCACGGCGAATCCGATTCGATACCAGCGTGAAACAAGGTAAACGCCGAGGATTCCACCGATCATGCCGCCGTAAAACACGAATCCCGAGCCGGAGAAGATCATCGACTTGGGATCGGCAAGGTAGGTGGGCAGATCGTCGAGGATCGCGTAGATGCGCGAACCGATCAGCCCCGCCACGGCTCCCGTGATCACAATCGAGGAGGAATATTCGGGATCGAAGCCGCGCCGGACGCATTCGAGGCGGATAACGTAGTCGGCCACCAGGAATCCAAGCGCCATCATCAGCCCGAAACTGTAAACGGTCAGCGGGCCCAGGTGGAACAAGACAGGAATCATTGTGATTCGAATTATAGTACGCGACGGGCCGCCCAGACCACAAAGGCTTTCGCGCTTTGCGGCGATCGCTATTATATGACGCAAGTATGCGGGCAGTTGTTCAACGCGTCAGCCGCGCGGAGGTGCGCTGCAACGGGCGCATCCTGGGCAAAATTTCGCGCGGATTTGTCGTGCTGCTGGGAGTTGCCGGCGGCGACAGCGAGGCTGACGCGGCACATCTTGTAGATAGAATCGTCGGCATGCGCGTATTCGCCGACGCGGCCGGCAAGATGAACTGCTCCCTGGCCCAGGTCGGTGGCGCAATCCTGGTCGTGTCGCAATTCACGTTGCTCGCCGACACGAATTCAGGCCGCCGGCCGTCGTTCACTCGAGCAGCCGCGCCCGACGAAGCACGCCGCCTCTACGAGCACTTTCTCTCGCTCGCGCGGACTGGCGATGTTAAGGTTGAGAGCGGTGAGTTCGGCGCGATGATGGAAGTGGAACTCGTCAATGACGGCCCGGTGACGATCATCCTCGATAGTCGTGACAAGTGAAGACGGAAGAACTGGAGAAGTAGGTTACGATGCCGCGCGCGGGATTCTATACCGCCGAACCGGGGAAGATCTCGTTTCGGCGCGACGGCAACTGGTACAGCGACGACGAGCGGATCGACAACCCGCGAATCTCCCTGCTCTTCAGCCGGAGCATCAAGCGCAATCCCGACGGCAGTTACTATCTGCAAGTCGCTGAAGAACGCGCGCCGATCACGGTCGAGGACACGCCCTACGTAGTCAAGGCGCTCGAAGACGACGAGCTGGGCGGATTCGTGATGGTGCTGAACGACGACGCCTGCGAGCCGCTCGATCCCACCGCGCTGGAGATCGGCGCCGGCCACGTCCTCTACGCGCGCGTCAAGGGCGGCGATGCTCGCGCGCGCTTCCTTCGCACCGCCTACTACCATCTCAGTGACCGCTTCGAATCCGACGACGCCGGACGTTTCTACGTCAATCTCAGGGGCCATCGGTATCCTCTCGGTAGCGCGCCAGCGCCAGGCAACTGATGCATCTGGCCGAGCCGAATCTGCACATCGTTTTGGTTCGCCCCGAAATTCCGCAGAACACGGGATCGATCGCGCGTCTGGCCGCCGCGACCAAGGCCCGGCTGCACCTGGTGGGTCCGCTCGGATTCTCGCTCGAGGATCGCTATCTCAAGCGCGCGGGCCTGGATTACTGGCCGCTGGTGGATTTGCGCACGTATGAAGGATGGGAGCAGTTCGCCGCGGTGCATCACGATCCGCTCGCAACGAAAGCGGAAACGAAATTTTTCTCGACACACGCCGACGCGACCTATCTGGAAGCGCACTATACGCGCGGCGATTTTCTTTTCTTTGGCTGCGAGACGGCGGGCCTGGGCCGCGACTTCGTGCTTGAAAGAATTGACCGTGCGTATCGGATTCCAATCTTCGAGGAGGGCGTCCGGAGCCTCAATCTCTCCAACGCGGTGTCGATCGTGGTTTATGAAGCGCTGCGCCAGACCGGCGCGCTCAATGCTTCTTGACGCTGCAACTGCCGCATCCGGTACCGCAGCCGCCCTTCTCGCCAGCGGCGGCGCCGACGTCGGCGGGCGGCGCGCCAAAATAATATCCCGCCTGCTCGAGTTCGCCGGGCGAGACCCACTTGAGATGGTCGGCGACGGCGGTGTCGCAATGCACACAGACGCGGCGTTCGGCGCCATCGTCGTCGAGCGCGACGTAGGTCAGCACCGGCTTGCCGCAGGCCGCGCAATCCGCCATCGGAAATGACGCATCTCTGGGCGTGGACGTGAGCGTGGGCATCGCGAACTAACCTACATCATCGCGCGCAGTTGAGAAATCTGCGTGTTCACTGTTCATCCCTGCTCACTGCCGGCGATACGGTTCGCCAAGGGCGCTCGGCGCCGCTGCCTGTCCGCCAAAGCCCGCCAGTACCACGAGAGTCAGCGCATAGGGGAGCGCGAGAAATAGCTGGTACGGAACGACGGTGCCGAGCGCCTGCAATCCGAATTGCAAGGCCATCGCGGCGCCGAACAGCACCGACGCGGCCGCCAAGCCCCACGAATTCCATCGTCCGACGATGACCACGGACAGCGCGACGAAGCCGCGGCCGGCCGAGATGTTCTCGACGAACGTGTTGGCGTACGCGAGCGTCAGAAACGCGCCAGCCAGGCCCGTTAGCGCGCCCGACACGATCAGCGCCTGCCATCGGATGGCGATCACGCCGAGTCCGAGCGCGTCCGCGGCTTCGGGACGTTCACCGCAAGCGCGAAGTCGGAGGCCATAGCGCGTGCGCGCGATCACGTACCAAAGGGCAGGCACGAGAATGAACGTGAAGTACACCAGTCCGTTGTGATTGAAGAGCACCTGACCGAGGAGCGGGATTCGCGCCAGCGGACCGAGCGGGATTTTCGCAATCGGCGCCACCATGAACGCCTTGCCGGTCACGCCGAACAGCTTGCGATAGAAGACGCCGGTCAATCCCAGCGCGAGGATGCTGACCGCGGTTCCAGTCACGACCTGGTTGACGGCGAGATTAACCACCAGCATCGCAAAGATCGCATTGATCGCGACGCCCGCCGCGATTGCGCCCGCCAGGCCCAGCGCGATACTGCCGCTGAAGTATGCGATCGCGAGCGCAACGAATGCGCCCGCCAGCATCGCGCCTTCGATGCCAATATTGATTACGCCACTTTCCTCCACGAGCAGCTCGCCCAGCGCAGCCAGCAGGATAGGCGTCGCCATGGTGATCGCCGAGGTGAGGAACGCTTCAAGCATCCGGCATTTCCGCAACCGGCGGCACCGCGGCCGCATCATGAGGCGCGCCGAAAATATTCTCGCGCAGTCCGCTCCAGGCCGGGGTGTCGAACGCGAGGATGATCAAGATGACGAGACCCTGGATAACCTGCACCAACTCCGGCGAGATGCCCTGAGTTCGCTGCATCGCCTGCGAGCCGTTGTCGAGCGCGCCGAACAGGATCGCGGCGGGAATGATGCCGAGTGGATTCAGGCGCGCCACCAATGCGACCGCAATTGCCTCGAAACCCCATCCGGGCGAGAGCTTTTCGTACAATCGATGCGAAATCGCGGAGATCTGCACTGCACCGCCAAGCCCGGCCAAAGCGCCTGACAGCGCCATCACCCAGAACGTGAGCGCCGGGATTCGGACGGCGAAGAAAGTCGCGGCGCGCCGGTTACAGCCCATCGCGCGCAGCTCGAATCCGGCTCCGGTACGGAACAACAGCAGGTAGCATGCGGCGGCGAGCACGACTGCGAGGATCATGCCCAGGTTGATGCGGCTCGGCGCAAAGTAGAATTCAAGTTGAGCGGCGCGTGCGATTGGCGAACTGGTCGGATACGCGTGCGACGGTTCCATCAGCGGACCATGCACGACCCAACTGAGCGCCTGCACGGCGACGAAGTTCAGCATGATCGTGCTGATAACTTCGTTTACGTCGCGCCGCGCGCGCAGCCATCCTGCCACGCCGCCCCAAACCGCGCCGCCAAGCACGCCCGCGGCGAGAATGATCGCAATTGCGATCGCATGCGGAAAATTGCCGAGATGCGGACCGATCGCGCCGGCCGCGATCGCGCCGATCGTAAGCTGCCCGTCGGCGCCGATGTTCCATAGCGCGCCCGAGAAAGCGAGCGAGACCGCAAGCCCCGTGAAAACCAGCGGCGTGGATTTCACAATTGTGTCCACGCATGCGTACCAACTGCCGAACGCGCCTTCGCCAAGCGCCGCGAACACGCCGACCGGAGACGCGCCCAGCGCGGCGAGGACGATCGAGATGAGCGCGGCTGCGAGCGCCAGCGCTGCAAATGGTTTCGCAATCGAGGACAGCATCCCGCGCCTGCTAGTCGCGAGCCCCGGCCATCAGCAGGCCCAGCCGTTCGGGATCGCGCTCGCCCGGATTCGTCTCGCGGATTTTCCCGCGACTGATAATCAGCAGCCGCCCGCATATCGCGAGCAACTCGTCGAGATCGCTCGAAATCAGAATCGCCGCGCCGCCGCCGGTGGCAAAGTCCAAAATCGTCCGATGAACCTCGGCGGTCGCGGCGAGGTCGAGTCCGCGGCAGATATTGTGCGCGACGATTACTCGCGGCCGCGATGCAATCGCGCGCGCCACTTCCAGGCGCTGGCGGTTGCCGCCCGAAAGCGCGCCAGCGATCGTTTCGGGACCGGGAGCACGAATCCGAAAACGATCGATGAGTTCGCGGCAAAGATCGATTGCGTGCGAAGTGTTCAACCATCCGTGCGATGTCACCTGCTCCCGGAGCGGGCGCGCGAGAATCAGGTTTTCCCACAGGCGCATGTCGAGGATGAGTCCGTCGAGGTCGCGATTTTGTGGTATCACCGCCATCGCGCCGCCTGACGACCCGTCAAGCACCGTTATTTTCCCACTGCTCGGCCGACGTGCACCCGCAAGCACCTCGACCAGTTCGGTCTGGCCGTTGCCGTCAACGCCGGCAATTCCCACGATCTCGCCGGCGGCGGCGCGAAACGAAAGCCGGTCGAGAATCCGGCGGCCGGTATGATCGTCGAGGGTCAGATTTTCGATTTGGAGCACGGGATCGCCCGAATGCGACGGTGTCGCGGACGCAACGGGCTGAGTCACGATTTCGCCAATCATCAGTCCGGCCAGTTTCTCCTCGCTGGTCTGGGCCGGAGTCGTGCGGGCGACCACGTGGCCGCGGCGCAGCACGGTGATTCGATCGGCGACCGCAATTGCTTCGGCAAGCTTGTGCGTAATCAGCACCACGATTCGGCCCTCGCCGCGCAGACTGCGCAGCAAGTCCAGGAATGCGGTCAGTTCCGAAGGTGCGAGCACGCTGGTCGGTTCGTCGAGAATCAGGACCCGCGGATTGAAGCTGAGCGCACGCAGCACCTCGAGCCGAACGCGCTCGGCGACTGAACGATTCTCGACGGTGGCGCCCGCCGGCGGCATTTCGAACCCGAGTTTCGCGGCGAGCGAGCGCGCACGCGTCGCGATTGCATCGAGGTCGAGCGCGCCGGCGCCGGTGTCGAAGCCGCCCAACGCGAGATTTTCCTCCCACGTCATCCGCTCGAACAGCATCGGGCTCTGATGCACCGCCGCAATTCCGGCCGCCAGCGCCGCGCGCGGCGAGCCTGCCTGCAGCGGCCGCCCGTCGAGGATGGCTTCGCCATGGTCGGCGGCGAGCGAGCCGGCCATCACGTTCATCAAGGTGGTCTTGCCGGCGCCGTTTTCGCCGACCAGGGCGTGAATCTCGCCGGGGAGCGCTTCGAAATCGACAGCGTCGAGCGCGAGCGTACGGCCGAAGCGCTTGGTTATGGCGTTGGCGCGGAGCAACTAGGCGGCGCTTACGCCGTAATGGATTCGCACATATTCGAGCGCGGCTTCGCGGGTTTCGAGCGCGCCGTCGAGCTGATGGTCCTCGACGTCCTTCAAAATTTCCTTGAAGCGCGGCCCCGGCGTGAATCCCAACTGCTTGAGGTCCTCGCCGCCGATTAAACGCGGCGGACGAATCTCGGCCGGGGTCATCGTGGTCATCGCGCGGTGGCAAAAGTGCCAGAAGCCCAGGTGCGAGCTCGACGCCATCGCGTCCATAAACGCGACTTCCATCAATTCGCCGAACCCGTCTTCCGCGAGCATTCTCTTCAACGTCGCCGGGCGCATCCGCGGCGCCATGGAGAGCTTCAGATGATTCTTCACCAGGTAGGCGACCCGCTCCTGGACCGCGCGCGAGCGCTTCAGCCGCGCCATGATTTCCGCCGCCTTCACGGCGCCATCCTCGGGGTGCCCGTAGAAGGTGACCTTGTCACCGGCGACCGCACGGGATTGCGGCTTGGCGATGTCGTGCAGCAGGATTCCGAACGCAACGGTCTCGCTGCATCCGGCGGGAAGCATCGCGACGCCAGTCCGGGTATGGATGTACACGTCGCCCTCGGGATGGAAATTTTCGGGCTGCGCGCATCCGGACATCAGGACCACTTCGGGCAGGATCAATTGCATCAGGCCGCTGTCCATCATCAGGTCCATCGCACGCGCGGCGGCGCCCTCGGTCATCATCATCACGATTTCTTCGCCGATTCGTTCGGCCGCAATTCCAACAATCGTCGGCGCGGCGCGTTTCATCGCGGCCCAGGTCGCGGGATCGATCGTGAAGTTGAGCCGCGCGCCGAAGCGGGCGGCGCGCAGGATGCGCAGATGATCCTCGTCGAAGCGGTCGTAGGGATTTCCGATCGCGCGGATGATTCCGGCGCGCAGATCGCGCATCCCGCCGACCAAATCGATCAGGCGGTCGGCGATCGGATCGTAAAACATCCCGCCAACGGTGAAGTCGCGGCGAAGAGCATCTTCCTCGATCGCGCCGAAGCGCACCGACGAGGGCCGGCGTCCGTCAGTATATTCGGCATCGGCGCGAAACGTCGCGACCTCGAACAGATCGTCGTCGATCAGCACGCCGATTACGCCGAACTTCGCCCCGACCGCCACGGTGCGATCGAACAGTTTCTGGACAACCTGGGGACGCGCGTCGGTGGCGACGTCGTAATCCTTGGGCTCGACGCCAAGAATTCGATCGCGCACACATCCGCCGGCGAAAACGGCGCGACAGCCGGAATCGACGAGACGGCGAACGATATAGAGCGCCTTTTGTTCTTTGTCGCTCATGGGCGACTCTCCAACCGCGCATTTTATAGCGGCGCGATTATAGGGCGCCATACGGGGGAGAGGCTGGTAGTGGGCGGACCGCCCACTACCAAAACAGCCCTCCTGGCTCACGAGGGACCAAGCAGCAGAAACCAGGGGTACGGGCTTTTGCAATTGCAAAAAGGGTTCACTATAGGTTTCACTGAGCGCGCTGGCGCCCTGTCCGGCTTCAATTGAAAAAGCGGGCGCATAAGAAACGGCGACAGGAAGGAAATTGGCGCATGAAATCGAGAGTTGTGGGTTGGCTATTGTTGTGTGTCGTAACTTGCACGCTGATGGCCTCGCCGGCGATGGCTCAATACGAAGGCGGGCAGCATTTCGGCGATTACGACGAGCGTCACGTTTGGCGCGGCGCGGAATGGTGGCATAGCAATAATCCCGAGTGGATGTATTCGCATCATCCTGAATGGGTGGTGGAACGGCGGGATTGGTGGTGGTACGACCACCAATATCACCCGGACTGGTTCTGGGCGCCGTTCTGGGGATCGTACCCGCTTTGGACTTGGGGCGCTCCTTACGGAGGCGCCTGGCACGACTACTGGTGGTGGCATCGATACCATCCCGATTGGATGTACGCGAACCACCCTGAATGGGCTGGGCCGTATGGCAGATGGATGCGCGACGATCATGGCAGGCATCCCGAATGGTTCAGGTCGAATTATTGGCGCGATCATCCGCGCGACTGGGCCAATCCTGGCAGGGAATTCTGGCATCGTGAGGACGGCCGCTTCAATAATTATTTACACGAACACCCAGAGCGTCGTTCTATGCCAAGCGGCGAAAAACACGCGGGCGGTGCGCGCGGTCCCAAACACGCGGGAGGTGCGCGCGGTCCCAAACACGTGGGAGGTCCCGAGCGGGGTGCCCATCCGGGCGGCGGTCATCCCAACGAAGCTTCTCGCGGGCACACTCAACATGCCGCTCATCCGGAGCAGCATCGGGCATCGCACCCTGCTGGCGGTGGCGCCTCAGGCGGCGGCTCGAAAAAGAAGTAAACCCGCATCTTTTGCGACCGACCCAGCGTGGCGGACGGCAATGCATCTGTGCTGCCCGCCACGCCGTCGATGGTTACATAGGTGGGACCGAAACGCGCCTGGCAGGTAGAGGAAATCGACAGCGACCTAGCCCTCGCCCAGGCGCGATTGCCCCAGCAGGATTCCGCCATCGACGGCGATCACTTGACCGGTCACGTTAAGCGCCTTGTCGGAGCAGAGCCACGCCACCGCGCGGCCGATGTCCTCAGCGGTCTGTTCGCGGCCGAGCGGAACGAGCTGGCGCACGACAGAGTCGAAGACCACGCGCGCGTTCGCATCGCCGCCGCCGAGCACCGCGCCCAAATCCTGCCATACTTTGGTGTAGATGAGCCCCGGGGCAACCGCGTTGACGCGAATTCCGGCCGGACCAAGCTGGAGCGCGAGTGTTTTGCTGTACGAGATCACGCCGGCCTTGGCCGCGGCGTATGCGGCCAGCATCGGAGACGCCTGCAGGCCGGCAACCGATGACGTGTTGCAGATCGCGGCGCCATTCTTCATCCGCGGCGCAACCTCGCGCGACACTAAATAGACCGAGTTCAGGTTGAGATCGACATAGCGGCGCCAAGTCTCGACGCTGTCCCACCCGGGTTGATTCCCACTCTCGAACCACGCCCGATCACCGCCGCCGGCGTTGTTGCATAGCACGTCGGGATGAGCGCCCAAGCGGGAGACGATCTCCTCGACCGCGCCATGCACCTGCTTCTCGTCGGTGACGTCGGCGGCGAAACCCTGAACCTGGGCGGCGATCGCGGCGGGCGGCGGCGCCAGATCGCGATCGATGACGGCGACTCTCTCGACCACTTTTTCTTCCAGCAGCGCGTTGACGATCCCAAGTCCGAGTCCGCGCGCTCCTCCGGTCACGATTGCGTATTTCACTGATTTTTTCTCCGCGGCGAACTGCGTGCTGCCGGGCGTTCAGGCTGCTTTCTTGCTGGTGCCCGAGTATTCCTTTCTATAGACGCGCAGCAGAGACGCAAACACCGACATTATCGCGGGGCCCAGGAACAGGCCGAGCGGCCCGTACGCTTCCAGGCCGCCGAGAATCCCGAGAAACAGCGCGATAGTGGGCAGGCCCGTGCCGTGCTTCATCGCCAGCGGCTTGATGAAATTGTCGATGACCGCGAGCGCGATCGAACACCAGATGACCAGGCCGACCGCCGCCGACCAGCCCGACGCAAAGCCCAGGTAGAGCGCCGCGGGAATCCATACCAGTGCAGTGCCGCCGATCGGCATCAGTCCCGCTGCAGCCGATGCGATCGCCAGAAACAGCCAGTACGGCACGCCGAAGATCAGCATGCCCAGTCCCGTGATCACGCCCTGCAGCACGGCGGTCAGCATCAGGCCGCGCATCACCGACGAAAGCGTCGTGCGCAGCGTATCGAAGATCGCTTTCTTGTCATCTTCATGCAGCGGGGTCAGGTCGCGCAGGCTGCGGTAGTAGTAGTCGCCGTCGCGCAGCATGTAGAAGAACGCGAGCAGCGCGATACCGAAGTCGATGATGAACGAGAGGAGGTTTTTCGCGGCGTGGGTCGCATTCCTGGCCACGTAATCGCTGGTCATCTGCGCCGCTTGCAGCGTGAGCTTGGGCAGCTCCTCGTCGAGCTTGTAACCGCGTTCGCCCATTTTTTTGGCGAGCCATGCGCCGAATTCGGTATTGACCGCCCAGTCGTGCAGCTTCGTCACGCCCCCGGCATTGACCGATTGCGTGGCCTGCGCGTAAAGCGCCTGCGCCTCGACCACGAGGCGGTCCGAGGCCCAGATTGCCGGCAGAACGACGCCAAGTCCGATGACGACGCTGATGATCGCCGTCGACAGCGATCGGCGCTTGACGTACTTTTCGACTTCGATCAGCGCGGGATGCGCCATGAATGCGAGCAGGATTCCCCACACCAGCGGCGTGAGGAACGGCAACAGCAGTTCGTACAGCTCGTAGGCCATCACGGCCAGAAAGCCGAAGAAGAAAAGCTGCACTATGCGTTCGCGTTCCATTTTCGTAAGGCCTGGCGTCCCTGGGTGCGCTCGCGATACTTGGCGCGAAATCCTAGCAGATGCCCCCGCTGCGGTCGCCTGCCGGCTGACGGTGAATCGGGACGCGCGATGCTTCGGTTGCCCGCGAGCCCAATATCAGTTACCGTTTGCGTTTGCTTGACGTATCCAGTCAATACCCCTCGCCCGTGAAGGCACGTAGCTCAGTGGGAGAGCGCTTCCTTGACACGGAAGAGGTCGGCGGTTCAATCCCGCCCGTGCCTACCAGGTCCGTGCCTACAGCCGCGCGCGCGAATTTCGCCCCGCCAGTTTCCCGCAATGATTAGAATCTTCGCTTGATGAGTTCCGAAGTAACCGTAACGTTGAGCGGAGAATCCCGCGTCGTGCCGGTTGGCGCCATCGTTCGCGACGTACTGAGCGGGATTCCAAGCCGCGAGCTGGTGGCCGCGCGCGTCAACGGGAAGGTTGTCGATCTCACGGGCAAGCTCGAGCACGACGCCTCCGTCGAGCCGGTGCTGGCCGACTCGCCCGACGGTCTCGAGATAATCCGTCATTCCACCGCACATCTGATGGCGATGGCGGTGCAATCGCTCTATCCCGGCACGCAGGTGACGATCGGCCCGGTTATCGAGGACGGCTTTTTCTATGACTTCGCGCCCGCGGCGCCGTTCACGGTCGAGGATCTGCCAAAGATTGAAGCCAGGATGCGCGAGCTGGTGAAGGCCGACCACAAGATCCAGCGGACCGAAGTCTCGCGCGAGGACGCTATCCGCAAATTCTCGGCGATGGGCGAGAAGTACAAGGTCGAGATAATCCAGGGCATCCCGGACGATCACGTGTCGATCTACAGCCAGGGCGACTGGACGGATCTCTGCCGCGGACCGCACGTCCCCTCGACGCGGTACTTGAAGGCATTCAAGCTGACAAGTGTGGCGGGCGCGTATTGGCGCGGCGACGAGCACAACGCGATGCTGTCGCGCATCTACGGCACCGCGTTTGCGGGCAAGGAAGCGCTCGAGGAACATCTGAAACTCGTCGAGCTCGCCCGCCAGCGCGACCATCGCAAGCTGGGCCGCGAGATGGGCCTGTACATTTTCGATCCAATCTCGCCGGGCTCGCCGTTCTACCTGCCCAAGGGCGTCATCATCTTCAACGCGCTCGTCGACTACATGAGGCGACTGTACCGGCGCTACGGCTACGACGAGGTGGTCACGCCGCTGATTTTCAAGAACGAGCTTTTCAATACCTCGGGGCATTGGGAAAATTTCCGCGAGAATATGTTCCTCTCGCCGGATCCCGACAGCGAGACGAATACTATCGATACCGGCCCCGACGGATGGCATCAGGGCTATGGGCTCAAGCCCATGAATTGCCCCGGCCATACCTTCGTGTACCGCGCCGAGAAGCGCTCGTACCGCGATCTTCCGCTGCGCTTGGCGGAGTTCAGCCGGCTGCATCGCGCCGAACGCTCGGGCACGCTGCACGGGCTGATGCGGGTGCGCGCGATGTCGCAAGACGACGCGCACATCTTCTGCCGGGAAGATCAGATCGAGGACGAAATCGCGCTGAATCTCCAAATGGTTCGCGACGTTTACGGCGCGCTGGGTTTCCAGCGCGTCGAGTTCAAGCTCGCGACGATGCCGGAGCACCATCTCGGCACCGCAGAGCAATGGCAGATGAGCGAGGCAAAGCTCGGCAACGCAATGAAGCGCAACGAAATCGCGTACGAGATAAATCCGAAGGAGGGCGCCTTCTACGGCCCCAAAATCGAGATTTACGTGTCCGACGCGCTCAAGCGCAAGTGGCAGGTCGCGACGATACAGCTCGATTCCAACATGCCCGAGCGCTTCGACCTGAGCTACACCAACAGCGCCGGCGCCGAAGAACGTCCCGTGATGATTCATCGCGCGATCCTGGGCTCGCTCGAGCGCTTTATCGGCGTGCTGATCGAGCATACCGGCGGCGTGCTGCCCTTTTGGCTCGCGCCAGAGCAGGTGCGGGTGCTGTCGCTTAGCGAAAAGGTCGAGACCTACGCGGGCGAAGTCACCGGGCTGCTCAAGCGCGAGGGATTCCGCGCCCATGCCGACATCCGCAACGAGAAGCTCGGCTTCAAGGTTCGCGAGGCCGAACTCGCCAAGGTGCCATATATGATCGTGGTCGGCGAGCGCGAGGCCGCCGATCGATCGGTGTCGATCCGGCTGCTGCGCGGCGAGAAAAGCAATGCGATGCCGCTTGCGGCGCTGGTCGAGCTATTGAAGAAGGAGCCGATCCCGGCTTAGGAAGTTCATCCGGCCACCAAGCCGGAGGAGGTGCTATATCCGAAGAGATTTCAGAACCCCGCCCTCAAGGGAGCCCGCGATTCGCGTTAATAACCTGATTCGCGCTCAAGAAGTCCGTGTAATCGACGCCGACGGCACACAGGTCGGAATCCTGCCCCTGCGTGAGGCGATCAAAGTGGCGGAGAGCCGCGGCCTGGACCTGGTCGAGGTCTCATCGACGGCGACGCCTCCGGTGTGCCGGGTCACCGACTTCGACAAGTACCGGTACTCGCAGAAGAAAAAGACGCACGACTCCAAGAAGCACACCATCAGCATGATCAAGGAAGTGAAGATGGGGTCGGCGACCGGGAAGCATGATGTGGACTTCAAAGTTAATCACATCAAGCGCTTTATCGGTGAAGGTCATCGTGTTAAGCTCACCGTTTCGTTCCGTGGCCGCGCGATTACCCATCCGGAACTCGGACGGGCGCTGATCGAGAGAATCGTCGCGCAGGTTACGGACATCGCGCAGGCGGAAGGCACGCCCCGGATGGAAGGACGCAACATGTCCCTGCTGCTGACGCCGCGATAGGCCGGAAAAGAAAATTTCAGGTAAAGAAGCGACCATCGTATGCCGAAAATCAGAACCAGCCGTACCGCCGCCAAGCGCTTTTCAGTGACCAAGAGCGGCAAGGTCAAGTTCAAACACGCGTATGCCCGCCACATGTTCTCGGCCAAGAACCCGAAACAGAAGGCGCGCCTGCGCAGGACCGGTATTTTGGGAAAGGCCGACGCCGAAAAAGTTAAGATAATGATGCCATACGCGTGAGTGCGGCCAACTAAAAATTAACTTACCCGATATCTACCAAGGAAGGATTCAACTCCGATGCCTCGCGCCAAAGGCGGACCCAAGACGCGCCGCCGTCATAAGCGTCAACTCAAGCTCGCCTCCGGCTTCGTCGGTGGGCGCAAACTTTACCGGCAGGCCCGCTCGACGCTCGAAAAGGGCCTCACCTACGCCTATCGCGATCGCAAGGCTAAAAAGCGCGATTTCCGCACGCTCTGGATTGCGCGTATCAACGCGCTCGCCCGCGAAAGCGGAATCTCGTACAGCAGCCTGATGAACGGGCTCAAGAAAGCGGGCGTCGAGGTCGATCGCAAGATGCTCGCGAAGCTCGCGCAGGAGCGCGACGGATTGTTTACCGAGCTGGTGCGCACCGCGAAGAGCGCGCTCGGCTTGCAAGCAGCATAGAGCCGCGCCGTTCCAAGCGCCGCGCACCAGGAAACCATGTGGGTCGTTCGCCCACGTGGTTTTTTGTTTTTCGCGCGCGCAACATTGCGGAGACTGAGCAGAACGCCCGGGGAATAGCACGATGAGAGAACAACTCGAAGAAATCAGGCGCCGCGCGATCGCGGAACTCGGCGACGACGCCGGCGAAGCGCAAATCGACGCGGTTCGGGTGCGCGTGCTCGGCCGCTCGGGCGAGCTTACGGAAATCATGCGCGGGATGCGCGAGGTCCCCAACGCTGAGCGCCCCGCCATCGGCCAGCTCATCAATCAGATCAAGGGCGAAGTCGAAGCGCGCATCGAGACTCTGAGCGAGAAGCTCAAAGCCGCGGCGCTGACGAAATCGCTTAATGAAAAACGCCTCGACGTGACGCTGCCCGGCATGCGCATTGCGCGCGGCCACCTCCATCCAATCACCGACATTCTCGAAAAAATGCTGCAGATTTTCGAGTCGATGGGCTTCGAAGTCGCGATGACCCAGGATATCGAGGACGACTTTCACAACTTCGCGGCGCTCAACTTCACGCCGCATCATCCCGCGCGCGACATGCAGGACACCTTCTACCTCGAGGGCGGGATGCTGCTGCGAACGCATACCTCGAACGGCCAGATCCGTGTGATGGAAAAACGCCGGCCTCCGCTGGCCGTCGTTTGTCCGGGGCGATGCTATCGGCGCGACGACCTGTCGGTGCGCGCCTCGCCGATGTTCACGCAGATCGAGGGTTTCATGGTCGATAAGCGCGGGCGCATCACGATGGCGCATCTCAAGGGCGTGCTGACCGAATTCGCGCGCGCGTTTTTCGGCACGACTGCGGTCCGTTTTCGCGCCAGCTATTTTCCATTCACCGAGCCGAGCGCCGAACTCGACATGCATTGCATCCTCTGCGACGGCGCCGGATGCCCGGTCTGCAAGCATTCCGGATGGACCGAAGTGCTCGGCTGCGGAATGATCCACCCCAACGTGATGCGCGCGGTCGAGTACGATCCCGACGAGTACCAGGGCTTCGCCTTCGGCATGGGCGTCGAGCGCACGGGTCTGCTGAAGCTCGGCGTTGACGACATGCGTCTGTTTTTCGAGAACGACCTTCGCTTTTTGAGCCAGTTCCCGGCGCTGAGCGGAGGGGTGCGATGAAGCTTCCGCTCAGTTGGATGCGCGACTTCGTCAGCATCGACGCGCCGGTCGAGGAAATCTCGCGGCGCCTCAGTTACGCGGGACTGGTTGTCGAGAATGTCGAGAAACTCGCGCCCGGATTCGCAGGCGTGTTCGCCGCCCGGGTGCTCAACGTCGAAAAGCATCCCAACGCGGACCGGCTGAATCTTTGCGACGTGGACGCGGGCCAAAAAGGCCGATTCAAAGTCGTGTGCGGCGCGCCCAACGTCAAGGCCGGCATGATGGCGCCGCTCGCTCTGGTCGGCGCGCAGCTTGGCAAGCAGCCGCCGCTGGAGGCAGCCGTCATTCGCGGTGTGCGCTCCGAGGGCATGCTCTGCTCGGAGCGCGAGCTCGGACTCTCGCAGGATCAGGCTGGAATCCTTGCGCTCGGCGCGGATGCGCCGCTTGGCGGCGACGTGGCCGCGTATTTGCACCTCGACGACACCGTGCTCGATGTCGAAATCACGCCGAATCGGGGCGATTGCCTGTCGGTTCTCGGCTTGGCGCGCGAGGTCGGAGCATTGTTCGCCGCCCGGCTGCGCGCGCCCAGGCTCCGCGCGGCGCATTCGGCCGGCTCGGCCGACGGAGCACGGTTTACGGTTTCGGTTTCGATCGATGCGCCCGATCTATGCCCCCGTTACGCCGCGCTCGCGATGGCCGGAATCAAGATCGGTCCTTCGCCGGCGTGGCTCAAGCGCCGGCTGGAACTATGCGGCATGCGCGCGCTGAACAACGTCGTCGATGCGACCAACTACGTGATGCTCGAACTCGGCCAGCCCTTGCATGCGTTCGACTTCGGCAAAATCTCAGGCGGAAAGATCATCGTCCGCCGCGCCGGCGACACGCGCGAGTTCGTCACGCTCGATAACATCCCGCGCACGCTCGATCCGAACGATCTGCTGATCGCCGACAGCGACAAGCCGCTCGCAATCGCGGGCGTGATGGGCGGCCTCAACTCCGAGGTCGGCGATTCGACCGGGACTATTTTGCTCGAGAGCGCATACTTCGAGCCGATGACCATAGCGCGCACGGCGCGGCGCCTGGGTTTGCGCAGCGAGGCAAGTTACCGCTTCGAGCGCGGCATCGATCGAGCGGGACAAGTCGGCGCGCTGATTCGCGCCGCCGAATTGATCCGCAGGATCGCGCGCGGGCGCGAGGCGTCGCCGATCGCCGACTTCGAGCCGCGCAAAGCCGAGCCGCGCGAGATTGCGCTCGACCTCGGCGCGATGGAATCGTTGCTTGGCGCCGCGATACCGCCGGCCGTCGCCAGGAGCCGTCTCAAATCGCTAGGCGCGCAAGTGAGCACGCGCGCCAAAGGTGTGCTCGCGGTGGTGCCGCCGTCGTTCCGCTCCGATCTGGTCGAGCAGGCCGACCTGATCGAGGAAGTCGCGCGGCTCGGCGGCCTCGAGGACATTCCGGCCCTGCTGCCTGAACGCGTCACTGCGCTGGCTCCCGTCAATCGCGAGCGCGAGTTCTTGAAGGGCACGCGCGAAGTGATGCTGGGATGCGGCCTGACCGAGGCCGCCACCATCGCGTTCATCGCGCCGGCAGACAACGCGCGCTTTTCGGGGATTCAAGCCGCGACGCGGCCGGTCAAAGTAACCAACCCGCTGTCTGCGGAACTCAGCGAGCTGCGCGTGAGCCTGATGCCGGGCCTCGTCACCTCGCTCAGATTCAATTTGAACCGCGAGGCCCGCGCCTTTCATGCGTTTGAAATCGGCAAGACCTTCCGCATGGACGGCGACGCCGCGACCGAGCACCATCATCTCGCTGCCGTCAGCTACGGAGCTTACGCGCTCTCTGCAATCGGCGAGCACAGCGTCACGGCGGGATTTTTTTCGATCAAGGGAATCCTCGAGACGTATTTGGAAGCGATCGGAATTTCGCCGCGCGTGGCGTTCAAAGCTCTCGACAGCGGCGATGCGCCATTTCTTCCATTTCTGCATCCGGGCCGCAGCGCTATCGTTACGCTCGACGGCGCGGCGATCGGTTTGATTGGCGAGTTGCATCCGGCGGAGGCGATGCGGCTGGACCTCAACGATCCCTGCGCGGTGTATGAACTTGACTTGAGTAGTCTCATTGCCTATGGTTTCTCGCCGCGCAAAACTTTCCAGCCGCCGCCAAAATATCCCGCGATCAGGCGCGATTTGGCGCTGGTGATGGATCGAAATTTCCCGGCGGATATGGTAATCAAAGTCATTTGGGAATGCGGCGCGTCGCTGCTGGAAGGCATCGAGGTCTTCGACGTGTACGAGGGGACGGCGGTGGCGGCCGGGAAGAAGAGTATGGCGTTGGCTTGTCGTTACCGTGCAAAGGATCGCACGCTGACCGATGAGGAGGTTAATCGCATTCACGCCGTGTTGGTGGAGCAGGCGCGGATGCGATTAGGGGCGGAGTTGCGGCAGTAAGCGTGCCTAACGCGAGCGGGTGGGGATCGTTACGCCGCAGGGCATGACTAAAGCCGATCTTGTAGATCTGATCTACGAGCGGGTAGGCTCCTCGAAGAAGGAAGCCTGTGAAGTGGTCGAAGCGGTATTTGCGATCATCAGGGACTCGTTGCGCCATGGTCAGAAAGTGAAAATTTCCGGCTTCGGCACCTTCCTCGTCAATCAAAAACATGCGCGCCGCGGGCGCAACCCGCAGACCGGCGAGCCGATCACCATCGACTCGCGCCGCGTCCTGTCCTTCAAGCCCAGCCAGGTGTTGAAGGAGCGGGTTAACAACGGCTCCAAGCCGGCGGTATGACGCCGATGCCACGCCAGCCATCAGTTCGCCGGCAAAAACCCAAGCCGGATGCGCGCGCCACGATGTCCTTGTTCCCCGAGCGCGGGCTGAAGATCGGCGAAGCGGCGCGCGCGCTGGGCGTCGAGACCTACGTGCTGCGCTTTTGGGAAACCCAGTTCCCGTTCCTGAAACCCAAACACACGCGCACCAAGCATCGCTTCTACCAGGAAAAGGATCTCGACGTGCTGCGCCTCATCAAGCGCCTGCTGCACGACGAAGGTTTCACGATCGTGGGCGCGAACAAGCACATCAAGGAATTCGGCATCGACGCTTTGATGAGGGGCAAGCCGGTGGCGAAGCCGGCCCCGGCGTCATCGGAGCGCGCGGCTCAGCGGCCTGCCGGAATCGACGGTCAAGCTCGCCGCGTGCTCAATGAGGTCCGCCGCGACCTCGAATCGATCCACAAAATTTTAGAAGATTAAGCCGCGCGCCCTGGCGAAGTCGGTGAGGGAGCGAAACCCGCCGTGGGTTCCGCACCTCCTTGGGCAGGGGCTGCGGCCCCTGCACCCGCAGTGACAAGACGTGAAAATCTGCGCAGCGCATCTTTTCACGACTACGCGATGGCAGGGATGAGAAGGGGGTGACCCCTGCACCCAGTGTTAAGATAAAGATGCGGGCTTCGCCCTGTTAGAAGTGGGATAGGGAAGAGGCGCGCGGGTTGGTGCGTCGAGTGCGGCCTGCTGCTACGCGCACAGCTCGTCGAGCGGGACTTGGCGTCTTTCGGGTCGGCGATGCGTTCTTGCGATGCCAACTGGGCGCGCGCGGGCTTGCGGCAGGGGTGACCCCTGCACCCAGTGTTAAGGCTGCGCTCCGTTGTCGCGCGCGGCCACTGCCGCGCGGGCGGGCTTGCGTGCAGAGGCCGTCGCTTGCGCGGTCGAAGGCTGGCGGACCAGCACGCCGAGCGGCGCTAGATTCAGTTCGGTTGCGCATTCCTCGGTCGCGCGATGCGCGATTCGTCCGGCTTCGACCATTTCGGCAACTATGCACACCGCGCCGGCCATCGTGAGCGCGCCCAGGCCAAGCGCGATCTCAGGCAGTCCCGCTATAGCCACAACTGCCGCGCTCATCACGCCCGCCGCCAGAGCCAGCTTGGTGATTCGAGTGGACTTTATCCGCGCCAGTACGCGGTTGGTGACCTTGCCCGCCGCGTGCTCTTCGTCGGCGGTCTTGAGTTCGATTCGCGTCCACGGATTGGGCCGCACTTCCAGGTCGTAGTCGTTCCACCCCGCATCGACGATCGCGCCGTGCCCGCTGCGCGCGAACAGCTTCAGCATCCTGTCCATCAGGCGGTCACGCGTGATGCTTTCGTCGTTCCAATAGTCCAGCCGGATAGTACGCCTGAGCCAGTTGACGGTTGGGCGTTGGCGCACGCCGTCAGCGCCGGCGAGTCCGGTCAGGGCTTTCGCCCGCGTCTTGTAGCGCGTCATCGTTCGCACCATCGGCCCCGTGTAAGCGAGATACGCGATCAGAAGTCGCGCTTTAAAACTTTCGTGAGATTTTTCAAGCGGCGCATGCCACGCATAGTACAGCGCCCAAATCGGCCCGAGCGCGAGCATCGCAGCCGCGGGAATGGGAGACACGCCAAGTACGATCGACGCGACCATCGCGATTGCCGAGAGCACCGTCCATTCGAGCGTCTGCGGTAGAACCCTGGCCAGCGTAAGTCCGGGATCGAACAGCGTCTGCGCACCTGCGGTTGCAGCCCACAGCACGCGTTTGCGGCTGCCGCCCGGAATAGTCCGCGCGAGACCAGGAATCGTGCCGCGCCATGCGATTTGGCCCATCACGTTGAAGCGCTCGGGATAGCGCGGATAGAGCATCGCCTCGGCGCGTCCGTAGCCGCGCTGCTGTCCGTAGTAAGCCTGGACAGTGTTGCGCCGGAAGTGCCAGACGAAGGCGGCAGGCGAGAAGCCGAGCTTGAAGCCCGCGTCGAGCATTCGCCAGCAAATATCAACGTCGTCGCCCGCGGAGGTGAACGGCGGATCGAATCCGCCAATCTTTGCGAGCGCCGCCTTCGAGAAGAGCATGTTGCAGCCTGCCAGATGCTCCGCTCGATCGTCGGCGACCAGAACGTGGCACGGCGCGCCCGGGGATGCGGCGCAACAGGCCTCGATCCAGCCGTCTTCGTGCGGCGCGTAGTTCGGTCCGCCGCATCCGTCGAAGTTGTTTTCGGTCATCGAGCGGACCATCAGCATCAGCCAATGCGGATCGACGACGCAGTCCGAATCGGTGTAGGCGATTATTTCGCCGCGCGCCGCATGCATCCCGACGTTGCGCGCGACGCTCAGTCCCTTGTTGGGCTGGCGAATGAGACGGAACTCCGGAAAGTCCATCGAGATGTCAGCGGTGCGATCGCGCGAGCCGTCATCGACGATGACTACCTCGAAATTCGGGTAGTCCAGACGGCGCAGCGACTCGAGGCAATCCCGCATGGTGCGCTCGGCGTTGTACGCGCAAATCACCACCGACACCATCGGCATCTTCGGCGGCCGCGGCGGGCAGGAGCCATTGAGGGTCACGAACGGCATCACATCCGACGCGCGCATCATGCGCACGCCAAGCCAGTCGTGAGAAACCGGAGCAGGAACGGGAGGAGCAACCACGCCAGCCGCACCCGTGCCGAACGCCATTGCGACAGCTTCGTCCTGCCCCGGCGATGCATCTTTGAATTCGATCACCACCGGCCGCGCTTCCGCGAGGTTGTGCAAGGCGACGACGAAATCGCGAATCTGGACAGGCTCGAGCGCAGGAATTTCCGCGTAAAGAAAATCTTCTTCCAATATTGAAAGGGCGCGCGTTTCCGGCCGCACCTTTATTCCGACAATCGCGTCGGGCGCGTGTCCCTTGATCGCCTTCACGACGCTGCGCACGCGCCGCCGCGCGTTTTCGAGTCCGCCCGCGCGCAGCGCGTCCTGGCCGATTTCGCAATCGAGGATGTAACCGACCAAGGCAGGATGCGTTGCGAAAATGTTTGCTTTTGTTGTATGCGCGATCCGCGAGACGACGGATTTCCATCCACGGCGGCTCGTCAGTTCGTCCGCGGTGATTCTCAACTCGATCATGGCGACCAGTCCCGACTGGGCCGCGATGTCCAGGCAGGACTGCGACTGCGCCTCGGTCAGCACCAAGCCGGTCGTGTGCGCGGTTCTGAGATCGTCGAGCCGCTTTCTTAGTTTGAGCTTGTGAGCAAAATCGAGCGATCCGCTGACGTCAGCGAGGCGCATCGCCTTGAAAAAGAACTTCTGCCCTGCGCGGGAAAGGAACTTACCGTGTGGGGTAACGCGTTGTTGTTGCGCAGGAGCGGAATTGGTAAGCATGGATGCGGGTGCCCTCTCGATGAGGAGCTAAGTGCCAAAGCCATGCCACCGGGAAAACCCAGCGATTATGGGGGTGTTTCGGCAAACATCCGCCTCGCACAAACCAATTGGGATGAGCGCTGTACGATTTGCGCGTCGGGCGGACTCGGAGCGAACAGTTCGCAGGGTGCAAAATCAGGCAGTATGCCGCCCGGATAGACACGCTAGATTGGTTAATTTGCGAATGTTATACGTCAGTTGGTTGACACCTCAACGCTGGAATCCTCCCGCCGGGTTTTATTGCAATGAAACTATCGCTCGCTTGTGGATGCTGCGGACCGTCAAAATCCAAGGGACACCGTGAAACGACCGACGCGGCAATTGAAGTCATCCCCGAAGAATTACAGGCGATAAGGCAGCAGCTCGCTGAGATCGAGCAATCGCTCTCGCGCCTATGGGGTCCGACAATTTGGAGCCGCACGCCCGAGTGCATCCAGGTCCGCGCCGAGGCCGCGGATCTGATGGACCGCCACTTCGACGGCATCGTCGATGAGTGGGGAGAATCGATAGCGGCCATTATCCAGGGTCACTCCCAGATCGACGAGAATAGCCGCAAAGCCGGCAAAGAAAACTTGGTCAATGCTCTCATCCGGTTCACTGATCACCTGCGCGATCCCGACGACGTTTGCACTTACGTTTATCTGCGCAGGCATTGCCAGGAGGGGATGCTCGCGCGGGCCAAGCCGTCCCAGTTCAACGTCATCCATATTGCTCTCAAGCAAGTCATTCTGAATCACGTCAAATCCACGATGACCGGTCCCGCGATGGAACGGGTGCGCGACCTGGTGGTCGCGGCAATCGACGAGCGGCGGCTGATGGTCTCGCAGTTCTACATCGAATCGCGCGAGCGGTTGCTGCGCGAATCCGAAGAGAAGTACCGCAACACGATCGACCACGCGCCCGATCCAATGTATGAGATCGAACCGTACACCTGGATCGTGATCGGGATGAATGCGGCTGCCATGCAGCTCCATATTATGGTCGACCAAACGCATGAACAGCTGGCGATGATCGGACATCCGCTGCCGGAGGCGGTACCGCCGGAGATAAGGGCAAAAGTTATCGAGAGCCTGGAGGCGGGCGTGGTCCCGGTTTTGCGCCAGGGATCGACGAAGATCTCGGAATTTCCGGTCGGGCCATTTTTCTTCGACGTAAACGCCGCGCTCATCACCTACGGCAAGAAGCAATTCGTCCAGATGATCCTGCGCGACGTAACGCAGCGGCACGACATGCTCGACTCGCTGATCAAGGCTGAGCGATTGGCCGCGGCCGGCACCTTCGCGGCAGGCGTGGCGCATGAGGTGAACAACCCGCTGGCGTCGATCTCATCGCTGGTTCAATCGATCCTGACCGGCGAGAAGGACCCCCAGCGGCGCACCACGCTGCACACCATCCTGTCCCAGATCACGCGCATCTCGAGCACGCTCAAGGACCTGGTGAATTTCGCGCGACCGACCACCGCGCAACGCAAGCCGGTTGACGTAAACGCGCTGATCGCCGAGACGCTGCGGCTGATCAGCTACAACAAACGCTTCAGCGGCATCCAGGTTGAACCGATGCTTGCTCCCGATCTGCGCCGCGCGTTCGCCGACGACAACGAAATTCAGCAGGTGATGCTCAATCTGCTCTTCAACGCCGCCGACGCCTCGCCCGCCCAGAGCGGCGTGATCAAGGTGATCACCGAGAACCAGCACGCCGGACAGGGCGCGGACAAATCGCGCCGGGTGGTTATCAAGGTGGTCGACAACGGCATCGGAATCCCGCGCGAACATCTGGAACGCGTGTTCGATCCATTCTTCACCACCAAGCCCGCGGGCGCCGGCGTTGGACTGGGGCTGTCGCTATGCCAGCGCATGATCCTGTCCAATCAGGGCACCATTCGGGTTGACAGCGAGGTCGGCCGCGGCACCGCCATCACGATCACGCTGGCGGCGGCCGCCGAGGATTCGGTACGGGCGGAACAGGCGGCGAGCATGGCCGCGTCTTGAGAATTGAAATGCGATGAACAACGACGCTTCATGGACCGCACAGGAACGCGGACCTTACCGGCTGCTGATCGTCGAAGACGAACCCTTGATGCGGTCGATCATCGTGCAGCTCGCGCGCAGCGAAGGCTACGAGGTGACGGAGGCGCCGGCCGCGGAGGTCGCGCTGCACATCTTCGAAAAAGAAAAAATCGATCTCGCGATTCTCGACCTTAACCTGACCAGCGGCGGCAGCGGACTCGATCTGCTGCGCAAGATGCGCGAACTCGACCCCCAGGTGATGGGAATAATCGTCACCGCGTACGCCAGCGTGGAGTCAGCCGTCGAGGCGCTGCACCAGGGCGCCTACGATTACATCACTAAGCCGTTTGCGAACGATCACCTGAAAAAGGTGATGCGCAACGCGCTCGAGGGCAAGGCGCTGTTCAGGGAGAATCGGTTTCTGCGGCAGGAACTGCGCGAGAAGTATCGCTTCGAGAGCATCATCGGCAAAAGCGACGCGATCGAAAGCGTGTTCCGGGTCATGGAAAAAGTCGCGCGCACCGACACCAGCGTGTTGATCACCGGAGAGTCCGGCACCGGCAAGGAACTGGTCGCCCGCGCGATTCATTTCAGCTCCGATCGCGCCAACAACCGCTTCCTGCCGATCAATTGCGGCGCGCTGCCCGAGAACCTGCTCGAGAGCGAACTGTTCGGCTACAAACGCGGCGCATTCACGGGGGCCGCGCAGGACAAGGTGGGCCTGCTCAAGGCCGCCGACAAAGGCAGCGTCCTGCTCGACGAGATTGGCGAGTTGCCGCTCGCGCTGCAGGTCAAACTGCTGCGCGCGCTCCAGGAGCGCGAGGTCTACCCGCTTGGCGCCAACGATCCGGTGGCGTTCGACGTGCGGGTGCTGTGCGCCACCAATCGCAACCTGGAAGCCGAGGTCAAGGCGGGGCGCTTCCGCGAGGAACTGCTCTACCGAATCAACGTCATCAACATCAACCTGCCCGGTCTGCGCGAGCGCCAGGACGATATTCCCCTGCTCGCCAACCATTTCCTGCGCAAGTACGAAAAGTCGATGTCGCGAACTGCGATGCGCTTTTCCAAAGGCGCGATGCGTCTGCTCATCAACTATGCGTGGCCGGGCAATGTCCGCGAGCTCGAAAACGCCGTCGAGCGCGCCGCGATTCTGGCCGAGACCGACGTCATCCACTCGCACGATTTGCCCGACAAACTGCTCAGCACGTCGCCCGTGATGGCGAGTATCGAGAACGCGGGGCTGACGCTCGAGGAGCTCGAGCGCGAGCATATCAAACGCGTGCTCGACAAGGTCGAAAACGACAAGGTGAAGGCCGCGCAGGTGCTCGGGATTCACCTCTCGACGCTCTATCGCAAGGTTCAGCGCTACCACCTCGACGGCGACAGCCCCGTGCATCAGGAGCCTGCGCGCTCGGCGTGAGGGCAGGGCAATAGGCGTGGCAATCCGGCAGTCAAGGATATAGACTTTTCAGTGGGCCGACTGGACGGCGGCCGGCCCGGAGAAAAATATGGATCTGTTTGCGCCAAGTCACCTGCTGATCATTTTGCTGATCATTTTGGTCATCTTCGGGCCCAGCAAGCTCGGCGATGTCGGCGGCGCGATGGGCAAAGCGATTCGCGATTTCAAACGCGCGATGAACGAGCCCGACGATGCGGCCAAGACAGTCGCGAAGACTGACGACGCGAAGGCCGCAGAGGCCGTAAAGCCTGACAAGATTTCCTGACCCGCCGCGCCTCGCTGACTTTTCCGATCATTCACTCAATCCGCCTGCGATGACGCGCGTTCGGAACGCGTGAGCGAATCCAATTTTGTTCGCCGTCACGCGCACTGACCCCCCACCGTATTAGGTCTATACGGCGTCCACCAATCCTCCGGGCGGCGCTGGAAAGGCTGTGGAAAGAACCCGCCTAGATATCTTGCATTAGAGATACTGTTTGGAGTACAGGCGATAAATGTGGCGGTCTGTGACCGGTATAAAATTTGCTTACTTGGCAGGCTGACGTTTTTAGAAATGTTAATGAGAGGGCTTTTCTCCAAGACTTATAAGGCCGTCTCCGAATGGCCCAAAATCATGATGGTTCTTTTGGGCA
>Ga0097691_1000737_pt1 | contig 26687 bp, 24 predicted proteins | sample NGESurdeep072012_8_FD_72858 | JGI IMG/M metagenome (GOLD analysis project Ga0097691, IMG submission 72858) | Arctic peat soil microbial communities from Barrow, Alaska - NGEE Surface sample 210-1 deep-072012 | ecosystem: Environmental > Terrestrial > Soil > Wetlands > Peat ... | reverse complement strand
AAAAACTATTTGTGGTGGGTGCTGACGGGATCGAACCGCCGACATTCGCCTTGTAAGGGCGACGCTCTACCAGCTGAGCTAAGCACCCAACAAAGTCTGCTAGTTTACAGCATCCTTCAGGCCCTTGCCAGCACTAAATTTTGGCACTTTGGCTGCCTTGATCTTGATCGTCTCGCCAGTGCGTGGATTGCGACCATTACGCGCGGCACGCTTGCCGACTTTGAAAGTACCGAAACCAACCAGGCTCACTGTATCGCCTTTCTTCAGTGCTTTCTTGATGGATTCTACAGTCGCGTCCAGTGCACGAGCAGCAGCAGCCTTGGAAATATCAGCGGATTTTGCAATTGCATCAACCAGATCAGATTTATTCACGTAAGTCCCCTTTGCGAATGGTTAAAAAAACAGGAAAATCCCTGTAACGGCTTTATATCAAGGCTTCCCAGCTTTGGTCAAGCGATTACTAAATAATTTTTCAGTATGCATTGACTTGCGTTGACATACTAGAACCGTTAGGAATTATGCACTCAATGCTTGGTCACCAGCGCTGAATTAGTTTGTCCCGTATCACCCGCCAAAGCAACGACAGCATGCTTTTCAGCCACTTCTGCAAGCGGCTCCGGCTTGCGTTCCAGTGCCATTTCCAGTACTTGGTCTATCCATTTAACCGGATGAATATCCAATTTATTTTTGATGTTATCGGGGATTTCTGCCAGATCTTTAATGTTTTCTTCGGGTATCAGCACAACTTTGATACCACCACGCTGCGCAGCCAGCAGCTTTTCCTTCAAGCCACCTATCGGCAACACTTCTCCACGCAAGGTGATTTCACCGGTCATCGCTACATCGGCACGCACCGGGATACCCGTCAGTGCCGAGACCATCGCCGTACACATCCCTACCCCTGCACTCGGACCGTCCTTTGGAATCGCGCCTTCCGGCAAGTGGATATGCAAATCAGTCTTGTGGTAAAACTCTTCATCTATACCCAATCGCTTGGCGCGACTGCGCACCACACTCAGTGCAGCCTGGATAGACTCTTGCATCACATCGCCCAGCTTGCCGGTGGTGGTGGTCTTGCCTTTGCCCGGCAACACTGCAGCTTCAATGGTGAGCAATTCGCCACCGACTTCCGTCCACGCCAAGCCGGTCACTTGCCCGACTTGATTATTCTTTTCGGCAACACCGTACGAATAGCGACGCACACCAAGATACTTGTCAAGATTGCGCGAATTGACGGTCACTTTAGTATCGCGGTCCTTCAACGAAAGTGATTTCACCACCTTGCGGCATATCTTGGAGATTTCACGCTCCAAGCCGCGCACGCCGGCTTCGCGCACGTAGTAGCGCACGATGTCGCGCAACGCGCTTTCGGAGATGCTGATCTCTTCCGTCTTCAGACCGTTATTCTTGAGCACCTTGGGTACCAGATAGCGCGTGGCAATGTTGATCTTCTCCTCTTCCATGTAGCTGGAAACATGAATGATCTCCATGCGATCCAGCAATGCATCCGGGATATTCAGCGTATTCGCCGTCGCCACGAACATCACATCGGACAAGTCATACTCGACCTCGACATAATGATCGACAAACGTGCTGTTCTGCTCAGGATCAAGCACTTCCAGCAGCGCTGAAGACGGATCGCCGCGCATATCCATACCCATCTTGTCCACTTCGTCGAGCAGGAACAATGGATTCTTCACCCCGACTTTGCTCATGTTCTGCAAAATCTTGCCCGGCATGGAACCTATATAGGTACGGCGATGGCCGCGAATCTCGGACTCATCGCGCACCCCGCCCAATGACATGCGCACGAATTTACGATTGGTGGCGCGCGCGATCGACTGTCCCAGCGAGGTTTTACCCACGCCAGGCGGACCGACCAGACATAGGATGGGAGCCTTCATCTTGTCCATGCGTTGTTGCACAGCCAGGTATTCAAGAATGCGTTCCTTGACCTTATCCAATCCGTAGTGGTCTTCCTCCAGCACCACTTCGGCCTTTTTCAGATCGGCACTGATCTTGGTCTTTTTCTTCCACGGCAGCCCCATCAGTACATCGATGTAGTTGCGTACCACGGTGGCCTCGGCTGACATCGGCGACATCAAGCGCAGCTTTTTCAACTCGGCTTCGGCCTTGTTGCGTGCCTCTTTCGGCATGTGCGCGGCTTTGATCTTCTTTTCCAGTTCGTCGAAATCGGTTCCCTCTTCACCGTCTCCCAACTCCTTCTGGATCGCCTTGACCTGCTCGTTCAGATAATACTCGCGCTGGCTCTTTTCCATCTGACGTCTCACGCGTCCACGGATACGCTTTTCAACCTGAAGAATATCGATTTCGCCTTCCAGCAATCCCAGCAAGTGCTCCAAACGTTTGCGCACTCCAAAGATTTCCAGTACTTCCTGCTTTTGCTCCAGCTTGAGTGGCAGATGGGCGGCAATGGTATCGGCCAGGCGGCCGGCATCATCAATGCCGGCGAGCGATGTCAGAATTTCCGGCGGAATTTTTTTGTTGAGCTTCACATACTGATCGAACTGCGCGATCAGTACACGGCGCATCGCTTCGGACTCGCTGTCAGTGCCATCCTCGGCGGGAACGATCTGCACCTCGGCATCGAAATGCGATTTGGCGTCATACACTCGCAACACATTGGCGCGTTGTGTGCCTTCGACCAGCACTTTCACAGTGCCGTCCGGCAATTTCAACATCTGCAGAATATTGGCCATGCTGCCGATCGCATAAAGATCATCCGTCCCCGGATCATCTTTGGTTGCGGACCTTTGCGCCACCAGTGCGATACTCTTGCCGGCCTCCATCGCCGTCTCAAGTGCCTTGATAGACTTTGAGCGTCCGACGAACAACGGAATCACCATATGCGGGAACACCACGACATCGCGCAAAGGCAGGAGCGGGTGCAAGTTGCTTGTAGTAGTGCTTGGGGTATCTTGTTCTAACATGGCAATAACCTCTCAATTAAGTGTGAAGTTAGATGGGGATGGTTCCAAATAATTCAAGCGGCCCCATCGGGACAAGATAAAAGAACGGGCGGAGGCCGGATCAAGCCGCCTTGTGGGTATCCGCATAAATGATGATGGGTTTGATTTCCCCGGATGTGCCGGGCTCATCCAACACCACCTTGCTGACATTATCCATGGAGGGCAGATCGAACATCACATCCAGCAAGGCGTGTTCGAGAATCGAGCGCAATCCGCGCGCACCGGCCTTGCGCGCCAGAGCCTTGCGGGCAATAGCCAAGAGCACACCTTCTCGAAATTCCAGATCGACGTCTTCCATTGCAAATAACTTTTGGTATTGCTTGGTCAGCGCGTTCTTCGGCTCAGTCAGGATTCTTACCAGCGCTGTTTCGTCCAACTCTTCCAGAGTGGCGATCACCGGCAAGCGCCCGACAAACTCGGGGATCAGGCCAAATTTGATCAAGTCTTCAGGCTCCACCTCGCGCAAGGTCTCGCCGGTCTTGCGCTGGCTCTTGCTCGCGATGGTCGCACCAAATCCGATGCCCGCCTTCTCGGAGCGGCTGCGAATGACCTTTTCCAGCCCATCGAAAGCACCGCCGCAGATGAACAGGATATTGGTGGTATCTACTTGCAGGAATTCAGTGTTCGGGTGCTTGCGCCCGCCCTGTGGCGGAATTGAAGCCTTGGTGCCTTCTATCAGCTTGAGCAGCGCCTGTTGCACACCCTCACCTGAAACATCGCGGGTAATCGACGGGTTATCCGACTTACGGGAGATCTTGTCGATTTCATCCACGTACACGATACCGCGCTGCGCCTTTTCCACGTCATAGTCGCAGGTCTGCAATAATTTCTGAATGATGTTTTCCACGTCCTCACCGACATAACCGGCCTCGGTCAGCGTGGTCGCATCGGCCATCACAAATGGCACATCCAGCAAGCGCGCCAGTGTTTGCGCCAGCAATGTCTTGCCTGAGCCGGTCGGCCCGACCAGCAAAATATTGCTTTTGGACAACTCCACACCGTCCTTGTCGTTGCTCCTGAGACGCTTGTAGTGGTTGTACACCGCCACCGACAAAATCTTCTTGGCCTGTTCCTGACCGATCACATACTCATCCAACGTCGCGCAGATATCCTTGGGAACCGGCAAGTCTGACTTATCCGACTTAATCTGATCGCTTTGTATCTCCTCGCGCATGATGTCGTTGCATAGCGTGATGCACTCATCACACACGAACACCGACGGACCTGCAATCAGCTTGCGCACTTCATGCTGGCTCTTGCCGCAAAATGAGCAGTAGAGCAATTTGTCACCTGGTTTTTTATCGTCAGACATCGTTACCAACCTTCCATCAAGTTATCGGAAAATAATTTCCTAGGCACGCTTTTTCAGCACCTGATCCACCAGCCCGTATTTGACTGAATCTTCCGCACTCAGGAAGTTGTCGCGATCGGTATCGCGCTCAATCGTTTCTACCGTTTGCCCGGTATGCTGAGCCAGCATCTGGTTGAGCCTCTGTTTCAGATACAAGATTTCACGCGCATGTATTTCAATATCCGAAGCCTGACCGCGAAAGCCGCCCATAGGCTGGTGGATCATCACGCGCGAATTGGGCAGGCAGAAACGCTTGCCCTTCTCGCCCGCCGCCAGCAGGAAAGAACCCATGCTGGCAGCTTGACCGATGCACAAGGTACTGATATCCGGCTTTATGAATTGCATGGTGTCGTAGATCGCCATCCCGGCGGTCACCGAACCACCAGGGGAGTTGATATAAAAGTGAATATCCTTATCGGGATTTTCCGATTCCAGAAAAAGCATTTGCGCCACGATCAGATTCGCACTGTGATCATTGACTTCGCCAACCAGAAACACCACCCGCTCTTTGAGCAAGCGCGAATATATGTCATACGCCCTCTCGCCACGCCCGCTGGTCTCGACGACCATGGGGATCAAACCGATGTTTTGCGGCTCCTGATAGTGCGTCATGCCGGTATTTTGCTGTTTTTGATAATGCGTCATATTAGGTACTTCCCATCAGTTCGTTGAATATTGCCTGTTTGTCGGCGGTCTTGGCCTGGCCCATTGTCCAGATCATCACATTCTCTTCCAGCACGATATGCTCAACCTCCTGCATGCGATTTGGATCGGTGGCATACCAGCGAATCACTTCTTCAGGATGATCGAAACTTTGCGCATATTCCCTGATAAAGCTTTTGACCTGCTCGGATTTGGCTGTCAAATCGTGCTTCTGCACCAGATGCGCGAGAATCAGCCCAAGCTTGACGCGTTTCTCGCCACGCTCCATGAATAATTCCGGGGGCAAAGAAACCCCCTTCATCTTCATTCCCCGCGACTCCATATCCCGTGCGGTTTGCTGAATCAGGATTTGCACCTCTTCATCTACCAGCACCTTGGGCACATCAAACCTGGCGACTCTCAATAACGCAGCCATCGCCGCATCCTTGTTTCGCGCCTTCAAGCGGCGCGATACCTCGCTGATCAAATTACTGCGGATCTCGTCACGCAAATTGCCTACATCACCATCAGAGATGCCGACAGACTTGGCAAATTCAGCATCCAGTTCCGGCAGCTTTGCTGCTTCGACACTGTTCAAAGTGATCGAGAAGTTAACTTTCTTGCCCGCCACTTCCTTGCTGCGGTAATCTTCCGGAAAAGTCAGATCAAAAGACTTGGTTTCGCCTGCTTTCATGCCGATAGCAGCCGCTTCGAATTCCGGCAACATGCCACCAGCGCCCAACACCACCGGGAAGTCCTTTGCCTCACCGCCAGAAAATACTTCACCGTTCAGTTTGCCGGTGAAATCGATGTTCACTCTATCGTCAGCTTGAGCCGCGCGATTGACTTTCTCGAACGTGGCGCGCTGCTTGCGCAATGTTGCAATGGTGTTATCCACATCCTCCTGGGTCAACTCATAAACCAGGCGCTCTATCACTTCGCCCGACAAGTCGCCCACCACCACCTCCGGATACACTTCGAAAGTCGCGCTGTATTCGATCTGATCGGCATTCAAGTCCTTGGTCTTGATTTCAAATTTAGGGAAGCCCGCCACCCTCAGATTATTGTTTTGTGCTGCCTCGGTGAACGAATGCTGCAGGGCATCACCCAAGACTTCTTGCCGGGCTTGCGCGCCGTAGAATTGCTCGACGATCTTCGCAGGAACTTTACCGGGGCGGAAACCGGCGATCTTCACGCTTCTTCCGATGTTTTTCAGACGAGCAGAAACCTGGCTGTGTATGACTTGTTGGGGAATGGATGCGTTCAGACGACGTTCTAACGCGCTTACAGTTTCTACGCTGGGCATACTGCATTTCCTTGAAATTAAGTTGAATTGTGGCTGGTGCGAAAGGAGAGACTCGAACTCTCACGCCTTGCGGCGCTGGAACCTAAATCCAGTGCGTCTACCAATTCCGCCACTTTCGCGCTGTTTGCTTCCAGCTTTGGACGGATTATATCACTAACCTGCCGCTTTTATTTCGACCACCGAACGCCCGAGCAGCTTGCTTTGCAGCAGCAATGGGAAAACTTGTGGCAACTCGGCGAATGGCACGGTATGCGCCACCCGAGTCAACAGTGCTGGATCCAAGTCTGTCGCCAGCCTTTGCCATATTTTCCTGCGCACTGGCATCGCTGTGGCGGCCGAGTCGATACCGATCAGGCGCACGCCGCGCAGGATAAACGGCAGCACCGTGGTATTCAATTCGATACCGCCTGCGTTGCCGAAGCTGGCGATCACACCGTTCTGCTGCATCGTGCGCGTCAGCCACGCCAGCGTCTCCCCTCCCACCGCATCCAGCGCACCGGCCCACTGCGCTTTTTCCATCGGGCGCGTACCCATCGCCAGATCCTTGCGCGACAGTATTTCGCTCGCGCCCAGCGATTTCAGATATTCGTGTTCGGAATCTTTCCCGGTCAGCGCGACCACGTGATAGCCCAATTGTGCCAGCATCAGGATAGCCAGACTCGCCACCCCGCCGGTCGCACCGGTCACGATCACCTCGCCATTCCCGGGACGCAATTCGTTTTGTTCGAGGCGATGAATGGACAGCGCTGCGGTGAATCCAGCCGTACCCAATGCCATCGCATCGAAGAGAGACAATCCCTGCGGCAACGGCAGCACCCAATCGGCCGGGACACGCACATATTCGGCATAACCGCCGTCATGCGCCACGCCCATGTCATAGCCCGTTACCAGAACTTCGTCACCAACCTTGAAGCGCGCATCGGATGAACTCGCCACCACACCCGAGACATCGATGCCTCCCACACAGGGAAAACGGCGTATCACCTTGCCCGTACCGGTGGCGGCGAGCGCGTCCTTGTAATTGACGCTGGAGTAATGCGCCTGTATGACGACCTCGCCGGGATCGAGATCATCCAGCGTCAGTTCGACGAAACGCCCAGCGGATTTGCCGTCTTGTTCGAAAATACGGTAAGCGCGGAATGGTTGCATATCGTTCAAACTTGAAAAGTTGTTTTGAATTTCAAAAGGCATTGAGCCACGGATTAACACGGATGTTCACGGATATTGTAGGGCGGGCTACGCCCGCCAGAGGGTCTCGTCGGGCAAAGCCCGGCCTACATCACTGCTCCTTTTAGCTTTCCTGTTCGGAATCATCCTTGCTTCTCGCTTTCGCGAAGGCATGAGCATTAACCAATACTTAAACAATTACCGGGATGGCAAATAGGCACAGCAATACCAATACACCGCGCCATATGATATGTTGCTACTGGTTCTGAATGAAAAAACAAGCCACTCATCATGCTGATACCTCGCCTGAATGTCCTTCATCAACGAACTGAATGATCCCACACTGAACATCAGCAGCTCGCATATTGAAGACGCTACGCTTTTTAGCTCTAAAAATCTACAAATCCAGCAACACCCGACCCGGAAATTCCAGCGCTTCCTTGATGGTAGACAGGAACAGCACCGCTTCGCGGCCGTCGATGATGCGGTGGTCGTAGGACACTGCGAGATAATTCATCGGACGGATCACGATCTGTCCGTTCTCCACCACTGCCCTGTCCTTGGTCGCATGGATGCCGAGGATAGCCGCTTGCGGCGGGTTGATGATCGGGGTGGAGAGCATCGAGCCGAACACGCCGCCGTTGGAGACAGAAAAGGTTCCACCGGTAAGTTCTTCCATCGTCAGCTTGCCGGCCTTGGCGCGCGCGCCGAAATCGGCGATCTGTTTTTCGATGTCCGCAAAGGAAAGTTTGTCCGCGTCGCGGATGATGGGCACGACCAGGCCGCGCTCGCTGCCGATCGCCATGCCGATATCGAAGTAGCCGTGGTAGATGATGTCGGTGCCATCCACCGAGGCGTTGACGATCGGGAATTTCTGCAATGCCAGCACCGCCGCCTTGACGAAGAACGATGAGAAACCGAGCTTGACGCCGTGTTTCTTTTCGAACGCGTCCTTGTATCGGTTGCGCAGATCGATCACCGGCTGCATGTTGACTTCGTTGAAGGTGGTCAGGATCGCGGCGTTCTGTTGTGATTGCAGCAGGCGTTCGGCGATGCGCTGGCGGATGCGCGTCATCGCCACGCGCTGTTCGGGACGGTTTCCGGACGGCGCGATGGCAGGCACTGCCTGCGGCGCGTTGATACCCGACACTTGCGCCTGGGAAACCTGCTGCATCGCATTCAGCACGTCCTCTTTGGTGACGCGTCCGCTGCGTCCACTGCCATGCAAGTTACCGGCATCGACCTCATGTTCGCGCGCCAGTTTTCGCACCGAAGGCGGCACGGCGGAACTGGCCGCCGCGTGCGCAGCGGCAGTAATCGGGTTGGCAGCCGTGGCAGCAGTATCGATCTGCGCGATCAGCTCTTCGCTGCCCACTTTCTCACCATCGCCCTTGATGATTTTGGTCAGCACGCCGCTCTTGGAAGCAGGCAATTCCAGCACAACTTTATCGGTCTCGACGTCGATCAGATTTTCGCCCTCCGAAACCGCATCGCCGACACGCTTGTGCCAGGTCAGCAAAGTGGCTTCAGACACGGATTCTGACAATTGCGGCACTTTGACTTCAATGATGCTCATGGTGTGATGCCCCCGGTTTAGGTTTGTTATCGAGATCTTCGCGGAAGGCGGCTTCGATCACCGCCTTCTGTTGTTCCTGATGCACCGCCAGATAGCCGGCGGCGGGTGCGGCGGATGAGGGGCGCAGCGCGTAGTCGAGGTGCATACCCTCGCGCATGTGACGCAGCAGATAATGCTGGATGCGATGCCACGCACCCTGATTGCCCGGCTCTTCCTGGCACCATACCACTTCAGTGGCATTCGGATACGCGGCGATCTGCGCGGCAAAGTCATCATGCGGGAAAGGATAAAGCTGTTCGATGCGTATGATCGCCATATCCGCAATGCCCTTGGCATGACGGGCGGCGAGCAGGTCGTAATACACCTTGCCGCTGCACGCGATGATGCGGCGGACTTTTTTGTTATCCAGCGTATCTACTTCGGCGATCACCGGCCAGAATTTCCCTTGCGTCAATTCACTGAGCGGCGAGGCCGCGTCCTTGCTGCGCAACAGGCTCTTGGGCGTGAACACGATCAGCGGCTTGCGCACCGGGCGCAACATCTGCCGGCGCAATAAATGGAATATCTGCGCGGCGTTGGAAGGAATGCACACCTGGATGTTGTAATCGGCGCACAGTTGCAAGTAGCGTTCGATGCGTCCCGAGGAATGCTCCGCCCCCTGCCCCTCATAGCCGTGCGGCAACAGCATCACCAGCCCGCACAACCTTCCCCACTTCACTTCGCCGGAGGCGATGAACTGGTCGATCACCACTTGCGCGCCGTTGGCGAAATCGCCGAACTGCGCTTCCCACAGCACCAGCGAATTCGGCTCGGCAGTGGCATAGCCGTATTCGAATCCCAGCACCGCTTCTTCGGACAGCAGCGAATCGATCACCACGAAATTCGCCTGTTCGGGGGAAAGATGCTGCAGCGGTGAGTATGCCCCCTCGTTCCACTCCTTGCGGTTCTGGTCATGCCATGTGGCGTGGCGGTGGAAAAACGTGCCGCGCTGACTATCCTGCCCGCTAAGGCGAACCGGATAGCCTTCGGTGAGCAGCGTGGCGTAAGCGAGGTTTTCCGCCATACCCCAGTCCAGCGGCAAATCGCCGCGTGCCATCGCGGTACGATCCTCGACGATTTTTTGCACGCGCGAATGAAGAACAAAATTTTCAGGTACGGTGGTCAGCGGTATCGCCAACTCCCTCAAGCGTTCCAGAGTCACGGCGGTGTTGACCTTTACATCCCATAGCACGGCGTGCCGGAACGGCGCCCAGTCGACAGTGGTTTTGCCACTGCCTTTTTCCAGCGCGGGTTGAATCGAGTTCCGCCCCTCATCCATCGCCTTGTGGTAAGTCGCAATCATCATGTCCGCTTCGCCGGGCTGGATCACGCCCTGCGCCTCCAAACGCTGCGCATAAAGCGCGCGCGTGCCGGGATGCTGGCGAATGAAGCGATACATGAACGGTTGGGTGACCAGCGGCTCGTCCTGCTCGTTGTGCCCCAGCTTGCGGAAGCACACCAGATCGATCACCACATCCTTGTTGAAGTGCATACGGAAATCCAGCGCAATTTCGGTGATCAGCAATACCGCATCGGGATCGTCCGCATTCACATGAAAGATCGGCGCGTCGATCATTTTCGCCACGTCGCTGCAATAAGTGCTGGAACGTACGTCGCGCATGTCCGATGCGGTGAAGCCGATCTGATTGTTGGTGATGATGTGCACCGTGCCGCCGGTACGGTAGCCGCGCGTTTGCGACATGGCCAGCGTTTCCATCACCACGCCCTGTCCGGCAAATGCCGCATCGCCGTGCAGCAGAATCGGGATCACTTTGGAACCGTCGAAATCCTTGAGGCGGTGCTGGCGCGCGCGCACCGAACCTTCCACCACCGGATTGACGATCTCCAGATGCGAAGGATTGAAGGCCAGTGCAACGTGCAGCTCTCCACCAGGCGTGGCTATGTCGGCCGAAAAGCCCTGGTGATACTTGACGTCGCCGGAAGTCAGATGCTCGGCATGGATACCCTCGAATTCGGCGAACAGCATGGAGGGTAGTTTGCCGAGTATATTAACCAGCACGTTGAGCCGCCCGCGATGCGCCATACCGATCACGGTTTCCTGCACACCCTGTGCACCGGCACGTTGCAGCAAATGTTCGAGCAACGGGATCGTAGTCTCGCCGCCTTCCAGCGAGAAACGTTTCTGTCCGACGAACTTGGTGTGCAGATAGCGCTCAAGCGTCTCGGCGGCAGTGAGGAGTTCGAGAATGCGGCGACGCTGAGCAGCGTCATAACCGGCCAATCCGCGCACGCTTTCAAGGCGATTCTGTATCCAGCGTTTCTGCGCCACATCGCTGATGTACATGTATTCCGCGCCTATGCTGCCGCAGTAAGTCTGGCGCAACAGCTGGAGGATCTCGCGCAGGGTCATGCGCGCGCCACCCACCAGCGAGCCGGTCTCGAAGGTGGAGTCCATGTCAGTCTCGCCCAAACCGTAATGCGCCGGATCAAGTTCGGCGATCACCGGTTTGGCATAACGGTTCAGCGGGTCGAGATTGGCGACACGCACGCCGAGGAAGCGATGCGCGTTGATGAGCTGCAGTACGAAAACCTGCTTGCGCTCCAGCTCGGCATCGGGCGCCATTGCACTGCTGGCAGAAACTTTTGGCAAGGCCGCAAAAGCGCGCTGGATGCGGCTGTGCGATTCCTCATGTGCGCCATTGGCCAGCGGCGGCAGCGCATCGAAATAATTGCGCCATTCTCTGGGCACGGCATTCGGATCAAGGAGATATTGTTCGTACAATTCCTCGACAAAGGGCGCGTTGGTTCCGAACAGCAGCGAGCTGTCCTGCATCAACTGCATGAAATTGACAGGCTCGTTCAACGTTTCATCACCGGCACATAATCACGCTTCACCGCACCGCGATATAACTGGCGCGGACGGCTGATCTTGTGATCGCCAGAGGCAATCATTTCGTTCCATTGCGATATCCAGCCGACCGTGCGCGCCACCGCAAAGATTACCGTAAACATATTGGTCGGGATGCCCAGCGCGCGCAGCACAATGCCGGAATAGAAATCCACATTCGGATACAGCTTGTGATCGATGAAATACGGGTCGCTCAAGGCAACGCGCTCCAGTTCCATCGCAAGCTCGAACAACTTGTTGTTTTCCAGCTTGAGTTCTTTCAGCACTTCGTAACAAGTCTGGCGCATCACGGCAGCGCGCGGGTCCATGTTCTTGTAGACGCGATGACCAAAACCCATCAGGCGGTATTTCTTGTCCTTCACGCCCTGTACATATTCCTTCACACGCGACACATCCCCGATCTCTATCAACATATTCAGCGCGGCTTCGTTGGCACCTCCGTGTGCCGGGCCCCACAGCGCAGCGATACCTGAAGCGATGCAGGCAAATGGATTCGCGCCGCTCGAACCGGCCAGTCGCACCGTCGAGGTGGACGCGTTCTGCTCATGGTCGGCGTGCAGAATGAGGATGCGATCCAGCGCGCGTACCAGCACCGGATTGGGTATGTAATCTTCAGCCGGTGTGGCAAACATCATGTACATGAGATTTTCCGCGTAGCCGAATTTGTTCTTCGGGTACATGAACGGGGCTCCGATGTAGTATTTATGCGCCATCGCCGCAATGGTCGGCACTTTCGCCAACATGCGCAGCGCGGAAATATCCCGGTGTTCGGGATTGCTGATGTCCAGCGAGTCGTGATAAAAGGCAGACAGCGCGCCGACCACGCCGACCATCACCGCCATCGGATGCGCATCGCGGCGAAAGCCGGAAAAGAAACGCGCCATCTGGTCATGCACCATCGTATGAGAAGTCACCCTGCGGCTGAATTCAGCCTTCTGTCCGCCATCGGGCAACTCGCCGTTCAACAGCAAGTAACAAACCTCCAGAAAATCGGAATGCTCGGCCAGTTGCTCGATCGGATAGCCCCGGTAGTAAAGCAACCCTGCATCGCCGTCGATAAATGTGATCGCCGATGTACAACTGGCGGTGGAGAAAAACGCCGGATCGTAAGTGAATATGCCAAGCTTGCCGAGATTGCGAATATCGATCACATCCGGCCCCAGCGTGCCGGACATGATGGGCAGTTCGATGCTGCGCCCGTCATCCAGGGTCAACGTTGCGATACGATTCTTTTCCATAAAGGACTCCTCAAAGGTATGCGGCTTTGATTAAACCGCCCTGATCTTTTCCAGCAAAGCCTGCTGTTCGCCCTGCATCGCTTCCTGCCTGCCCGCAATCATATCCCAGAGTGGGTTGTCCGGCATATCCAGCAAAGCTTCAAAAGCCTGTTTTTCTTTTTCATCGAGCCGGGTGTAATACGCCTCGATAAAACGTCCCAGCACGATATCCAGCTCCAACAACCCGCGCCGACTGCGCCAGCGCACCCGTTGCAACAATGCAGGATCAAGGATGCGGGATTCGGGATGCGAAACCCGGGGCAGCTCCTTGTCGTTCGTTCCCGTATCCTGAATCCCGCATCCCGAATCCTGAATCCTCATACGATTCTTTTCACCATCATATCTTTGATTTTCCCGATAGCCTCGGTCGGATTCAATTCCTTCGGACATACATCGACGCAATTCATGATGGTGTGGCAACGGAACAAGCGGTATGGATCTTCCAGATCATCGAGACGCTCGCTGGTTGCCTGATCGCGGGTATCGGCGATGAAACGATACGCCTGCAACAATCCCGCCGGGCCGACGAATTTGTCCGGGTTCCACCAGAACGACGGGCAGGCTGTAGTACAGCAACCGCACAAGATGCACTCATACAAACCATTAAGATGCGCACGTTGGTCAGGAGATTGGAGGCGCTCGGTTTCCGGCGGCGGATCGTTGTTGATCAGGTAAGGTTTGACGGAATGATATTGCTTGAAGAACTGCGTCATATCCACGATCAGGTCGCGGATCACCGGCAGCCCCGGCAGCGGTCGCAATTCCACCGGTTCCTTGAGTGAAGACAGCGGCGTGATGCACGCCAGCCCGTTACGCCCGTTGATGTTCATCGCATCCGAACCGCACACCCCCTCGCGACAAGATTTGCGTAAGCTCAAACTATCGTCCTGCTGCTTGATTAGCAGCAGCGCGTCGAGCAACATCTTCCCCTGCGTGCTGTCATCAGGCCTGATGTCCAGTTCGTAGTCCTGCATATAAGGCGCAGTGTCTTTGTCCGGGTTGTAGCGGTAGATACGAAACTTCATGTATGACTCCTATAACCAATCACTTGGCCACTGATCTCTGGTTGCTTATAACCAGCCACTTGGACACCTTTCTTTGGTGGCTTAGTGGATTGGCTGGTAGTTTCACCAGTGGGATGGCTAGTTGTTTTATCAGTAAACCCGCGCCTTGAGCGGGAACGATTCAACGGTAAGCGGTTTCAGCCGCACCGGCTTGTAATCCAGCCGATTCCCTTCGCGGAAATACAGGCTGTGTTTGAGCCAGTTCACATCGTCGCGCTGCTGGAAGTCGTCGCGCGCATGCGCACCGCGGCTTTCCTGACGCGCCGTCGCTGCAACCATGGTTGCCTGTGCGACTTCGATCAGGTTGTCCAGCTCCAGAGCCTCGATGCGCGCGGTATTGAACACTTTGCTCTTGTCCTGGATCTCGGTGTGCGCGACACGCTCGGCGATCTGCTTGATCTGCTCCACACCTTCGGCAAGCAAGCCGGGGAAGCGGAACACGCCGCAATGTTTCTGCATGGTCTTGCGCATCGCGTCGCCGACCTCGGACACGTGCTCGCCGTTCTTCTGATTTTCCAGACGCGCCAGGCGCGCCAGCGGACGCTCTGCGGCATCGGCAGGCAAGGGTTTGGGATGCGGGTTGTTCTTCAGGTCCTCGATGATCTGCCTGCCTGCTTCACGCCCGAACACGATCAGGTCGAGCAGGGAGTTGCAGCCCAGACGGTTCGCGCCATGCACCGACACGCAGGCGCATTCACCCACCGCATACATCCCATGCACAACTTCATCGGGACCGGTCTTGTAGGGTGCGACGACCTGGCCGTGGAAATTGGTTGGGATGCCGCCCATCATGTAGTGCGCAGTCGGCACGACCGGGATCGGCGCCTTGGCCGGATCGACGTGCGCGAACTTCAACGCGATCTCACGGATGCCTGGCAAGCGCCGGCGGATCACGTCATCGCCGAGATGATCCAATTTGAGCATGACGTGATCGCCGTGCGGCCCGCAGCCGCGCCCCTCGTTGATCTCTATCGTCATCGCGCGCGCCACCACGTCGCGGCTGGCCAGATCTTTCGCGTTCGGCGCGTATTTGGGCATGAAGCGTTCACCATCCTTGTTGACCAGATAGCCGCCCTCACCGCGCACTCCTTCTGTGATCAGCACCCCCGCGCCATACACGCCGGTGGGATGGAATTGGAAGAACTCCATGTCCTCCAGCGGTATCCCTGCGCGCGCCGCCATGCCCAGACCGTCGCCGGTATTGATGTAGGCGTTGGTGCTGGACTGGAAGATGCGCCCTGCCCCGCCGGTGGCGAACAGCGTTGCGCGTGCCTGGAAGATCATCGTCTCGCCGGTTTCGATCTCCATCGCGGTCACACCCAGCACATCGCCGTCCTCGTCGCGTATCAGGTCCAGTGCCATCCACTCGGTGAAAAAATGCGTATTGGCTTTCACGTTCTGCTGATACAGCGTGTGCAGCAATGCGTGGCCGGTACGGTCGGCCGCCGCGCAAGCGCGATCCACCGGCGTCTTGCCGTAGTCCTGCATATGACCGCCGAACGGACGCTGATAGATCTTGCCGCTGTCAGTGCGGTCAAACGGCATGCCGAAATGTTCCAGCTCGTACACCACTTCCGGAGCGGCGCGGCACATGAACTCGATGGCATCCTGATCGCCCAGATAATCCGAGCCTTTCACGGTGTCATACATGTGCCAATGCCAGTTGTCTTCTTTGACGTTGCCCAGCGAGGCAGCGATACCGCCCTGCGCCGCGACGGTGTGCGAACGGGTTGGAAACACTTTGGACAGCACGGCCACTTTCAGCCCGGCATGCGCCAATTGCAATGCCGCGCGCATCCCTGAACCGCCCGCGCCAACCACCACCACATCGAATGTTCTTTTCGCTACAGCCATTTCATTTTCCTTAATGCCAGATTATCCATTTGATGGAACTACTAGCCAATCCACTAAGCCACCAAACAACGGTGGCAAGTGGCTGGTTATGGCCGTAGGTCGGGCTCTGCCCGACATGTCGGGTGGAACCCGACCTACAAAATCCTGAATTCAAAATCCCCACAGTATCTGCACCGACCAGATCGAATAGAGCAACAGCGCCAATATCACCAGCACATGGATGACCAGCCGCACACTGGCCGGCTTGACGTAATCCATCACGATGTCGCGTATGCCGACCCACGCGTGATAGAACAGGCTCAGCAGAAACAACAGGCTGAATGTGCGCACCGCCAGGCTGGAGAACAGCGCAGTCCAGACATCATAATCCAGGTAAGGTTGCATCAGCAGATAACCGGCCAAAGCCACGCAGTACAACGCCATCAGCACCGCCGTGATGCGCTGGATCAGCCAGTCGCGCAGTCCGTAATGCGCGCCGACGACGACGCGATTTACCATAGCTTTACTCCAATCAGAACGGTCAGCGCCAAGCTCACGAATATGACCCACTTGCTGCTGGCGCGCGCCTGCGCCAGCCTGACACCATAATCCAGATCAATCACCAGATATCGGATGCCCGCGCAAAAGTGATGCAGAAATGCCCACAGCAGACCGATCAACATGAGCTTGATGAACGGATGACTCAGCACCTCGGTCAGCTGTGTGTAAGTCTCGATGGAGCGCAGGCTGTATTGCAGCATCAGCAGCAGCAACGGCAGCGCACAAAACAACAGCAGGCCGCTGACGCGATGGAGAATGGATACGATACCGGGCAGCGGTAATTTGATTTGATGAAGGGCGAGGTATTTTGGACGTTTTTTATTCATTACTGTTCTCTGCCATGACATAAAACGGATGGGCATAATCCTACACCACTTTACCCAACAAAAAACTGCCAATGTGATTATCATACGGGTGACTCTAAAAAATTTAGAGTTCGCCCAGATGCAAGACGTGGAAAAAATTCGTCGTTCGGCATATGTTTTATATGTAAGCAAGAAATTTTTTCTGCAACGTGGTAATTGGGATGAAATCTGGATTATTTGAGATGCCCGTACTTGCATCTTCAAGCTCAAGGAGGAAATCATGAAAGCACCGATCCGCATCACCGTCACCGGCGCCGCAGGACAAATCGGCTACTCCACGCTGTTCCGCATCGCCAACGGCGACATGCTGGGACACGAGCAACCCATCATCTTGCAATTGCTGGACTTGCCGCAGGCGCAGCCCATGTTGCGTGGCGTGGCAATGGAACTGGAGGATTGTGCTTTCCCGCTGCTGCAGCAAATCATCCTCACCGATGATCCCAAGGTCGCGTTCAAGGATACCGAGATCGCAATACTGATCGGCGCGCGCCCGCGCAGCAAGGGCATGGAACGCAAAGACCTGATCGAGGCCAACGGCGCGATCTTCTCCGCGCAGGGCAAGCTGCTCAATGAATATGCCGCTCGCCACGTCAAGGTGCTGGTGGTAGGCAACCCCGCCAACACCAACGCACTGATCGCGATGAAGAACGCCCCCGATCTCGACCCGCGCAATTTCACCGCGATGATGCGTCTCGACCACAACCGCGCCATCGCCCAAGTTTCACTCAAACTGTTTCAGCCGATCCGCGACATCAAGAAAATGGTCGTCTGGGGCAACCATTCGGGCACCCAGTATCCCGATCTCGACCACGCCGAAATACGCGGTCGCCTGGTCCGTGACATTCTGCCCGACCAGGACTGGGTGGAACGCGAATTCATCCCCACCGTGCAAAAACGCGGCGCTGCCGTCATTGACGCGCGCGGGTCATCGAGTGCGGCGAGTGCCGCCAATTCCGCCATCTCGCACATCCACGACTGGATGCTCAGCTCCCACCACAACGACTGGGTGACCATGAGCGTACCCTCCGACGGCAGCTACGGCATCCCCGAAGGCGTGATCTACGGCTTTCCCGTCACCTGCAAACACGGCCATTACCACATCGTGCAGGGACTACCGATCAGCGATCTGGGACGCAAGCATATGAAAGAAAGCCATCAGGAATTACTCGACGAACGCGACCATGTGAAGGGGTTGCTGGGCTAAGAAGAATCAAAGCAAAATCCGGAATGACTCATCTGAAAAATACCGCGCTGATGAAACTACTGGTGGAACTACTAGCCATTCCACTAGGTTACCCAAAGACGGTAACCAAGTGGCTGGTTATGGTTTTCGCGGCACTCGCCCTGTCTATAACGCTCGGCGGATGCGGAAAATCCGACACTCCTCCGGTTGCCTCTGACGCGACGAACAAATTGTGCGGGGCGATACAAGACACCGGCCTCACCAAACATTGTGTCGTCGACAATCGGAACAGCACGGTTGGCGTCGTGATCGACACCAATGACGAGGCGGCCAGGAGTCTCTGCGTCGACATCGCGAACAAGATGAAGCCGCTGACTGCAGACCTCACCGGCCAGTGGAAGCTACAAATATTTTCCCCGTATCGTGACGATAAGCCGCTTGCCTATTGCGTTCTTCAATAGCTGTTTTGTTGTGGCATAGCCAGCGCACATCAGACGGCCAGCTTGCGATACGCCTTATCCAACCTTGCGGCGAATGATTCGTTTTGCAGATTGCTGCAGTGCACCATCGTCACGGTCCAATCGCGCCGGTCGTAACCGATCAGGTCATTGAACAGGATTGCCTCGCCCCGCTCTGCATCGCCTGCCGCACGCCGGATGCCCATGCTGTCCAGATTGATAGCAGTCTGATCCAGGCGCAGATATTCCTCGGGATGGAGCAGCACGGCTTCGAAGTCAGCGACGTAATTGCGCAACTCCAGCAAACTGCCGGTGGACTGCATGCTGCTTATCATCCTGGACAATTCTTCTTCCAGCGCAGGCCGGGTCTGTTCATTCGCAGCGCGCAAGCGTGCCGTCAGCAGATCCTTCTCGTGCAACTGTGACTCTTTGTCACGCTTGCGCTGCTCCACCCGCTTGCTCACATTGTCCACCAGACTATCGAAGAAACTCATCTCGACACGCTCTCTGGCCCGCTGTTCGCTGAGCGCGGCATGCTCGATGGTATGGCTGGTGAAATAGACCGCCTGTTGCAACACGTCGCGCTGCACCGTTAGGCCGGACAACTCCATCCCCACCACGGTTTTTTCGATGCGCCGCATCCCCATCAAAGCGTACAGCTCATCGCTGGCGGGGAACTCGTGCAGATAGTCCTGAATGGTGTGACTGGTGCACAACGCATCCCGGATAAGATCGACTGATTGGAACAGCGCGTGAACGTAGGTATCGCTGGCGTAAGACTCCAGGTCGACCATCACCGGGCCGGGCACGCTGGCCGCAAGACGGTGCGCATATTCCAGCGCAACAGCGACGGGCTTGCGGTAACTGTCTGGATACCCGTTGATTTGCTTGAGCAGCGGCTCGACAGCAGATACGGCCCGGTCGATCGCGAGCAGCACCGCAGGGCTGTCCCTCTCGCTGCGATGACCGAATAAATGCCCGAACACGCCCATTACACGTTGCCTCCAATGCCCCTAGAATTAGCCGAACGGCTGGCTTGCGATGCTACTCCGGTGCCGCGGTCTTGCATATCTGCGACAGGATGCTCAGCCCTCAATAACTAGCAAGCTTGGACGAAGCCGCATCAGTGAATACCATCGGGTACAGCCGGACGAACGCGAGCCGGCTAACCTTTACTGGAATAAAGGACCACACCATTCCCGATGAACGAAAAACTGTTATTCCTGCTGGATGGTTATGAAGAGTGCTATCCACTGAATATGGAAGACCAGTATCCGCGCGCGATGAACCGTATCACTGAACTGTGGAATGCAAAGGAGATCGATGCTTATTTTACCGATCTGATGATCGATAACCGCGGTGGCACCCGACAGGGCTTCCCTCCCAGGGTGGCCTCCGAAATCTTCGCGTTGAGCATGGCACACGCCAATATACTCGACAAGAAAAAGAAAATCACAGCTGGGGCTAATCCCTGGGACGGTGTGGAAGCATCGAAAAAAATCGCCGTCGAACAGCAAAGCTATGCTTATTCCCCAAGGGGTTTCGTCCAGTCGGCCGAAAAGGGCGACCGCAACACCGTTTTGTTGTTCCTCGAAAGCGGCGTGGATATTAATACACGCAATGAGCAAGGCTGGACACCGCTGATGATATCTACCTTCAATGGCAAGGAAGAAGTTGCAATTCTCCTCATCCGCAGCGGAGCCGATGTCAACGCCAAGGATACTGCAGGTTATGGGCCGCTGCACAGGGCAGCATTCAGATGAGACTACTGATGAAACAACTAGCCATTCCGCTACTCCACCAAAAAACGGTGGCCAAGCGGCTGGTTATAGCCATCTGACTGATGAAACAACTAGCCATTCCACCAGGTTGTCAAAGACTTTGCATAGCCATCTGACTATGTTGGCAAACTACGCCAACCAAGTTATTGGTTAACGACAACCTAGTGGCTGGTTATAGGCATCGCGTTTGCCCTCTCTTGATTTTTGCCTTGCCGCCTCCATATAAATTGAATATTTATTAAGAGGCTTGTTATGCAAAATATCCGACCTGCGGCTGTTGCGGGCATGTTCTACCCCGCCGAACCCAGGCAACTCGCACAGGACGTGAAGCAGTTGCTGGCCCAAGCACGCACCAACGCCCCGCGCCCGTTCGATCTGACCCCTAAAGCGCTGATCGTTCCGCACGCCGGTTATGTTTATTCCGGAGCGATCGCCGCAACCGCTTATGCCACGCTTCAACCTATCGCCTCACGCATTCGTCGCGTGGTGCTGCTTGGCCCCACCCATCGCGTCGCGGTGCGCGGCTTGGCTCTGCCCGGTGTGGATGCCTTCGATACGCCACTGGGCCGCGTGACGCTGGACGCCGCGGGCGCACGCACCATCGCCCATCTGCCGCAGGTCGGCATCAGCGCGCAGGCGCACGCGCTGGAACATTCGCTGGAAGTGCAACTACCATTCCTGCAAAGCATATTGACGGATTTCACGCTGTTGCCGTTGGCAGTCGGCATGGCTAGCGCCGAGGAAGTCGCGGAGGTGCTGGAGGCTGTGTGGGGCGGCGATGAAACGCTGATCGTGATCAGCTCCGACCTGTCGCACTATCTGCCTTACGCCACCGCGCAGCGCGTGGACAAAGAGACCGCGCAGTCAATACTGGATCTGCGCCAGCCCATCGCACATGACTATGCCTGCGGCGGCACGCCGATCAGCGGCCTGATCGTCGCGGCGCAGAAACACCATCTCGCACCTCATTTGCTCGATTTACGAAACTCTGGGGACACAGCCGGGTCTCATGCACAGGTGGTGGGGTATGCCGCGTTTGCATTTACCCCTGCAACATAATTTCCAGGAGATGAAACATGTCAGATGAAAGAGGTGTAGTTTTACTACCGATTGCGCGCGCCGCGATTTCAGGCGCATTGAAAGTTTCATACAAGGCGGATGAATCCGCGCCGTGGCTCGCCGAGCATGGCGCGTGTTTCGTCACGCTCACCCAGCGCGGCGAGTTACGCGGCTGCATCGGCTCACTGCAAGCGCACCAGCCATTGCTAGCCGACGTCAAAGGCAATGCCGTGTCCGCCGCGATCCGCGATCCGCGCTTTACACCGCTGAGCACCGAGGAACTCGACATCACCACAGTCGAGATTTCGCTGCTCTCGAGTACACAAGCGATGGAGGTTCGGGACGAGGCCGATGCACTGGCCCAGCTGCGTCCCGGCGTGGACGGCATCATTTTTGAATTCGGCAGATATCGCAGCACATTTTTGCCGCAGGTCTGGGAAAGCCTCGCGCAACCGCGCCAGTTTCTCGGGATGCTCAGACGCAAGGCCGGGCTGCCCGATGACTTCTGGGCGGAAGGCGTGAAGTTGTCGCGCTATACCGTGACCAAGTGGAGCGAGTCCGAAAATCATTTGGCCGGGCACCCGAAGGAGCGCCAACATGGATGAACCGATCAGCATCGCCGAACAATATCCGGCCAAATACTGGCACAAGCTGGACGACGGGCGCATCCAGTGCGACCTGTGTCCGCGCGACTGCAAGCTGAATGAAGGCCAGCGCGGCGCGTGTTTCGTGCGCGGCCGCATCAATGATGCGATGGTGCTGACAACTTATGGTCGCTCCTCCGGATTCTGCGTCGACCCGATCGAGAAAAAACCGCTTAACCATTTTTATCCGGGCAGCAGCATCCTGTCGTTCGGCACGGCGGGCTGCAACCTCGCCTGCAAATTCTGCCAGAACTGGGACATCTCCAAATCGCGCAGCTTCGACAAACTCGCCGACCAGGCCACCCCGGAAGCCATCGCGCGCACCGCCGAGCGGCTGGGCTGCAAGAGTGTCGCCTTCACCTACAACGATCCGGTGATCTTCGCCGAATATGCGATGGACGTGGCCGATGCCTGTCACGAGCGCGGCATCAATGCAGTGGCGGTCACCGCAGGCTATATGCACGACCAGCCGCGCCGCGAGTTCTACGCCAAGATGGACGCCGCCAATGTCGACCTGAAGGCGTTCACCGACGAGTTCTATGTCAAACAAACCGGTTCACATTTGCAACCGGTGCTGGATACGCTGAAATATCTGCGTCAGGAAACCAAGGTATGGTTGGAGATCACCACATTGCTGATTCCCGGTCTCAACGATTCAGCGCACGAAATCGGCAAGATGAGCGAATGGATCGCCAGGGAACTCGGCGTGGACGTGCCGCTGCACTTCACCGCTTTCCACCCCGACTACAAGATGACCGGCATTCCCGGCACCCCGGCGAAAACGCTGACCCAGGCACGGCAGATCGCCCACTCTGCCGGACTGTTGCATGTGTATACCGGCAACGTGCACGACCTTTCGGGCGGCACCACGCACTGTCCGGCTTGCCAGCATCCGCTGATCGTGCGCGACTGGCACGAGATCCGCGACTACACGCTCACCGAGCATGGAGAATGTCCGCAATGCGGCTCGCAGCTGGCTGGTCATTTTGAGAAATTTGCGGGACAATTCGGCCGGCAGCGCATTCCCATTGTCATGGCGGGTAAATGATTGCACAGGGCGCACAGCCCATTCTAAAAAGGAGAAGTTCATGAGCAGCGTCTGGCGTAGTATCCTGCTTTTCATCGGGATTATTTTGTTTCTCGGTCTGCTGGGCTTTATTTTTGTGCATTGATTGCCCGGGCATTGTTACATGGTGAACTCATGGCACATCGCCATGTACTTCCTGCACAAGCCTGAAGCGCCGGAGCCAGACAGCTAGCCTGGATGGAGCAAAACGGAATCCGGGAAAGTACCGCTGAGTCCCCTGTTCCCTGCATTCGGCCCTCATCCGGGCTGCAAATTCATTTACATTTTGTTGGGGGGAACAACATGAGCACCGTACATATACCGGCTGGTCTTGTCGAATCAGATGGCGAGCTGGTCGAACTCGATGGCGAACTGATCCTGCCGCCATCTGCCAAAGGCGTGGTGCTGTTTGCCCACGGCAGCGGCAGCAGCCGCTTCAGTCCGCGCAACACCTATGTCGCCGAAGTGCTGCAACAACGCGGCATCGGCACGCTGCTGTTCGATCTGCTGACGCGCGAAGAGGATCAGGATTACGCCACGCGCTTCGACATCGAACTGCTCACGCGCCGCCTGCTCGCGGCGACCGCATGGCTGCAAAGCAACCCGAAGACGCAAGCACTGAGCTTGGGCTATTTCGGTGCCAGCACCGGTGCTGCAGCAGCATTGCAAGCGGCCGCACAAATGGAAGATAAAATCGCCGCCGTGGTATCGCGCGGCGGACGACCCGACCTCGCCGGAGCCGTCGCACTGCGTCGCGTCACTGCGCCGACCCTGCTGATCGTCGGCGGCGCGGACTACGGTGTGATCGAGCTGAACCAGCAGGCCGATGCGTTGCTGAACTGCGAGAAGAAACTCACGCTGATCCCCGGTGCGACCCATTTGTTCGAAGAACCGGGCGCGCTGCAACAGGCGGCGCACAGCGCGGCCGACTGGTTCGCGCAGCATCTATAATTCCACTTCCAGATCAAACGTGCATTTTTGCAGGGCGGGTTGCGCCCGCCGGATCAAGCCTGTCTTGATGTAAGTACTGATACAACTACTGATGAAACAACTAGCCATTCCGCTACTCCACCAAAAAACGGTGGCCAAGCGGCTGGTTATGGCCATCTGGCTGATAAAACTACTGATATGACTACTAGCCATCTGACTAACCCAGCAAAGGACGCTGGTCAAGTCATTGGTTATAGCGATTCGACTATGTTGTCAAAAGGCGTTGCATAGCCATTCGGCTAAGTCACCAAAAGGCTTTGCATAGCCATCTGACTAAGTTGGCAAACTACGCCAACATAAGTCATTGGTTAACGGTGACATAAGCTGCCGGTTAACGACAGCCAAGTCGCTTGTTATGTCGAAGAGTTGTCGGGCACAGCCCGACCTGCTAATTTTTCCAAGCTCTTGCCATCCGCTGATTTCAAACATTGATCTTGAAAGACATGCCACAAATCCAGAGTTTCCCGCCGATCGAAAATCCAACTGCGCACATACTGATTCTCGGCAGCATGCCGGGCAAGGAATCGTTGCGGGCCGGGCAATACTATGCGCACCGGCGCAACGCCTTCTGGCCTATCATGGGCGAACTGGTCGGCGCTGCGCCAACCATGGCTTATGAAGCGCGAACTCAAATACTGAAGTCCGCCGGCATGGCACTTTGGGATGTGCTTGCCTCATGCACGCGTCACAGCAGCATGGATGCCGATATCGAGGCGAACTCGATCTGTCCGAACGATTTCGCGTCATTCTTCTTGAGACATCCAAACATTACGCATGTCTTTTTCAACGGCAGCATGGCTGAAAAATGCTTCCACCAGCATGTGCAGCCGTTGCTCGAACCCCTGTTCAGACAAAGTCCGCTGCACTACCAGCGCCTGCCGTCGACCAGCCCCGCCAACGCGTCTGTGCGATACGAACAAAAGCTTAAAGCCTGGAAGGTGATCCTCCAAAGAAACCAGCAGTCGATCAAGCTGGCTTCCCAATGAACGCTAATCTGCGCTGCATGCATACGCGCCATCCTTGATGCACAAAAATCAATTGGGATTCGTAACCAGATCAATCAGGGGGTTAAACATATTGATGCTGAGCCTTTGATTATTTCGCCACTTGCCCTGCATGAGAAGCGTTCAACAAATTATTTTTTTTTGGCCTCGTAGAGAGCCCGGTCCGCGTGGGCCAGCAGGGCTGCCATGGAGTCGAGCGCGTCTGTATAGGTCGCGATTCCGACCGAAATGCCCACGCTGACCTTGTCACCGGTGGAAAGGGTGATGGGCGCCGACACCACCTCAACGATGCGCTTGGCCAGTGATTCGGCTGAGTCTTCGACGCTTGGGCGCATGAATACGCCAAACTCGTCGCCGCCCAAGCGTGCCAGCAGATCCTCGGCGCGCACCTGATCCGTCATGCGGAGGGCGACCGCGCACAGCACCTCGTCACCGGCAGCGTGGCCAAGGGTGTCATTGACTCCCTTGAAATCATCCAGGTCCATGTAAAACACGGTGAAAGGTTCACCCGTGCGCCGTGCATAGGCTATTTCGGAATTCAGGGTTCGTTCGAACTGCGCCCTGTTAGCCAGTCCGGTCAGATGATCGGTCATGGCTAAGTGGCCCAGCAGGTTGGCCCGGTGCCGGCTTTCCAGAGCGGTGATCACCAGGCTAGACAGGTCACTCAGCAAGGCGCATTGAGCGTCACTGAACGTGCGTGGCTGTGTGTCCACCACGGCAATGGTACCCAGTGCATAACCGTGGCGATCGATGATTGGGGCGCCGGCGTAAAAGCACAGATGAGGGGCCTGTGTCACCAGGGGGTTTCCCTGAAACCGACCGTCCAGCCGCAGGTCTTCCACGACAAGCGGCTCGTCGGGCCGCATGATGGTATGCGCGCAAAATGCAATCTGGCGGTCGAGTTGCGGTACTCCGAGTCCAAGTTGTGACTTGAACCATAGTCGGTCCGAATCCATCAACCCGATCACTGCAGCAGGCGTTTTGAAAGCTTGAGCCGCCACCCGTGTCAGCGTATCAAAATCCACCTCGGGCAGGGTGTCAAGAATGTCGTAGGAACGGACAGCCTGCAGGCGCTGTGTTTCACTCGCGGGAAGGGGACATGGCATGGCATGATCGGGCATAATTCCATCCTTGGTGAATATGTTATGGATTGGACGTGAAAAAGAATGACTCTTACCAGCCCTTAACAAAGTACGCAGCAGGTTATGCCACAGCACAGCATAAAGTAAGCTTTAATACTTTCCATATTCAATTACATCCAGTCTTCAAATAACCGTGTCTGCATGTTGGCAATCATTAGTGTGGAAATTCTCTTTGGGGCTGAAGTAGATTAGCACTGAATACCAGCCCACTCCTTTAGTGTTTTCAGTTGTTGTTTTGGTGTTCCGTAATTAAATCTAAATTCACATTCCTTAAGGAAAAGTGGAAACGATTCTTTAGGAATACCGTTATATTTTCTCAG
>Ga0097691_1000736_pt1 | contig 26706 bp, 28 predicted proteins | sample NGESurdeep072012_8_FD_72858 | JGI IMG/M metagenome (GOLD analysis project Ga0097691, IMG submission 72858) | Arctic peat soil microbial communities from Barrow, Alaska - NGEE Surface sample 210-1 deep-072012 | ecosystem: Environmental > Terrestrial > Soil > Wetlands > Peat ... | reverse complement strand
CGAGGCCCGAAGCAGGGGCTTCGCCGGCGGCATGCGGCCCCGCGGGTCCCGGTACCTCCGGGTGGTGTCTCCACGCGGTGGCGACAGGCCACAATCGCGCTGATGTTGTCTGTCGGCGACCCGTACAAGGTCCTCCAGGTCGACCCCGAAGCGGAGCCGGAGGTCATTCGGGCCGCCTATCGGGCGCTGGCGCTCAAGTATCACCCTGACGTCTCCACCGGCTCGCAGGATCGCATGGCCGCCCTCAACCAGGCCTGGGGGATCCTGCGCGACCCCGAGAGGCGGGCCGCCCATGACCAGGCCCAGGCGGAGGCGAAACGGAAGCCCGCATCGCCGCCGCCGGTGGTCAGCTACGAGATGCGCGCGCCGACGCCGGCGTCGCCGCCCGCCCGGCCGCCAGGCGCGCCGGCGGGCAGCGTCCTCGACTTCGGCCGCTACGCGGGCTGGTCCCTCGCCCAGATCGCCGCCAGCGACCCCGAATACCTGGAGTGGCTCGCGCGCACCCCCATCGGGCGGCCGTTCCAGGGAGAGATCAGCGCGCTGCTCGTGAAGTGCGCCGCCGGTGCCGCCGGTGCCGCGGCGTTTGCCGCGGCCAGCGCCGCCACCGACCGGCGGCCGCGCCAGCATCGTCGCAACTGACGACGCTCGCGGCGCGGCTGCGTCGTCCCGCAGCGGGCCGGCGCGTGCCGCCCGATGCCGGGGCGTTTGACGGATCGGCCCGGGTGGGCCATCCTTGCCGCAGGGCAACGCGCCCGGCGCAGGTTCGAGCACCCAACGACCCGCTCCCGCGCCGCACGGACGCCCCGGCCGCTCCGGCTCCATTCGCCGTCGAGCGATCGACATCTCACAATATGGCCGGCGTGCCACGTGGGCACCCGGTCCGGAAAGGTTCCACACCGCACATGCCTCGCACCTCCACCCTCCGCCGACCGGGCGGACCCTTCGCCTTCGCGGCGCGCTCGGCAGACAGCCGGCGCCTGCGCCGCCACTTCCTTGCCGACGACCGCCTCTACTGCGGCACGAACGGCTGCACGACGCACCTGGAGCTGGACCCGCGCTCCGGTTTCGCCAGCTGCCCGATCTGCGGGTTCAGCCGCAACATCGGATAGGAACTCCCTCACGTCGGGGGATTCGCACCCTCGCCGGCCGCGCCGGCCGCCCGGCCTTCGTGGACAACTGTCGTGGACGGTTCGTGGACAAGTGGTCCAGAGTCCCGGATTCTCGTGGACAGGTCCCCTTGCGCCCGCGGGGTCCGCCGGGCCATCATCTGGTCTGCCCGAAGGGGCCGAGGAAAACGGATCGCGGGACCGCCGCAAGGCGGCCGGGCTCATCGCAAGGTGAGCCGGGTTCTCCGTAAGGGGAACCGTCCCTCTCGCAAGGGAGGCACGTGATCCACCGGCTGACTCGTCGTCGGCAACGATGACGGGGACCCCGTCCGCAAGGACGGACGGCGAGCCGCAAGGCGCGCCGGAGCTCCCGCAAGGGGGCCGCGCTCCGCAAGGAGTCGCGATGGAGGCCGGGACCGACGGTCCCTTCGGGTTACTTCATGCCCGTCGAGCCGCGCTGTAGACTCCGGGACGTGCACGCGGGACCCATTCCGCCCGCGCCCCCGCCCCGGAGGTGATCGTGACCGCCGAGCCCGGCCGCGCGCTCCGCGAGCCCGGCCCTCCCCCGAACGACGGCTCGGCCCCGGCCATCCGCCTCGACGGCCTCCGGTTCGACTTCCGCGTGGGCGGCCGCCGGACGGAGGTCATCGAGGGCCTCGATCTCGAGATCGCGCCGCGGTCGATCGTGGCCCTGGTGGGCCCCAACGGCTGCGGCAAGAGCACGCTCCTGCGGGTCATCGCCGGCCTGCTTCCGGCCCGGGCCGGCACGGTCGAAGTGGAGGGGCGCCCGGTGACGGGCCCGGATTCTCGGGTGGGCCTCGTCTTCCAGGAGTCCCGCCTCCTCCCGTGGCGCTCGGCGTTCGCCAACGTCGCGTTCCCCCTGGAAGTCGCCGGACGCGACCGCGACGCGCGCGAGCGCCGGGTCACGGACCTGCTGGGCCTGGTGGGCCTGCGGGACTGGAGCCGCGCGCGACCGGCCGAGCTGTCGGGCGGCATGCGCCAGCGCGTCGCGATCGCCCGTGCGCTGGCGCTCGAGCCCGCGGTCCTCCTGATGGACGAGCCGTTCAGCGCGCTCGACTCGCTCACGCGCGAACGCTTCAACGTGGAGCTTCTCCGCCTCTGGGACCGGATCGGCGCCACGATCGTGGTCGTCACCCACTCGATCGCCGAGGCAGTCTTCCTCGCCGACCGCGTCGTCGTCCTGTCGCCGCGCCCGGCCCGGCTGGTGGCCGATGTCGTCGTGGAGCTTCCGCGACCCCGGCGGCCGGGCGACCTCGACGCGGCGACCGTGACCCGGACGGCGGCCGAGATCCGGGCCCACCTCGAGGGCGCGACCGACGACGCGTTCGCCGTCGCGGCGGGCGACGTGCCGGCGCACCCCCAGCCCGACGAGGCCATCCCGTGATCCGCCGGGACCGGGTGGTTCCCCCGCTGCTGGCCTTCGGTGTCTTCCTCGCCGGCTGGCAGCTCCTCGTCATCGTCGCCAACTACCCGACGTTCATCCTGCCCGGACCCCTGGTCGTCGGCCAGAAGTTCGTGGCTGCCTGGGTCGACGGCACAATGGAGCCGCACGTCGCCACGACGCTTGCCGAGATCGGCTTCGGGTTCTTCGGCGGGGCGCTGGCAGGGATGCTCACCGGCTACGTCCTGGCGCGCTCGAGCCTCGCCAACCGGGTCGCCTCGCCGTACCTCGTGGCGGCCCAGGCCGTGCCCATCCTCGCGCTCGCGCCGCTCATGGCGCTCTGGTTCGGGAGCGGGCTGCTCGCCCACGCCCTGATCGTGGCGCTGATCGTCTTCTTCCCGGTGGCGGTCAGCACCGTCGTGGCCGTCCACGGGGTCGATCGGCGGCTCCTGGAGATGGCCCGCAGCTATCGGGTCACCCGCCGCCAGCGGCTCTGGATGGTGGAGCTGCCGGCCGCCCTGCCGGGCATCCTGGGCGGCCTCCGCATCGGGGTCACGCTCGCCGTCGTCGGCGCGATCGTCGCGGAGTGGACCGGCGGCGACACGGGCCTGGGCGTGCTCATCAACCTGGCCCGCGGGAGCCTGTTCGACATCCCGCTCCTCTTCGCGACCCTCCTGACGATCGCCCTGATCGGCGTGGCGCTCTACAGCATCGTCCTGCTGGTCGAACGGCGGTACGCCATCCCGGCGGCCTGATCGGCGAGGGCCCCGGATCCGGCACCCGTCGGCGTCCGTGCTACGCTCTGGCGGCCTTCGGGGCAGGGTGCAATCCCCGACCGGTGGTCCGGCCCGGCGACCCGTCGTCGGGCGAGCCCACGAGCAGCCCGGCCGCAGCCGGGCTGCAGATCCCGGGGCGGCGGAGACGCCGTCCGGCGGGAGCCGACGGTCAGAGTCCGGATGAGAGAAGGCAGGTCGCGTGCGCTGCCGCGCCCGCGACGCACCGCGTGCCGCGCCCCGGGCCGTGCTGTTCACGGAGGACCAGGATGCCGGCAAGCCAGACTCCGACCAGTCGCACGGGTCCGCTCGTGCCGCCCCGCCACCACGGGCCGCGTCCGGGCCCACGGGCCGTTGCCGGCGCGGCCCTGGCGGCTCTCGCCCTCGTGGCGAGCGCCTGCGGCGGCGGCGTGGCGACGGCGCCGATCGCCTCCCCCACCCCGTCGGCGCCCGTCAAGCTGGTCGTCGGCCTGGGCTACATCCCGAACATCCAGTTCGCCCAGTTCTACCTGGCGGACCAGGCCGGCTACTACCGCAACGCGGGCCTCCAGGTCGAGTTCCAGAACAAGATCGACCCGGAGCTCGTGACCCTGGTGGGCCAGGGCGCCGTCGACGTCGGCATCTCCGACGGCACCAGCGTGATCCCGGCAGTCAGCCAGGGGATCCCCATCCGGTACGTCTTCGCGGTCTTCGCGCAGTTCCCGAACATCGTCTTCTCGAAGTCGACCAGCAGCATCGCGACGGCCGCGGACCTCAAGGGGAAGAAGGTCGGCATTCCGGGCAAGTTCGGGTCGAGCTGGATCCAGCTCGAGGCGCTCCTGGCAGGCGTCGGGCTCACGACGGCCGACCTGCAGCTGGTGCTCTTCCCCGACTTCGGCCAGCTCGCCGCCCTCCAGCAGGGCGCCGTGGATGCCGCGACGGGCTACGCCAACAACGAGCCCATTCGCCTGGCGCTGGGCGGGCAGCAGGCGAGCGTGCTCGCGCTTCCGCCGGCCAGCCAGCTGCCCGGCCCTGGGCTGATCGTGAGCGCGGCCGCGCTCAACGGCCCCAAGAAGGACGCCCTGCGGGCGTTCGTGGCCGCGACCCAGCACGCGATGCGCGACATCGAGGCCGATCCACAGAAGGGCGTCGACGCGGCTGTCGTCGAGATCCCGGAGCTCGCGACGGACCGCCCGGCCCAGCTTGCGGTCCTGCAGGCGACCATCGCCCTCTGGGAGAGCGACTACACCCGCGCGAACGGCCTGGGGGCGGTGGACCCCGCCCTGTGGCAGCGCTCGATCGCGTTCATGGCGGGCCTGCCGGACAGGCTCCTGGCGAAGTCCGTCACGGCGGCGGACTGCACGAGCACCGCGTTGCTGCCGACGCCCTGACGGCATCGCCCGGACGCGAGACGGCGCCCCCCGGCCGGGGCCGGCCGGGGGGCTCGTGTCAGGGGCAGCGGCGGCTCAGGCAGCGGCGCCCACGAGCTGTCGCTCCGTGGCCGCCGCTGCCAGCTCGTCGGCGGCGACTTCGAGCTCGATGGTCACGTCGTCCGAGACCAGGAAGCCGCCCGCTTCGAGGCCCACGTTCCAGGTGAGGCCCCAGTCGGAGCGCCTGATCTTCGTCGTGGCTTCGAAGCCGGCGTGGCGGCGGCCGTCCATCGCGGTGACGATGCCCAGGTGCTCGGTGTCGAGGACGACGGAGCGGGTGATGTCGCGGATCGTCAGGTCGCCGGTGATCGCCCAGCGGTCGCCGTTCCGCACGACCCTGGTGCTCCTGAAGGTGAGCGTCGGGAAGCTCGCCGCGTCGAAGAAGTCGGCGGAGCGCAGGTGGTTGTCACGCGGCTCCATGCCGGTGTCGATCATCGCGGTCGGGATGGCGACGGCGACGGACGACCCGGTCGGGTTGGCCTCGTCGAACTCGATCGTGCCCGTGACACCCTTGAAGATGCCCCGCGTCTTCGTGATCATCATGTGCTTGGCCGTGAAGCTCACGGTCGTGTGGGCGGTGTCCAGCTGCCAGGTGCTCATCGCGGTCTCTCTGCTCCCAGTGGTCCGGTCGCGCTGCGTCCGGCCCGTATGTAGTTGACAACGCAACCATAACAGAAGATGCTTGCGTATGCAACAACCTAAGGACAAGAAACCTCAACCGTGGATTGGGGTTCACGAATCCCGGCGAACCACGTAGGATCCCGCAATGACCGACACCATCGCCCGTCCCCCCAGCGAGATGCCGGTTCCGCGCGCCGACGACCCGCGCCTCCGCACCTGGCTGGCGTTCCTGCGCGCCCACGCTGCAGTCACGCGCCTGCTCGAGTCGGAGCTCCACGCGGAGCGCGACCTCGGGCTCGCCGAGTACGACGCGCTCGTCCAGCTCGCGCTCGCCGACCAGTGGCGCCTCCGGATGAGCGAGCTCGCGGAGCGGGTCGTCCTCTCGCGCAGCGGCGTCTCTCGGCTGGTCGACAGGTTGCAGGCATCCGGGCTCGTGACGCGCGCCGCCTGCGCGGAGGATGCCCGCGTCTCCTGGGCAACCTTGACGGACGCGGGCTACGAACGGCTCCGGGACGCCACGCCGGTGCACCTCCGCGGCGTCGAGACGCACTTCCTGGCCCAGATCCCCGAAGACGACCGCGACGCGCTGGTCCGCGTCCTCGAGGGCGTGGTGCGCGGCCTCGGCGCCCGGGTCCGGACGGCGCCGGACGCCTGCTTGCCGCCGGACGCCTGACGGCGCTCCCCTGCCCGACCGATCCGCCGTGAGCGGCGGGACTCTTCGCGTCGGGACCAGCGGCTTCTCGTACCCCGGGTGGGCACCCGCGTTCTACCCGGCGGGCACGCGTGGAGAGGCGATGTTGCCCGCGTACGCGACCCGCCTCTCGACGGTCGAGCTGAGCACCTCCTACTACCGCCATCCATCCGCGGACCAGGCCGCCGCGTGGGCGTCCCGGACGCCGCCGGCCTTCCGGTTCAGCGTCAAGCTGCTGCGAACCGGCGTCCTCCGCGCCTACTCGGCCGACCCGGCGGCGACCCTTGCCTGGCTCACGGCGCCCCTCGCGGCCTTCGGCAGCCGCCTGGGCGCGGCGCTGGTCCGCATCCCGGCTGACCGTCGTCGCGACGACGTGCGCCTGGCCGCGCTGCTGGCCGCGTGGCCGCGGGCCGTGCCGCTGGCGCTGGAGCTCCAGGACGCGACCTGGCACGTGGACGAGGTCTTTTCGATCGCGGACGCGGCCGGCGCCGTGGTCGTCTGCACCGAGACCGACGACGCGCCGGACCCGCCGCTCACCGTGACCGGGCCGTTCGTCTACCTGCGGCTGCGTCGAGAGCGGTACGGGACGGCGGACATCGACGCCTGGGCGGCGCGCCTCGAACCGTTCCTGGCCGATGGGCGCGACGCGTTCGTCTTCTTCCGCCACGACGCTCATGGCGCGACGCCGGCCTACGCGGCGTCGCTGGCCGCCCGGCTCGCGGGGTACGGTCCCGACACCGACGGCGCGCAGGCGAGCTCCTGACCTCCCGGCACTCGCGTGTCCCGGGGCGGCCCACGGTCAGGTGCGGAGCGTTCCCTCGATCCGCGTGATCGCCCGGCCGGCCACGCCCACGCGGTCGCCGCGGACCACGACGTCCAGGACGCCACCGCGCTCCGACACCTGGTGCGCCCGGAACGATGGCCCCAGGCGAGGCGCCCAGTACGCCGCGAGCGCGCAATGCGCTGAGCCCGTGACCGGGTCCTCGGGGATTCCCGCGGCGGGGCAGAAGTAGCGGGACACGATCGCGGCGTCCGGGACGTCCGCTGGTGCCGTCGCGATCAGCCCGTCCGGGATGCTCGCGGCAAGCCAGGCCTGGTCGGGCGCGAGCCGGCGGACGTCGGCCGCAGACGCAAGCTCCACGAGCACGTCCGTGGCACCGCGGCCCACGAAGACCGGCTCACACCCCAACGCCGCGAGGAGGCCGGCAGGCGGTTCGATCGGCCGGACTGGATCGACCGGCAGGTCCAGCTCGATCCGACCGTCCCGGAGACGCAGGGCAGTGAGCTCGCCGCTCCGCGTGGCGAAGCGCGCGGGCCTGCCCGCGGCCAGCCGCCCGGTCTCCCACAGGACGTGGGCGGCAGCGAGAGTCGCGTGGCCGCACAGGACCACCTCGATGGTCGGAGAGAACCAGCGCAGGCTCCACGCGCCGCGGTCGGCTGGCTCCAGGAACGCCGTCTCGGAATGGCGCAGCTCGGCGGCCACCGCGTGGCGCCACGCGTCGTCGCGCGGCTCGTCGAGGAGCACGACGCCGGCCGGATTGCCGGCGAACCGAGGGCCGGTGAACGCATCGACGATGAAGACGGGTAATCCTGCGGGGAGTGGCACTCCCCGCAGGATAGCGAGCCCTCGAACGGTCAGGGGATCAGGTAGACCACGCTCACCGAGACGTCCACCTCGTTCGTGCCGACCGCGATGGGCGTGGAGGCGGCCTTGTCGAGCGCGGGGCCCGCTGCCGGGTAGGCCATCGGGACCGGGGTCGATCCGGACTGCTCGGTGATCGACGAGACGCCGGTGATCGAGACGCCCGCCGCCTTGGCGAGCGCGTCCGCCTTCGTCAGGGCGTCCGACATCGCGGCGGTCCGCGCCTGCGCCTCGGCCCCCGACGGGTCGTCGACGCGGAAGGTGATGCCGTCAAGGGACGTGGCGCCGGCCGCCAGGGCGCCGTCGATGACGTCCGAGAGCGTGTCGAGCTTCCGCACGGTCGCCTTCACCGAGTTCACGATCTGGTAGCCGGTGAGGCGCGGAGGCGTGCCGCTCGACGAGTAGTCATAGACCGGCTGGAGCGAGAGCTGGGTCGTCTGGATGTCCTTGTCGGCGACCCCAGCGGTCCGCAGGGCGGCGAGCACCGCGGCCATCGCGGTCGCGGCCGCGGCCTGGGCGTCGCGAACCTTGGCGCGGCTGAGCGTCACGCCGACCTGGACGTCGGCCACGTCCGGCACGGTGGTCACGCGCCCGAGGCCGCTCACGCTGATCGTGTGCTCCGGTGTCGTGGTCGCGGGATCGACGGCGCGGGCGCCGGGCGGCATGAGGGCGGGGCCAAAGGCCACCGCGGCGGCAAGGCCGGCGAACGCGCCCGCGGCGAGCCAGCCGAGGCGGGGTCGGGCCACAGGATTGGTGAGCGATGTCATGGTGGGGCTCCTTCAGGCCGGCTGCCGGGCGGCAGGCAACGGGTCCGGACCCCTGACGTCCCGGGCCGGCGCCCGGTTCCCCGTGTCAGAACGCGAGCGGGTCGATCTTCTCCGGGTCGATGCCGAGCGAGGCGATCGCGGCGGCCACGTCCGCTGCCGGTAGCTCGCCACGCCGCGAGAGTGCCGTCAGCGCTCCCAGCGCGACGTTCGGGGCGTCGATCTCGAACAGTGCCCGGAGCGCCTCGCGGGTGTCGCTGCGGCCGAAGCCCTCGGTTCCCAGGGACACGTAGCCCGCCGGCAGCCAGCGGCCGAGCAGGTCCGGCAGCGCCTTGACCCAGTCAGAGACCAGCACGACCGGCCCGCCGTCAGGTCCCAGCACCTGCGACACGTACGGGGTCCGGGCCGGCTCGCCCGGGTGGAGCCGGTTCCAGCGCTCGACCTCGAGCGCGTCCACGCGGAGCTGCTGCCACGACGTGGCGCTGTAGACCTCGGCGGCGACCCCGAACCGTTCCGCGAGGAGCGCCTGCGCGGCGACGGCCTGCTGGAGGATCGCGCCCGACCCCACGAGGCGGACGCGCGCCTTCGCGCCGCCGGCGACCTCCGGGGCGGCCAGGACCCGGTGGATCCCGCGCACGATCCCGTCGGTGGCACCCTCGGGCGCCGGCGGCATGAGGTAGTTCTCGTTGTAGAGCGTGACGTAGTAGTAGACGTCCTCGCCCCGCCCGTACATGCGCTCGATGCCGTCGCGAATGATCGTCGCCAGCTCGTACGCGTAGGCCGGGTCGTAGGCGCGGATGCTGGGGATCGTCGAGGCGAGCAGCTGGCTGTGCCCATCCTGGTGCTGGAGGCCCTCGCCGTTCAGGCTGGACCGGCCGGCCGTCGCGCCGAGCATGAAGCCACGGCCGCGCGCGTCGGCCAGCGCCCAGGCCTGGTCGCCGGTCCGCTGGAACCCGAACATGGAGTAGAAGATGTAGAAGGGCAGCATCGGCTCGCCGTGCGTCGCGTACGACGTGGCTGCGGCCTGCAGGGACGCCATCGAGCCCGCCTCGGTGATGCCCTCCTCCAGCACCTGGCCGTCCCTCGCCTCGCGGTACGAGAGGACGAGCTCGGAGTCGACCGGCTCGTAGTGCTGGCCCCCGCTGGCGTAGATCCCGACCTCCTTGAACAGCGGATCCATGCCGAACGTGCGCGCCTCGTCGGGAATGATCGGGACCACCCGCTTGCCGAACCCAGGGTCGCGCATGAGGTTCCGCAGGAGCTTCGCGAAGACCATCGTGGTGCTGACGGCGGACGTCGAGCCGGCCGAGAACTCCCGGTCGGTCTCCGGGACTGGAGCGGGCAGCGGCCGGCTCCGGACGACCCGCTTCGGGAGCCCGCCACCGAGCGCCCGGCGGCGCTCGAGGAGATAGCGGATCTCCTCGGAGTCGGGGCCCGGGTGGTAGTACGGCGCGTCCGCCAGCTGGTCGTCCGGGATCGGGAGCTCCAGCCGATCGCGGAAGACCCGCAGCTCGGCCTCGGAGAGCTTCTTGGTCTGGTGGGTGATGTTGCGCCCCTCCACGCCCGCGCCCAGCGTCCAGCCCTTGATGGTCTTGGCAAGGATCACGGTGGGCGCGCCCTGGAACTCGGTGGCTGCCTTGTAGGCGGCGTAGAGCTTGCGGTAGTCGTGACCGCCCCGGCGGAGCCGGATCAGGTCGTCGTCCGACAGGTGCTCGACCAGCCGGCGGAGGCGCGGGTCCGGGCCGAAGAAGTGCTCGCGGATGTAGGCGCCGCCGGCCACCGAGTACTTCTGGAACTCGCCGTCCACGGTCTCGTTCATCTTGTTGACGAGCGTCCCGTCAACGTCGCGCGCAAGTAGGTCGTCCCACTCGCGACCCCAGATGACCTTGACCACGTTCCACCCGGCGCCGCGGAAGATCCCCTCCAGCTCCTGGATGATCTTGCCGTTGCCGCGGACCGGTCCGTCCAGGCGCTGCAGGTTGCAGTTGACGACGAAGGTCAGGTTGTCCAGCCGCTCACGGCCCGCAACCCAGAGCGCGCCGAGCGCCTCCGGCTCGTCCATCTCGCCGTCGCCGAGGAATGCCCAGACGCGCGAGCCGCTGGTGTCGGCCACGCCCCGGTGGAGCAGGTACCGGTTGAAGCGAGCCTGGTAGATGGCGGCGATCGGTCCCAGGCCCATGCTGACCGTGGGGAACTCCCAGAAGTCGGGCATCAGGCGCGGGTGTGGGTACGACGAGAGTCCCTGGCCGGGGCGCACCTCGCGCCGGAAGTTGTCGAGCTGGGCGGCGCTCAGCCGCCCTTCGAGGAACGCGCGGGCGTACATCCCCGGGGCCGCGTGCCCCTGGTAGAAGACCTGGTCGCCGGCGCCCTCGTCCTTGCCGCGGAAGAACCAGTTGAAGGCGACCTCGTAGAGGCTCGCTGAGCTGGCGTACGTCGAGAGGTGGCCGCCGATCCCGGGCGAGACGCTGTTGGCGCGCAGCACCATCGCCATCGCGTTCCAGCGGACCAGCCGCCGGATGCGACGCTCGAGCGCCTCGTCGCCGGGGAAGTACGGCTCCTGCTCCGGGCTGATCGTGTTGATGTAGCGGGTCTGCGTGAGGGGAGGCAGCCCGACGTGGAGTTGGCGAGCCCGCTTCAGCAGCTTGTACATGACGAACCGGGCGCGGTCGGCGCCCGCCTGGTCCACGAGGTCATCGAACGAGGCAATCCAGTCGGTGGTCTCGTCCGGATCGACGTCCGGCAGCTGGTGCTTGAACTCGTCCGAGTACATGAGCGAGCACTCCTGGCATGGACCCGGGTCAGGCTGGGGTGGCTCCAGCACACGGCCGCGAGCCCCGATTGGTGCTCCGAGCTGGAGCGGGTCGGCAGTGCCCGGAGCGTAGCCCATCGGACCGCCGGACGCTGGCAGAGTGGCTGGGGTAGAGTCGCCTCATGCAGCCGGACTACGATGCGGAGACCGCGCTCATCGTCGTCGATGTCCAGAACGACTTCGCCGACCCGGCCGGCAGCCTGCGTGTTGCCGGCGCCGACGCGATTCTCCCGTACCTGAACCGGCAGATTGCCGCCGCGCTGGCCGGGGACGCGCTGGTCGCGTACACGCAGGACTGGCACCCGCCGTCCACCCCGCACTTCGCGAAGGACGGCGGTCCGTGGCCGGTCCACTGCGTGGCAGGGACGTGGGGCGCCGCGCTCCACCCGGCACTCACCTCGGGCGCCGGGCCGGCCGTGCGCAAGGGCTCGAACGGGGAGGACGGCTACTCCGGCTTCACGATGCGGGACCCCGGCAGCGGCGACCTCGTGCCCACGGAGCTCGCCGCGCTCCTGCGGGCGCACGGCGTCGCCCGGGTGGTGATCTGCGGGCTCGCCACCGACTACTGCATCCGGGCCACGGCGCTCGACGCGGTCGCCCTGGGCTTCCCGACCAGCGTGCTCGTCGAGGGCGTCCGGGCCGTGGACCTGCACCCGGGCGACGGCGCCGCCGCGCTGGCCCAGCTTGCCGACACCGGCGTAGACCTGGTGGCGCCGTCCGTCGTGGCCGTCGCCGGAGCGACGGCGTGACCAGCCTGCGGACCGTCGCCCTGTTCGGGGTCGTCGCGGCCGGGGCCGTCGTGGCCGCCGAGCGCTGGCTCGGGTCGGTGATCGCGTCCGGCGATGGGCCGGATCCCACGATGAAGATGGCGATCGCGATCGACGCGCCCATCGACGCGGTCTGGGAGGCGGTCTCCGACATCGAGCGCCAGCCGCTCTGGATGCGCGAGATGCGCTCGGTGCGCCTGCTGACCGCCGGACCCGTCGGGATCGGGACGCGGGGCGAGGCCGACGTCCGTATCTTCCTGGTCGGCGTCGTGGACCCGGTCGAGATCGACCAGTACGACCCCCCGGTCGCCTTCGGGATCCGGCACGTGGGGATCTTCGCGGGGTCCGGGCGGATCGCGCTCGAGGCGCTCGACGCGCGGCGCACGCTGGTGCGCTGGGACGAGCGGCTGGTGCCGCCGGTCTTCCCGAACCTGGGCCAGCTGGTCCAGAAGCCGATCCTCGGCGCGATCTTCCAGGCCGACCTCGAGCGGCTCAAGGAGATGGTCGAGGCGCGCCACGCGGAGGCGATCGGCGGCGCCGGCGCCGGCGCCGACGCGGGCTGACCGTCAGCCGCCGACGCGCACCACCCACGCGGGATCGCGGGTCGCCAATGGAGCTCCACCTGGTCGATGCGACCTATGAGCTGTTCCGCGCCCACCACGCCCCGCGTCCACCGGTCCGCGGCCGCGACAGGATTCCGTTGACGGCAGTCGCGGGCCTGGCCGGCACGCTGCTGGCGCTGGTCCGGGACGAGGGCGCGACGCACGTTGGTTGCGCCCACGACCGCGTGATCCGCTCGTTCCGCAACGACCGCTGGCCGGGGTACAAGAGCGAAGCGGGCGTGCCGCCGGAGCTGCTGGCCCAGTTCCCCATCGCCGAGGAGGCGATCACCGCGCTCGGGTTCGTCCTCTGGCCTATGGTGGAATGGGAGGCCGACGACGCGCTCGCCACGGCCGCCGTGCGCTGGGCGAACGCGCCGGGCGTGGACCGGATCCTGGTCTGCACGCCCGACAAGGACCTTGCCCAGGTGGTCCGAGCCGATCGCGTGGTCCTCCGTGACCGGCGGCGCGACATCACCTACGACGAGGCGGGCGTGCACGCCAAGTGGGGCGTGCCGCCCCGCGCGATCCCCGACTACCTGGCCCTCGTGGGCGACGCCGCGGACGGCTTCCCCGGGATCGCGGGCTTCGGGTCGAAGGGCGCGGCCGCGCTCCTCGCCGCCTTCGGGTCCCTGGAGGGGATCCGCGATGCGGCGCCCGGGACGTGGCCGCGCTCGGTGCGCGGCGCCGACCGGATGGCCGTGACGCTGCGTGACTGCTGGCCGGACGCCGTCCTGTTCCGCGATCTCGCCACGCTCCGCACGGAGGTGCCGCTGGGGACGCCGGGGCCCGACGCGCTGCGCTGGCAGGGCGCCGATCCGGAAGCCTGGCCGGCCTTCTGCGAGCGCTGGGGGCTACCCGGTCTCCGACGGCGACCGCACCGCTGGCGCCCGGCCGCCTGACCGTCGGGCGGGCGCCACGGCCCTCTCGTCGCCGAGAAGCGCGAGCAGGCGGGCGTGGTGGGGCGCGGGCGCGGCGAGGATGCCCATCCTCCCGACCGGGGCCGCGAGGTCGAACCAGGGACCGCCGGCGAGGTCCGTCACGATGGCGCCCGCTCGTTCGGCAATGAAGCCGGCCGCGGCCACGTCCCACGCGGAGAGCCCGACGGTCTGGCTGAAGGCGTCGAAGCGGCCGTTCGCGACGTAGGCCAGCGCGAGCGCGGCGGAGCCCATCGTGCGCGAGACCCGGATCTCGTGGCGCACCCGGGCGATCCGGCGGGCCGGCGCGCGACCCCCGATGGTGAGGGCCATCACCGCGTCGGAGAGGCGCTCCTTGGCCGACGCGTGAACCGGCCGGCCGTCGAGCGTCGCGGGGCCCCCGGCCGTGGCCGCGAAGGTCTCGAGCCGAAGCGGGTCGTGCACGACGCCCACGACCGGCCGGCCGTCGGCGACGAGCGAGAGCGAGACGCAGAAGAACGGGATGCCGTTGGCGTAGTTGATGGTGCCGTCCACCGGGTCGCAGACCCAGACCCGCGCCGCGACCGTCGCGTCCCGGCCGGATTCCTCGCCGTAGAACGCGTCCGTCGGGAAGCGCTCGGCGAGACCGGAGCGGAGCAGCGCCTCGGCGGCGTGGTCCACCTCCGTGACGATGTCGTGCGCCCCCTTGTACGCGACGGGTCCGCTGTCCTCGAAGCGGGCGGCGACCAGGCGGCCGGCCCGCTCGACGAGCTGAACCGCGACCGTGAGTTCCGTGCCCCAGCTCCCGGCCGTCACCGGGTGCAGTCCACGGCGAACGCCCGGGCTTCGGTCCCCAGGTCGACCACGCGTTGCTGGAACGTGAGCGTCCCGCCGGCGGGGATCGAGGGCGTGCGCACGTAGGTCTCGATGGGTGGATCGCCGAGGTACGCAGGGTCCCAGACCCGGCAGGTGGCCTGCCCGTCGCGACCCCCGGCGTTGGTGACCGCGAGGGTCAGCGCCAGTCCCCCGCTCACCGGAGACGCGGCGGTCAGCTGCGCGGTGAACGGGCCCACTCCGCCCACGAGGAACGTGGCTCCCACGAGCATCGCGACGACCGTCAGCGCGATCCCCGCGAAGACGGTTCCGTGTGCCTGGGAGGCGGCCGGCTGCTCCAGGCCGCCCGGGTTGCACTCCGCGCACAGCGCGTCCGAAAGCGGGATCGGGGCGCCGCACCGAATGCAGCCGTGCGTCGGCACGGGACCGTCGGCGCGGTCGGGACGGTCGGCTCGGTCGGAGCCCGGGATCGAGGTCATGCCCGCGATCTTCCCATGCGCGGCCGCTCAGCGCCGCGCCGCGGCCTCCACGAGGAGGTCGACGTCGTCGGCCGTCCGCGCGCCCACCACGGCGCCGTCGGTGCCGGCCGCCCGCCAGCGCGACGCCGTCCCGGCTGGATCGTCCACCCACGGGCTCCCGGCCAGCGATTCACCCGTCCCGAGATCGAACGCCGCGAAGACGCTGGTCGTCGACCGGTCGCGCCCGGCTCCGGCCAACGCCCCGAGGTAGACGGGCAGGCGCGCGGCGAGCAGGGCCGCGGGCACCGTCCAGCCGTCGCCGATCCGCCCGGCGAGCGCGGCCCCGGCCGCGGTCTCTCCGCCCACGATGATCGGCGGAGCGGGATCCGGGACGGGGAACGCGTACGCGTCGCGGAGCGGGTAGAACGGCGATTCGCGGGTCACCGGCCCGCCCGACCAGAGCGCACGGAGGACAGCGACCGCCTCCTCCAGCCGCGCGACCCGCTCGGGCGCCGCCGGGAAGGGGATCCCATAGGCCAGGTGCTCCGCCGGATGCCCGCCGATGCCGATCCCCAGCACCAGGCGGCCGCCGCTTGCCTCCTGGAGGGTGGCTGCCATCCGCGCCACGACTGACGGGGGCCGGTTCATCACGTTGAGAACGAACGTCATGAGGCGCAGCCGGCTCGTGCTCCCGGCGAGCGCCGCGAGCGTCGTCCAGGACTCCAGGACGGGATCGCGCCGGACTCCACGGCTGACGAAGTGGTCCCAGATCGCCACCCCGTCGTAGCCCGCGGCCTCAAGGCGCCGGGACTGCTCGCGGAACCAGGCGGACGTGACGCCGATCGCGCGCAGGTTCACGAAGACCGGGAACGGCGCCGGCCGCCCCGTGGCGTCGTTCAGAGCCCGGCCGTGACGGCCGGCGACGTCGCCGCCGCGAGGGCGACCCGGATCATCGACGCGGTCCGCCGCTCCAGCTCGTCGAGCGAGAGGTAGGAGTCTTCCGAGGTGACGTTCGGGCCCAGGACGTCGCTCACCGTCAGGATGCTCGCCGCGCGCACGTCGCCACCGGTCGCGCCTGCTCGGGCCGCCAGGTAGAAGAGCGCGGAGCTCTCCATCTCGAACGCCAGGACGCCGCGCGCCGCCCAGCGACTGAAGTAGTCCTCGTCGGGGTTGTAGAAGACGTCCACGGTGCAGACCGGACCCACGTGGTACGTCGCGTGCCCGGCCTCCGCGGCATCCACGAGCGCCCGGACCAGGGTGAAGTCGGCGGCCGGCGCGTACGGCTCGCCGTGGAGGTAGGTCGCGGTGGTGCCGTCGAACGGCGTCGCTGCCGAGGCGATCACCAGCTCGCCGGTGCGGATGCCACGCCCGATGCCGCCGCACGTCCCGACCCGGACGAGGCGGCGCGCGCCCAGCCGCAGCAGCTCCTCGACGACGATCGCCGCGGCAGGGGCGCCGATCCCGGTGGTCTGCACGCTGACGGGCACCCCGCCGTACGTGCCGGTGTAGCCGAACAGCAAGCGGTGGTCGTTGACCTTCCGCGACGCCTCGAGGCCGCCGTCGAAGAGGGACGCGATCGCGGTCGCCCGGTTCGGATCGCCGGGCAGCAGGACGATCGGCGCGTAGTCGCCTGGCTCGGCGCGAAGGTGGATCTGGGGCATCAGCCTGGCTCCTGGTTCTGTGGGGGCTGCCCGGTGGGAGCCGGGCAGCCGCGGACGCGGCCCCGCCACCGCGAGGATTCCCGGCAGCCGGCCCGGCGAGCGTCGCCGTCAGGCGCGGGGCCGGGGCTCCCTGTTCACTTGCGGGAAAGCGAATCGACGCTCACGGCGGCGAGGAGGACGAGTCCGGTGACGATCAGCTGCCACTGGATCTCCAGTCCCAGCAGGTAGAGGCCATTGTAGATGGCCCCGATGACCAGGCCGCCGAGGAGGCCGTGGATCGCCCGCCCCCGGCCGCCGAAAAGGCTCGTCCCGCCGATGACCGCTGCCGCGACGGCGTACAGGACAAGCTGGCCGCCGTTGATGTTGGTGGTCATGCCGCCCAGCGTCGAGCAGTAGATCACGCCCGCGATCCCCGCGGTCATCGAGCAGAGGATGAAGCAGATCGTGCGCAGGCGGGGCACGTTGATGCCGGCGCGCCGCGCTGCCTCCGGGTTGCCACCGACGGCGTAGATGTGGCGGCCGAACTGCATGCGCTCGAGCAGGACCGTCCAGACCGCGAGCACGATGAGAACGAGGGGCACCACCAACGGCACGCCGATGATCGGCAGGAAGCTCCCCCGGTTCAGGTTGCAGATGGCGACAACGATGATCCCGGCGGCCGCCACGAACGCGATCTTCGCGACGGTCAGGCCCATGGGCGGGGCAACCAGGCCGTTGCGGCGCCGCCCGGCGTCGCGCCGCCACATGATCGTGCCCAGCACCCCGACGACCGCGACGAGCCCGATCCAGCCGATCGCCGGGTCGAGGTAGCTGTACACGATGCCGTACAGGCCGACCTGGCCCGCCCACAGGGTGCTGGTGATCCCGACGCCGCCGGCGGCGCCCAGCATGTAGATCATGACGCCGAACCACATCAGGTACCCGGCGAGCGTCACGATGAAGGCGGGCATGCGCAGCCGGGTGATGATGAGCCCCTGGATGCCCCCGATCGCGCCGCACACGACGAGCGCGGCGATGATCGCCGCCCACCAGGGCCAGTTGGTGTTGGGCTGGACGAGCTGGGCCGCGACGATCCCGCCGATCGCCGCGACGTAGCCGATCGAGAGGTCGATCTCACCCAGGAGCAGGACGAAGCCCTCGCCGATCGCGAGCACGATGAAGACCGCGCTCTGGTCGAACAGGTTCACCAGGTTGCCGGCCGACAGGAAGACGTGGTTCTTGCTGACGATCGTGAAGACGACAAAGACAGCGACGAGGGCGACGGCCACCGGCAGCACGCCGGCATCGCCACCCCTGACCCGGGCGGTCCACGCCCGCATGTACTGGCTGAGGGACTGCGCGACGATGGCCGGGGGGATGACCTCGACGTCCGCAGCGGTCAGGTCCAGTGCGGATTCAGCTTCGGCCGCGAATACGGGAGCGGCCGCTCCCCCCGGCTTTCCCTCGATCCTCGCCATGTCTCAGTCCCTCTCGTGGCTGGAGCCGGAACCAGGCACGTCGCGGCTCGACGCGCCCGTGGTCATGAAGTCCACCACGCTCTGCCGGTCGAAGGCCGAGAGTGCGTCCTGGGCGACCATCCGGCCGAGCCGGAGGACGGCGATCCGGTCGGCGACCTCGAAGACGTCGTTGAGGTTGTGCGAGATCACCATGACGGCGAGGCCGTGGTCCTTGAGCCGCAGGATGAGATCGAGCACCATCCTGGTCTGGGCCACGCCGAGAGCCGCGGTCGGCTCGTCGAGCATGACCAGCTTCGAGTTCCACATGACGGCCTTGGCGACCGCGACGGCCTGGCGCTGGCCCCCGGAGAGCGTCGCGACGGGCTGGCGGATCGACCGGACAGTGGTCACGTGCAGGCTGGCGAGGGTCTCCGCGGCGGCGCGCTCCATGCTGTCCTCGTCCAGCAGGGCGCGAGTCACGCGCTCGCGTCCGAGGAACATGTTCTGGACGATGTCCAGGTTGTCCGCGAGGGCCAGATCCTGGTAGACGGTCTCGATCCCCAGCGCGGCCGAATCCTTCGGGCTGCCGATGTGGACCTGGCGTCCCTCCCAGAAAATCTCGCCCTCGTCGACCGCGTGGATGCCCGCGATGCTCTTGGTCAGCACCGACTTGCCGGCGCCGTTGTCACCGCAGAGAGCAGTCACCAGTCCCTTCGGGAGGTCGAGATCGACGCCGTACAGGGCCTGGACCGCGCCGAAATGCTTGCTGATGCCCCGCAGCCTGAGCAGCGGCTCCGAGGCGGCTGGGGCAACCGCGGCCACCTGTCCCCCGGCCGGGACACCGCCTGTGGGTTCGTTCGACTGAGCCATCACATCCATCGCGTCGTCCTTCAAGACCCGGGCCGGCCACGCACTCGACAGCGCCATGATCGCATCTGCGGCTCCCGCAGGTAAGGGCGAAAAACGGTGTCGCACCCGCCGCGAGGCGGGTGCGACACGAGCGTTGCTGGAGCGCCCTGCGCGCACGCGCAGGGCGCCGTCGTGAAGGTGAGCCCGTTACTTGATGCCGGCCGCCGTGCAGACGTCGGCGCCGACCGCGGCGCACAGGTCCGTCGCGGCAATGAACTTGTCCGTGATCACGGTCGCCTCCATGTTGGCGGCATTGACCCACATCGGGGTCAGGAGAACGGCCGGCTCAGTGGTCGCGGCGTTCTTCGGATCCGTGGTGGTGCCGTTCATGAGGGCGGCGGGCGGCGTCTGGCCGGCCCGCAGGAAGGTGGCCAGGGCGACGGCCGCCTGGGCCTCGAGGTAGATCGGCTTGTAGACCGAGCCGCACTGCCAGCCCTGGAGCACGTATTCCATGCCCTGGAGCGTCGCGTCCTGCCCGGTCGTCGGGATCTTCTTGGCCGGAACGCCGGCCGCCTTGAGGGCGGTGATCACCGCACCGGCCAGGCCGTCGTTGGCCTCAACCGTGGCGTTGATCTTCGGGTTCGCGGTGTAGGCCTGCTGGAAGATGGCGCCGCCCTTGGCGTTGTCCCATCCTGGCGCAAGCTGCTCGCCGACGAGCGTCATGCCGGCGCTGTTGGTGGCGCCAGCAGCGACCTGCGCCACTGCCTGGCCCCAGATCGCGTTGTTGTAGCCCTTGGCGAAGTCGATCGCGTTCGGGTCGGTGTCCTGGCCGCCGTCGACGGTGAAGACCTGCGGGCTCGCGACGCCCCAGTCCTTCACGCACTGCATGAAGCCTTCGCCGATCAGCTTGCCGACCTGGACGTTGTCGAAGCTGACGTAGTAGGTGTTGGTGCCCTGGAACGTGGCGCGGTCATAGCTGATCATCGTCACGCCAGCGGCCGCGGCAGCCGCCTGGATCTGGTTGCCCGTCGTGCTGTCGAGCGGGTCGACGAGCAGGACCTTGGCTCCGGCGGTGATGTCCGCCTGCGCGAGCGCCAGCTCAGTGGTCGCAGTGCCCGAGGCGTTGTCGATCTTGAAGTCCGCCGCGGCATACCCGGCGGCCGTGAAGGCCTGCTTGAGGTACGGGAGGTCGTAGCTGGTGTAGCGGGCCGACGTCGTGGCGTCGGGAAGGATCACGCCGACCATTCCCTTGCCGGCAGCGTAGACATCTTTCAGCTGCGACATGGCCGTGAAGGCGGCGTCAAACGAGGTGACGCTGATCGACGACGTCGATGCACCGGACGACGCGGCCGGAGCCGTCGTCGCCGAGCTGCTGCAGCCGCCGACGACGATCGCCGTGGTCGCCACCACAGCCAGAAGTGTTGCACGCGCTCTCATATGTGAGGCTCCTCCATTACCTGGGTCACGTGACGAGCGACCCGACTCTCGCGGCGCGGCGCGCCGCGACGGGGCCGGTTTCGCCACGTCGACCAGCATACTGTCCCCCTGACGCGCTTCCGCAAGGGCCTCGCGGCTCCGTCATGGGCGTGCCAGTAGACACATAGCCTAGCGCCAGCGTACACCGTTGTCCCGGCGGCGGGCGTCCGGGTCGCCGTGGAGACTCCGGTGATCCAGGTCCCCCGGCGATGGAGCCGCCGCGTCTCGAGGGCTGCGGGACCACGTCGGCCGATCCTGCCATGATCCGGGAGCCGGCTGGCAGCGATCGTGCGGGGCCGGCACGGCGATGGGGAGCCAGACGTGACATCGAACCCCGACCTGTTGACCCTCGCGGACTGGCGTCGCCGCATCGCCGAGCTCTACGCGGAGGTTCGTCGGAGGTTCGCAACCGATCCGGCCGGCGCCCACGCGACCTGGCGCGCTGAGCGCGAGGCCCTCTACCGGGGGCACCCGGCGTCGCCGGTCCCGGCCGGCGAGCGCGACGCGTTCGGCGCGGTCCACTGGCCGTACGCGGAGGCCTGGCGCCTGGCATCCACCCTGGAGATTGAGGTCGCCTCGCCGGCGAGCAGAGCCGGGCCAACGATCTCGTTCGTCCCGACAAGCGCGGCCGGGCTGGCGGGTGGGCCGCCCTCGCGGGAGCTGGCCGGACACGTGACGCTGGCCATTGCGGGCGGCCCGGTTCGCCTGCCGGTCCTGCAGCTGCGCGACTACGCGGGCGGCATCTTCCTGCCCTTCGGGGACGCCACGAACGGCGACGCGACGTATGCCGCCGGCCGGTACCTGCTGGACACGGCGAAGGGCGCGGACCTGGGCGTGACGGGCGACCGCGAGCTGGTCCTGGACTTCAACTTCGCCTACCAGCCCTCGTGCGCGTTCGACCCGCGCTGGGCGTGCCCGCTGGCGCCGCCGGAGGCGCGCCTGGCAATCGCGATCGAGGCGGGCGAGCGGCTGCGGTAAGACGCCGGTCGATCGGCCCCAGCGGCATCAACCGCGGAGCGTGATCGCTCCCGTCGCCTTGTCGACCACGATCGGAAGCGCCGCCAGCGCGACGCGCGCGGGACCCTGGAGGACGTCCGCGTTGTGCGTCGGATCGAAGACCGCGCCGTGGCAGGGGCAGGCGAGGAGGCCCGACGGTTGGTCATACTCGACCGTGCACCCCTGGTGCGTGCAGAGCGCATCGAACGCCACGACGCTGCCGTCGGCGAGTCGGATGAGCATGGCCGGATCGCCGCTCGTGGGGTCGGTGAAGGGCAGCGCGGTCCGCGGCTTGAGGCTTGTCAGCGTCGCGATCTGCCCGGCGACCGGGGCTGCGGACAGGCCGGAACTCGCGGCCGCCGTCGGCGCGGCCGCGCTCGCGCCCGGGCTGCCGAGCCCGGGGGGCGGCGATGCCCCTGGAACCGCCGCTGGAATCGCCGCGACGTGGTCGCGACCACGGAGCAGCCCGCCGCCCACACCCGCAACGCCCGCGACAGCAACGGCTGCGGCGGCGAGCAAGCCACCCTTGAGGAGCGCCCGGCGCTCCGGGGACGCCTCGGCAGGATCTCCGTACGGGGCGAGCACCGCCGGGAATGGAACGCGGAGGACCGCCAGCCCGCCGTGGCCGGCCAGTGCCAGCGTCAGCCAGCCGGCCGCATACGGAAGGTCGGGCCCGTAGTAATAGGGATGGACGGTCCACGAGGCAGTCAGGAAGAAGAGGAGGGAGACCGCCGCCCCGGCGGCCGCGCTCACGCGGTAGAGCAGCCCGGTCAGCGCCCCGAGGCCGATCGCGATCTCCACGAGCGCCATCAGGACACCGATGAGGACCGGGAAGGGCAGGGCGAAGACCGAGACGAGGCCCGCCAGCGGGCTCGCGCGAGTGAAGGCGGTCAGCTGCTCCCCGATGGATCCCGGGCCGGAGGCGGTCAGGAAGCGCGGATCGATGAGCTTGTCGATGCCGGCGTAGAGGAATGTGGCCCCGACGAAGAATCGGAGCGGCAGCAGCGCCGCGAAGAGGCGCCAGTCCGGCGGTGACGCGACGACCGGTCCGTCGCGCCTGCCACGAGCCGAGCCGCCGGCGCGAACTGGGGGGTCCCAGCCCACCTCGGGGCGGCGACTCGGGGGGCGGCTGCGATCGCGACGGCTCATCGGCTCCTCTGGGGCGTGGCGGGAGAGCCCATCATGCCGGGTCCGAGGCGCGAAGCCAATTACGGCTGGATTGAGATTCGACTACACGCGGTGGGTGGACGCCAGCGCACCGACGAGCTCCCGGCAGAATGCGGGGATATCGTCGACGACCCGGCCCCAGACCAGAGTCCCGTCGCGGAACGCGGGCTCGTCTGCCCAGGTCGCCCCGGCGTTCACGAGATCGTCACGGATCCCGAGCGAGCCCGTCGCGCGGCCGCCGGCCACGATGCCGGCGGAGATCGCGATCAGGCCGCCGTGGCAGATGATGCCGATGGGGCGGCCGGCCGCGTGGACGGTCCTGACCAGGTCGAGGATCGCCGGGTAGCGGCGAAGCTTGTCCGGCATCCAGCCGCCGGGAAGGACCAGCCCGTCCAGCGAGGCGGCGTCAACGTCACCGACGGCCGCGTCCACGCCGACGGCCAGCCCGTTCTTCCCGCGAACCGTGCCCGGGGCCAGGCCGATGCTGGTCACCCGCGCGCCCTCCTCGCGAAGCCGCATCACGGTGACCCAGAACTCCAGGTCCTCGACGCCCTCGGCGGCAAGGATCCCGACGTGCATTCCGTCGAGCTGCATGGCGTACCTCCTGGGTCGAGGATACGCCGACGGCCGATCCCGTCGCGTGCCGCCGCCTCCAGCCCCGCTGGCGTACCATCCGGGCATGCCCGAACCGCTCGCGCTCACCGGTCCCACTCGCGCCTTCATCGCCGCGCCCGGCCGCTTCGCCACGCTCGCCACGCTCGCCCCCGACGGCGCGCCCCGGCAGGCCGTCGTCTGGTATCGCCTCGACCCGGACGGGATGCTCGTGATCAACAGCGCCGAAGGCCGGCACTGGCCGGCGAACTTGCGCCGCGACGCGCGAGTAGCCATCGCCATCGCCGACCCGGGCGATGGCTACCACTGGGTGGGACTGGACGCGGAGGTCGCCGAGATCGTCGACGACCAGGCCATCGCCCAGGCGGACATCGCCGACCTCGCCCATCGCTACTACCCGGATGACCCGGCCGAGGTCGCAGCCGGCATCGCCCGCTTCCAGACGCAGCGGCGAGTGACGTTCCGGCTGCGCTCCACGTCGTTCCACGACCACCTGGACAGGTGAGCGCGCTCCGCTTCGGCGCCCAGCTCTGGAGCCAGGCGACGGACTGGCCGGGCTTCATGAACGCCGCGCTCGCCGCAGAGGCCGCCGGCTGGGACTCGGTCTGGACATGGGACCACCTCCACGCGATCTTCGGGCCCTGGGAGCAGCCGATCTTCGAGGGGCCGATGGCGCTCGCGGCCGTCGCCGCCCGGACGTCGCGCGTCCGCCTTGGCCTGATGGTGGGCGCGAACACGTTCCGGAACCCGGGACACACGGCCAAGATCGCCACGACGCTCGACCACGTGTCGGGAGGCCGGGCGGTGCTCGGGATCGGCGGCGCGTGGTTCGGCCGCGAGCACGAGGCGTTCGGGCTGGACTTCGGGGCCGGTTTCGGGGAGCGCCTGGACCGCCTCGAGGAGGCGGTCGGGCTGATCCGGCGCCTGCTCGACGGCGAGCGTTTCAGCCACGCCGGCCGCTTCTACACGTTCACCGATGCGCTGGCCGCGCCACGGCCGGTCCAGGCGCACCTGCCCATCCTGGTTGGCGGGTCCGGGCCGAAGAAGACGCTCCGGACGGTGGCCCGCCACGCGGACGCCTGGAACACGGCCGGGACGCTGGCCGAGGTCGCCGCCCACGACGCGATCCTGCGCGCGCACTGCGCGGACGTCGGGCGCGACGCCGAGACGATCGAGCGGACCGTCTCCTTCCCGATCGTCCTGCGCGATGACCCGGCGGACGCCGCGCGCGCCTTCGCGGCGCTGTGTGCCCACAACGGGATATCCCACGCGGGCAATGTGCCGACCCTCCTCGGCCCGCCCGAACTCGTCGCCGCGGCGATCCGTCCGTACGTGGACCTGGGGTTCACCACGATCATCGCGCGGCTGCCGGCCCCCCACGACACGGAGACGCTCGCCCGTATCGGCGAGGTCCGCGCCGCCCTGGCCGGCTGAACGAGCCGCCCGGGGTGCCCAGCGTCGTCGCGCTCGCCGGGGGCGTCGGCGGTGCCAAGCTGGCCCTCGGGCTCCAGCTCGTCCTCGCGCCCGGCGACCTGACCGTCGTCGTCAACACCGGCGACGACGAGGAGTTCCACGGCCTCCTGGTCTGCCCGGACCATGACACGGTCCTCTACACGCTGGCGGGCCTCGTCGACCGGGAGCGCGGATGGGGCCTTGCCGGCGAGACGTGGGCCGCAGCCGGGCAGCTCGCGCGGCTCGGGGAGCAAACGTGGTTCCAGCTCGGCGACCGCGACCTGGCGCTCCACGTGCACCGGACGCGGCGGCTCCGGGATGGAGAGCGCCTGACCACGATCGCGCTCGACGTGGCGGCAAGGCTGGGCGTCGCGACCCGCATCCTGCCGATGTCCGACGCGCCGGTCCGGACGCGGGTCCGGACCGCTGACGGCTGGCTCGCGTTCCAGGACTGGTTCGTGCGGCTCCGCCAGGAGCCGGCCGTGCTCGAGGTCGCCTTCGACGGCGCCGGGCGGGCACAGATGACGCCCGAGGTTCAGGCCGCGCTCGCCGGCGCCGACGCGATCGTGATCTGCCCGTCGAACCCGCTGGTCTCCATCGCACCGATCCTGGCCGTCCCGGGGATCCGCGACGCCATCGCCGACGCGCGCCGGCGCGGGATCCGGGTGGCGGCGGTCTCCCCGATCGTCGCCGGGCGCGCGCTCAAGGGCCCGGCCGACCGGATGCTCGCCGCGCTCGGCGAGGAGGTGAGCGCGCTGGGCGTCGCACGTCGGTACATCGGGCTCATCGACGCCTTCGTCATCGACGAGGCGGACGCAGCGCTCGCCCCGGCCGTGGAACGCCTGGGAATTCACGCGGTCGTCGCGCCGTCCGTGATGAGCGACGACGCATCACGCGCGGCCCTCGCGCAGGTCGTGCTGGACGCCTGCCTCGCCTGAGCCGGCCGGCCATCCTTGGTGCCCGCGCCGACACACGCGCGGCGCCCGCGGACGCGAGGCTCCCTCGCCGCTACGATCAACCCATGCAGGACCTCGATCCCTCCGGGGCGCCCGGGCCGGCCGAGCTCGGGCACGTGGTGGCGATCGTCCCGGTGCGCGGCCTGGAGCGCGCCAAGACGCGCCTCGGCGAAGCCCTGGACCCGGAGGAGCGGCGTGCGCTCGTGGAGGGGCTCCTCCGCCGGACGATCCGGGCCGCGATCACGACGCCCGGCATCCGCGCGGTGGCGGTGGTGAGCCCGGATCCCGAGGCGCTCGCCGTGGCTGCCGATGCCGGCGCCGTCACCCTCCCGCAGGGCGGCGGCGGCCTTAACGAGGGCCTCGCGGAGGGCCGGGCCTGGGCGCGCGAGCTGGGTGCCACGGCGCTCCTCGTGGTCCCGGCCGACCTGCCCGCCATCGGCCCCGGCGAGCTGGAGCTGGTGCTCGCGGCAGCCCGTGACCGCCTCGCCGCGAGCGTGGCGGCTGGCACGGCGGCGACATCGCTCGTGGCGCTCGTCCCCGATCGCGCAGGCGAAGGCACGAACCTGCTCCTGCTCGCCCCACCGGGAGCGATCCCGTTCCAGTTCGGCCCGGGCAGCCGTGCCGCGCACGCCGGCGCGGCCGCGCGCGCGGGCGCCACCTACCTGGAACTCCAAGGACCGCTGGGCCTGGACCTAGACACACCGGACGACCTGCTCGCCGCGGAAGCCGTGGGGCTGGGCGGCTCGGCGATGGACCTGCCGTGAGCGACGCCGGCACGGGACCCGTCCGCCTGGAGGTCATCGCGCTCGATGGCATCCCCGAGGTGCATCCGGGGGACGACCTCGCGGCCCTGATCGGCGACGCCCTCGCGGCAACACCGGGCGCCCTGCCGCTGCGACACGACGACGTTCTCGTCGTGACCCAGAAGGTCGTCTCGAAGGCGGAGGGCGCATTCGTCGACCTCACCGCGATTGAGCCTCGCCCCGAGGCCGTCGCGTTTGCCGCGCGCTGGGGGCGCGACGCCCGGCAGGTCGAGGTCGTCCTTCGGCAGGCGGTCCGCGTTGTGCGGATGGATCTCGGCGTCGTGATCGTGGAGACGCGCCACGGCTTCGTCCTCGCGAACGGCGGCGTGGACGCGTCGAACGTCGGATCGCCGTCCGGCGGCATGGTCCTCCTGCTCCCCGACGACCCGGACGCGTCCGCACGTCGCATCCGCGACGCGATGGCGGCGCGCTTCGGGACCGCGCCGGGCGTGGTGGTCAGCGATAGCCTGGGCCGCCCGTGGCGGTTCGGGATCACGGACCTCGCGATCGGCGTGGCCGGCTTTCGC
>Ga0097691_1000734_pt1 | contig 26812 bp, 18 predicted proteins | sample NGESurdeep072012_8_FD_72858 | JGI IMG/M metagenome (GOLD analysis project Ga0097691, IMG submission 72858) | Arctic peat soil microbial communities from Barrow, Alaska - NGEE Surface sample 210-1 deep-072012 | ecosystem: Environmental > Terrestrial > Soil > Wetlands > Peat ... | reverse complement strand
AGCGATCCGTACCGTGTGTTCGTGTACACCACGCTGCAGGAACGCGCGACGCAGATCTCGCATGCGAACACCGGCAAGCTGTGCGGAGTGCACGAGCCGACCATCGGAACCATTCTCCGGAATGTCGCAGCCGAGGAAGCGCGGCACTACACGTTCTATCGCACGATCTTCAAGGAAGTGCTCGCCCGCGATCCCAACCGCGCGCTCGAGTCCGCGCTGAAGGTCATGCCGGCGATCGACATGCCGGGCGTGAAGATGCCGCATTTCCGCGATCTCGCCGACGTCGTGCGCCGCGTGGGGATCTACGGGCCGCGCGACTATCTCGAGATCGTGAAGGAACAGCTCAGCTGGTGGAGGATCGAGACGCTCGAGGGTCTCAACGCGATGGGCCGCGCGGCGCAGGAGAAGCTGATGGAAATCCCCGAGCGGCTGGAGCGGGTCGCCGATGCCATCGAGGCACGTAGCAAGGCCAAGACCTTCTCGTTCGACCTGACGTACGCGCGGGAGTTCGCGCTCGAGTAGAACTGCCAGGTGGTTGTGGGCTGACAGCGCTGTTCCGCATTCCGGAGAGAACCAATGTCATCAGTCATGCGCACCCTTGCCGTCCCCGCCGCCGCCCTAGTCCTTCTGACCGCGGCGGCCCGCGAGGACGGCGAGATGCGCGGCTACACGGCCGAATCCGCCAAGATCGAGCGAAACTGGGAGGCCAAGTTCCGCGCGATCCCGGAGCCCGGCCGGATGCGCGAGGCGCTGCGCCGCCTTTCGGCGCGACCGCATCACGTCGGATCGCCGTACGGCAAGGACAACGCCGAGTGGCTGCGCGACCAGTTCAGGTCGTACGGATGGGACGCGAACATCGAGGAGTTCCAGGTGCTGTTCCCCACGCCGAAGGAACGCCTCCTCGAGATGGTCGCGCCGGTGAAGTTCACGGCGAAGCTCGAAGAGCCGCCGCTCCCGCAGGATCCGACGAGCGGCCAGAAAAGCGAACAGCTTCCGTCCTACAACGCGTACTCGGCCGACGGCGACGTCACCGCGCCGCTGGTCTATGCGAACTACGGCGTCCCGGCGGACTACGACGAGCTGGAGCGCCGCGGGATTTCCGTGAAGGGCGCGATCGTCATCGTGCGCTATGGCGGCTCGTGGCGCGGAATCAAGCCGAAGGTCGCGTACGAGCACGGCGCGGTGGGTTGCCTGATCTATTCCGACCCGAAGGACGACGGCTACTCGCAGGGAGAGGTCTATCCCAACGGTCCGTTCCGCCCGAAAGACGGCGTGCAGCGCGGCAGCGTGATGGATATGCCCGTGTATCCCGGCGATCCGCTCACTCCCGGTGTCGGCGCGACGAAGGACGCGGTGCGTCTCGACCGCAAGGACGCCACCACGATCATGAAGATCCCGGTGCTCCCCATTTCGTACGGCGACGCGCAGCCGCTGCTTGCGGCGATGACGGGACTTGTCGCGCCCGAGGGATGGCGTGGTTCGCTGCCGATTACGTATCGCCTGGGCCCGGGCCCGGCGCGCGTGCACCTGAAGCTGGCGTTCGACTGGAGTCTCAAGCCGATCTACGACGTGATCGCAAAGATTCCGGGATCGCAGTATCCCGATGAGTGGGTCGTGCGCGGCAACCATCACGACGGCTGGGTGAACGGCGCGGAAGACCCGCTCTCCGGCCTGGTCCCGGAGCTCGAGGAAGCGCGCGCGATGGGCGAGCTCATGAAACAGGGATGGAAGCCGAAGCGCACGCTCGTTTACGCCGCGTGGGACGGCGAGGAGCCGGCGCTGCTCGGCTCCACCGAGTGGGTGGAGACGCATGCGAAGGAGCTCGCGCAAAAGGCGGTGCTCTACTTCAACTCGGATGGAAACGGCCGCGGCTTTTTCGGCGTGGGCGGATCGCACACGCTCGAGCGTTTCATCGGCGACGTGCAGAAGGACGTCATCGATCCCGAGACGAAGCTCACGGTGTGGAAACGGTCGCAGGCGCAGGCGATCGCGAGCGGAGACCGGAAGGCACGCGGCGAGGCGCGCGATCGCGCCGATCTGCGGATCGAAGCACTTGGCTCGGGCTCGGATTTCAGCCCGTTCCTCCAGCATGCCGGGGTTCCGACGCTCAACGGCGGGTTCGGCGGCGAGGACGGCGGCGGGATCTACCATTCGATCTACGACAGTTTCGCGTGGTACACGCGATTCAGTGATACCTCTTTCGTCTACGGCCGGGCGCTGGCACAAACGGTCGGATCAACCGTGATGCGGATGGCCGACGCCGACCTGCTCCCGTTCGAGTTCGGCAATCTCGCGGAGACGGTGCAGGGATACACCGCCGAGCTCAAGGAGCTTCACGACAACGTTGCGTCGCGGATCGCGGAGACCAACCGTCAGATCGATGACGGCATTTTTGCCGCGACGAACGATCCGCAGAATCCGCTCAAGGCGCCGAAGTCGGAGCCGCTCGCGCCGGCGCTGAACTTCGCGCCGCTCGACAACGCCGACGGATCGCTCACCCGCGCGGCGTCGCGCTACGAGAAGGCGTACGGCGCTGCGATCGCGGCCGGTGCCGATCCGATGACGTTCGCGCGATTCAACGAGATCGTCGCGCGGGCCGATCAGGCGCTTCTCGACGACAAGGGATTGCCGAAGCGGCCGTGGTACAAACATCTGCTCTACGCGCCCGGGTTGTACACGGGGTACGGCGTAAAGACGATGCCCGGAGCTCGCGAGGCGATCGAGCAGAAATCGTGGGCGGAGGCGGATATCGAGATCGGAAGAATTGCTTCCGCGGTTCAGCGGGAAACAGAACTCGTCAATCGCGCTACTGATGTGCTAGAGAAGAAGCAACCGAAAATCCAGCCGTGAGCTCGAAGCCATGAGGTCAAAGCTCTCAGCTAACAGCTGCAGTTGCAGTTTTCTTACTGCGCCGCAGTAAGGTATTTCGAATACCACGCAATATATCGTTCGAACCGATCCCTCTGAAAACTCGGCCGCCGGATCCCATGGTACTCCCCGGGATACACGATCAGCTCCGTCTCGATCCCGAGTGATTTGAGGGCTTCGTACATCTGCTCGCCGCCCAGCACCGGCACGTTCGCGTCGAGCGCGCCACCGAGGAACAACGTCGGCGTCTTGATCCTGTCCGCGTGGAAGAACGCGGTGGAGATCTTCAGCCACTTGTCGACGTTCTTCCACGGCTGGCCGAGCTCGAGATCGTACTGCACCACGTACTGGTCGTGTCCGTACATCCCGAACACGTTCGAGACGCCGGCGCCGCTCGTCGCCGCCTTGAAGCGCGTATCCGAGGCGACGAGACAGTCGGTGAGCACTCCGCCGTAGCTCCAGCCGCCCACGCCGAGATGCTGCTCGTCGGCGACGCCCGACTTCACGAGGGCATCGACCATGCCGTGAATGTCGCGCACCTCCTTGTTGCACCAGTCGCCGGCGATCGCGACGGTGTATGCCGCACCGCGTCCCGAGCTGCCGCGATAATTCGGCGCCACCACCGCCCAGCCGCGTGCCGCGAGCAGCTCCTTCTCGAAATCGAACTGGAATGCGTCCTGCCCCGCGGGACCGCCGTGCACGCGAACTATCATCGGCAGTTTTCGGCCGGCCACGGCGCCGGCGGGGAGCCGCAGGATTCCGTGCACCTCGGTTAAGTCGTCACTCTTCGAGACCACGGGCTCGACGGTCGAGAGCGAAACTTCGTCGAGCCACGCGTTGTGATGCGTGAGCTGCCGCGTGGTGCCGTTTGATTCCACCGCGAACAGTTCGCCCGGCTCGCTCGGTGAGGACCCGAGCGCCGCAATGCCGCCGTCGGCGCCCTCTGAAAAGGCGTTGATCACGGGAACGGAACTCGTGATGCGGTCGACTCCCGATCCGTCCACGCGAACGCGAACGAGATACTGGTGCTGGTCGTCCACCACCGTGCCGACGATGCTCTTGCCGTCACGCGACCAGCGCGAACCGCTGACCATGCGGTCGAGCGACGTGGCAAGCAGGCGCGGTGCGCCGCCGTTGGGCGAAACGACCGCCACCGTGCCGAACCCGCCGCCGTAGCCGAAGTACTTCGGCTCCTGTCCCTGCCGGTACGCGACGAGCGAACCGTCGGGGCTCCAGGAGAGCGGTCCCTCGTCGTTGCCCTGGAACGTCGTGAGCCGCCTCGGGTCAGCACCCGCGCGCGCCTCCACGACGTAGACATCGCCGTTGTCGTAGCGCTCGGCATCCGGTTCGCGCTGGCTCACGAAGGCGAGCCACTTGCCATCGGGCGACCACGCGGGCGCGCCGTCGTCCGTGTCGCCGCGCGTGATCTGGTCCGCCTTTCGCGTGGCGAGGTCGAACACGTAGAGATGCGCGCGCTGAGTGCCGATGAAGCCCTGGCCGTCCTGCTTGAAGTGGTACTTGTCCACGACGATCGGCTTCGGCTTCGCGTTCGCCGAATCCGCGGCGGGGTCCGGATCGCTCACCACGAGCGCGAGACGCTTGCCGTCCGGCGCCCACGCGAGCGACGACACGCCGCCCTTGATGTCGGAAATGCGCTCGGCCTCACCGCCCGCGCGATTCAGCAGCCAGATCTGCGATCCCTTGGAGCCCTGGCGCGACGAGAGGAACGCGAGCTGCTTGCCGTCGGGACTCCATCGCGGCGACGTCTCCGATTCGTCGCTGGACGTGATGCGCACCGACGTCGCCCCGTCCCAGCTCGTCCACCAGATGTCGCTGTCGCCGCGATCCTTCACGGAATCGACGCGCGTCACCGTGTACGCCACCCACGCGCCGTCGGGCGAGCGCTGCGGATCGCCTACCGTTCTCAAGCGGTAGAAGTCCGCGATCTGCAGCGGGCGTTTTGCGGGCACCTGGGCGAGGGCGGCGCCCGAAACCGTTGCCGTTGCGAACGCGGCGAGAACGAAACGACGTATCACGGTGTCACCGGCTGCGCGCCCGCCTTCTTGAGCGCGGCGTTGAGCGCGGGCACGTCGGTGTTCACGATCGCTTCCCATCTGGCTTTCAGCGCCGCGTATGTCTTGAGCTTCTCGTTCGCTGCGTTCACCGCTGCTGCCGTGGGCGCTTCGTCCGCTTCCTGGATCGCGTTCAACGGCGCCGCAAACTCGGCCGTGATGCTGCCGAACGAAGCCGGCGCCGGCGGTCCGCCGCGGCCTCCGCGTCCGCCGCCTCCACCACCACCGCCGCGGCCGCCGCGTCCGGTGTTCTCCGGTCCGGCGAGCTCCGCGAGTTTCTTGTCGAGCGCGGTGAGCAGGTCGCTCGCCGCGCCGGCCTGCGCCTTGCGATCCGCGAGCTGCGCGCGAAGAGCGCGCACCTTCGCCGCGTTCGCCGGCGACTCGAACGTCGCATCGTACAGCGCGAGCGAGAGCGAATACTGCTGCTGCATCGCGGCTGCCGTTGCCTTGATTCGCGGATCCATCCGCACGGTGAACGCCTGCGAATAGCTCTTGCCGTCGACCGTCAGCTTCGCTGTGTACTGGCCCGGATGCGCCCAGATCCCCTCGGGTTCGCACTTGGTGTTGTGCGGGGTCGCGGAAATCGGGAGCGAGCATTCGCCGGCCGGCGCGATGAAATGGAGATCCCACGCGTAGCGCTGAAGGCCGCTCTTCGTCGACAGCACCTGCGGTGCACGGAACCAGTACGATGGCCAGTTGCCGACGTCCTTCACCGGTTCGGCTGCATCGGTGCTCGAGAACCTGCGCAGCACGCGCCCCGCCGGCGTGAGAATCTCGAGCGAGACCGGCCCGGATGCATCACGCTTCAGGTAGTAGTCGATCACCGCGCCGTCCGGCGGATTCTCGGCGTACGGCTCGTCGGGCGGCACGGGCGTGTCGGTGTACATGCTGTACCGCACACGCGTCGCCGTCGCCGGTTTGAAGAGCGTGACGTCGCTCCCGGCCGCGGCTTCGCTCCACTGCCGAAGCGCCGAAATGTCGTCGAGAATCCAGAACCCGCGTCCGTGCGTGCCGACCGCCACGTCCTCGTCCTTGATGATGAGGTCGCGAATCGACGTCGCCGGCATGTTGAGCCGCAGCGAGTGCCAGTGATCGCCGTCGTCGAGCGAGAACCAGACCTGCGTCTCGCTGCCGGCGAAGAGAAGCCCTTTGCGCTTCGTGTCTTCCCTCACGACGTTGATCGTCGCGCCGCTGTCGATGCCGGTGACGATCTCCTTCCACGTCTTGCCGCCGTCCCTCGTGCGGAAGATGTGCGGACGCAGGTCGTCGAGATGGAAGGTGTTGATCGCCGCGTACGCGACGTTCGCATCGGAGTGCGACGCGTCCATGATCGAGACCTTCGCCCACGGGCCGATCTCCGGTGGCGTCACGTTCTTCCAGCTCTTGCCGCCGTCGCGCGTGACCTGAATCAGGCCGTCGTCGGTGCCGGCCCAGAGCGTGTTGCTGTCCACGGGACTCGGCGCGAGCGTGTAGATCACCCCGCGGCGCGTCACGGCCGCGGCGGGCGTGCCCGCATATTGTCCGACGTTCTTCGGGACCGCCCACGTCTCGCGGCTCAGATCCGGACTGATGCTTTTCCAATGCGCGCCCGCGTCGGTAGTCTGCCAGACGCGGTTCGTGCCAAGATAGAGCTTGCGTGGATTGATAGACGAGAAGAGCACCGGTGCCGTCCGCACGTGGCGGAACAGCGTGTCCGGTCCACCGCCGCCGCCACCGCGTCCAGTGCCGGCACTCGGGCCCACCGGCTGCACCTGTCCGGTGAGGCGGTTGAAGCGCGTCACCGACGCGCCGCCGTACACCAGATCCGGGTTGAGCGGATCCGGCGCGGCGTAACCGTACTCGTCCACTCCCACCGGATGGAACTCGCGATATCCGATGGTGCCGTCGTTGCCGCGGCTCGACACGCAGCCTGATCCCGAGTCCTGCTGCCCGCTGCAGAGGCGATAGGGAAACGCATTGTCCGCCGCGACGTGGTAGAACGCCGCCGTCGGCTGGTTGAACCACGAACTCCAGGTGAGCCCGTCGTTCACGGTGATCACGCCGCCCTGGTCGGAAACGAGCAGCAGGATGTTCGGGTCGTTCGGGTTGATCCAGTAGCGCTGGTAATCGTCGCCGCCGGGCGCGCCGCGATGCGCGGTCCACGTCTTGCCGGCGTCGACGGATTTCCACGCGACCGTGTTGGCCACGTAGAGAATGTCCGCATTCTTCGGATTGACCGTGATCGCCGCCTCGTCGTCGGTCTTGCCCGCGATGCGATTGTCCGTGTTGACGACGTGCCAGTTCTCGCCGGCGTCGTCCGAGCGATACAGGGCGGCCGGGCTGGCCGCCACAGCCACGTACAACCGCTTCGGCTCGCTTGGACTCACCGCGATCTGGATGCGGCCGAGTCCCTGAGCCACTGACGGCAGGCCGTTGGTCAGCTGCTTCCATGTGACACCGCCATCGATGCTCTTGAAGAGTCCACTGTTCGTTCCGCTGAAGGCGCCGTTCTCCCACGGTCCGTACTGGTGCGACCAGAGCGCGGCGTACACGGTGTTCGGGTCGTTCGGCGCGAGCACGACGTCCGCTCCGCCGGTGTAGTCATCCTTGAACAGCACTTTCTGGAAAGTCTTCCCGCCGTCGGTCGAGCGGAAAATTCCGCGTTCGGAATTCGGCCCGTACGGATGGCCGAGCGCCGCAACGAACAGGCGTTCAGGATTCGCGGGATCGATCGCGATGCGCGGGATCTGCTGTGTGTCGCGCAGTCCGAGATGCGTCCACGTCTTGCCGGCGTCCGCGGACTTGTACATGCCGTCGCCCGTCGCGAGATCGGGGCGGTGCAGTCCCTCGCCCGCTCCCACGTAGATGACGTTCGGATTCGAGATCGAGACGTCGATCGCGCCGATCGAGCCCGACGGCTGCTCGTCGAAGATCGGCGTCCACACGCGGCCGTAGTCGGTGGTCTTCCAGACACCGCCGCCCACCATGCCGATGTAGAACACGTTCGGCTGGCTCGGAACTCCGACCGCGGCCTTCGTGCGTCCGCCGCGGAACGGTCCGATGTTTCGCCAGCGGAGCGCGACATTGCCGGGATCGAAGGTGGACTGCGCCGTGAGTGTGCAGGCGAAGGGGAGCGCCGACGATGCGGCGACGAGCGCGAGGAGCAGGGCGAAGCGGCGGGGGACGGACACGATGACCCTCTGGCAGACGTGAACCCCCAATCTGCATTCGGCGCTCAACCAGAGTAAGTGAACGATGCCCGGCCTACTACCAACAACCAACGACCAATCACCGATTACCCCCCGCACCAACTTCGACGTCGAACGCCGCCGACCGAACCGCGCCCGAGCGCCTGAACTGCACCCACACCCGGTACCGCCCCGCTTTCGGAAACGCCCACGGAAACTCGAATTCACCAGGCATCGCGCCAGCCATCACCGGCATCGTCCCAATGGAAGGAGTCGTTCCCATCGGGTGAAGATGCACGTACACGCCGCCGTCGCTGCGCACCACCACCGCGTGCGCCGCCATCCCCATGTACGGCTCGACGGAGAGCGGCGCGCCGCTCGCGTCGCGAAGCGTGAAGTGCAGTCCGGCGTCGCCGCCGGCGACGTGTGCTCCGTTCGCACCGTCCCAGGAGAGCGTCGAGCCGTCGTCGAAGCGCGACGGCGTTCTCACGCCGTTCCCCACGAAGATCGCATCGTCCGCATCGCTGGGCTTCCACGCCATCGCCGGCGCCTCGCTGAGCCTCACCGACTGCACCATCGTTTCCGCAAATCCGTTTTCGTGCACGGCGTCGGCGAAGACGAAGTAGTCGCCGGACGGAAGAAAGGGCAGCGCCGCTTCGAACGTGAGCGAGTCGATCGCGACCGGATGCAGGTGCGCGAGCGCGCCGAGTCCGTCCTTCTTCACGAGAAAGAGGTGCAGCAGCTTGCCGTGGTCCGGAATCAGCGGAATCCACGATCGCTGCGCCGCCACAGCCGGGTCGATCGCGAATCGCAGGATGCGCGTGTGCGGCTCGGTGCGACCGGGCCGGGCCGTGCGGCCGCCACGGGCACTCGTATCGTCGCGCACCGTCACGCGGGCAACGGTGGGACGAAACACCGCGGCGGCGTACGCGCGGTCCTCTACCATCCACCAGATGCGCCCGCCCGCGAGGATGACGACGATGATCGCCGCGCCGCCCCACCGCACGCGACGCGCACGCCGGCGCACGTCGTCTCCCGGCGCCTCGCCGGGCGACAGCGTCGCCTCTCCCGCGGCGGCGCCGATGATCGTGAGCATCCCCGCCACGAGAAACACTCCCACAGCGGCGAGCGCGACGGCCATCGTGCGGTTCATCGTGAGCACGCCCTGCGCAACGGCTGTGTATGGCACCGTGGCCGTGCCGCTTCCGCCGGCTCCGTCGACGTGCACGATCACGGCATAGGATCCCTGCCGCATCACCCAAAGCTGGAGTGTCCACAGGGTCGAGTCGCCGGGAACGCGCGCGGCGTCGTCGGGCGGCGGTGCGTTCGTCTCGTCGGCCCCCCACGACCGTGCCGTCGCCGTTACCCGCCGCACGCCGCCGCCGGTGACGCGCACGATGATCTCCGCGCGTGCCGGGATCACCGCCGGACTGCGGATGATGACGCGCACGGGATACGGTCCTGCTTTTCCCTCGAAGTACGCGTCGGGGCTTCCGACGTGCGCGGCGCAGACGATCGAGAGCGCGAGCGCGCCGGAGACTATCAGGGTGCGCCGCGTGACGCTGCGGACGATCGTTTCCCGAGAGCAGATGCGGCCGGACCGCATCAGCGCCTCACTCGCGACATCCAGCCGCCCCACGCGAGCCCGACGCGACTCGCGATCGTTCCCGCCGCGGTGGCGATCATGAGACCGGGCACGATCGAAACGAACGGCGGATCGTCGACGCCGGCACTCACGCGCTCGGTGGGCCAGAACCGGTGCTCCCACGGTCCCAGGCGCGTGGAGTACGGCCATTCATGGCCGTGAAAGAGCCAGTTATGCGAATTGCCGTGCACCATGAACGTCGCCATCGGCCACTGCGCCGCGCAGAGCAGCACGACGAAGGTGGCGCCGAGCGCGAGCGAGAGGAGCCACGGATCGACGCCGGAGAGCCGCCGCCGCACGAGATCCATGCCGAACGCCGGAATGACGAGCAGGACCGGAAAGTAGGGCGGCCAGAGATACGTTCGCGGATTCCAGATCGGCGCGAGCCGTGGCACGGCGCTCACGTGCGGAAGGATCTGTCCTATCGCGAGCCAGAGAAGCATGCACACGAGCGCCGCGGCCGTCGCGGGATACGTGAGCCGTCCGGCGCGCGAATACCCCGCGAGCAGGAGCGGAAAGACGCCCGCCCACACGACGTAGAACACCGGAGAGTGCTGTTCGTTGGGCCACGAGTACTCGATCGTCCCGCAGGCGAAAATGAACGCGACGACTCCGCCGGCGCACGCATAGAGCCATGCGTCGCGCACGGTGTCACGCTTGGCGGACCGGTTCTGCGCCGACGCCGTCAGCGCGAGCGCACCGACGACGATGCCGAGCATCCCCCAGAACAGCACCATGTGCGGCGGGCTCACGATCTTCACGTCGAGGCCGTACGCGTTGTGCCACCAGTCGTCGAACGGCGCCGATGCGAGCATCGCGAACGTGCCCCAGATGGTGATCCACGCGCCGATCGGTCCGCGGAATCCCCAGAAGTGCACGCTCGCGGAATCGTCACCGCGGACGAAGGTCGTGTGCAGCACGATGTAGCCGCAGGCGAGGCCGGCGCAGATCGCGCTTACGTACTCCAGCACGTGCGGTGGCGTCCAGATCGTGTCGCGTCCCACCGTCATGTGCCACGAGATGTCCCACAGCAGCCCGACGACGATCCCGGCCGCGCACGCCACAATGGTGCCGATGAACCACGTCGGGATGGCGGGTGTGGCCCGTGCCGGGGCATGGGTTATGGTGCCGTTCATGAGTCAAGTCTATGGAGGCGAGGAGCGACGGGGAACTACGGCGACGAGGGCCCGCACCTCTCCAGCTCTGCTACTTCGCGAAGATCCGCTTCGGGATCATCACGTGCACGCCCACCGGCCCGTCGACGAGCTGCGTGATGTCCACGTCGCAGGCCGTGCTGACGAGCATGTACGCGTCGTCCTTGTTCATGCCCTTCATCGTGACGAGAAACTCGATGGCCTGCCGCACCGCGGTCTTGGTCGCGACGACCAGATCCTTGTCTATTCCCATGGCAATCCAGTGCGTCGGCGTCTCCCCGCGCGGCCAGGTGAGCTTGAGGTCCTTGCGCACGATCAGTTGAAAGCGTCCGATGAGTGATGTCTCGAGCGCGGTGATGTCCACCTCGCCGTTCCCCTGACCGGCGTGCCCGTCGCCGATCTCGAGCAGCGCGCCCTTCGTATGCACCGGAATGAAGAGCGTCGTGCCCGCCACGAGCTCCTTGTTGTCGAGGTTGCCCGCGTAAATGCCTGGCGGCGCGCTCGACACTTTCCCCATTGAGGCCGGCGGCGCGACGCCGATCGACCCGAAGAACGGATGCAGCGGGATGTCGATCCCGTCGGCGAAGTGCGCCATCATGGTCTTCTTGTCGAGCGGGATGATCTTCGTTTTCGCGTAGCCGTAGTCCTCGGGGATGAATCCGCTGCGTCCGCCGAACGAGTTGTAGGCGTACGGGATCGCGAGGTCGACCTGCCTGATTCGCACCTCGAGCACGTCGCCGGAGTCGGCGCCCTCCACATAGATCGGTCCCGTGAGAATGTGCCCGCCGGGTCCCTTGACCTTCACCGAGTCGGTGATCGCGCGCAGAGCCGGCTCTACGTCCGCCGGCTTCACGCCGGCCGCCTCGAGTCGCGCCGGACTGGACGTGAGCAGCGTGCTCACTTCCACCAAGTCGCCCGACCGAACGCGCAGCACGGGCGTCGCCGCGGCGTCGTAGTATCCCCAGGCGACGGTCTTCGGCGACGCCAGCAGCCGGTGCTGCACCTCGATCTTCCCGTACGCCGGTGCTTCGTTCGGAGGCGCGGCCGGAGCTGACGCGCATGCCATCGCCGCGCACCCGGCGACGGAGAAATAAATCAGGTTGAGTTTCATTTGCCGGTGCACGCCGCTGGCGTGAGTTCGAGGTCCGCGAGATAAACGGAGGCGGGCCCGGTCGGCCTCGACCCCGGATCGAAAGTCACCATCAAGTCCAGCTCGGCCGCCCGGAACGTGAGCGGCGCCGCGCGCGCGAGCGTGCACGCGAGCGACTTGCGCAGCTCCTCGGCCTCGTGCTCTGTCATCGGCTTCGCGTGGATCGTGGCCATCGCGGACACGACCCACACCGTGTCGGTTCCTTGCACCGCGAATCCCGGCGCGAGGATCAGCTTGCTCGCCTTCCTCGTGGCGAGCGCCACGGCCCGCGCCTTCATGAGTTCCATCGATCGCTGGCCAATTACACGGGACCACGGATACACCCGCATGAACCAGAGCGCGATCAGCACACAGAGGAACGCCATCCAGGCGAAGTGCGTTGGGCCGAACGATCCGGTTTCGGGAACGGCCCCCGTGTGCTCTCTCCGCACCACGAACGAACCGGCCGCCAAGTCGTGCAGCGACTGATGGCTGATGCGATTCGCGACGACGAAGTACGAATCGACGACCACCACGCACAGGATCGGCACGCAGATCGCGAACGCCGGCCCGGTCTGCAACGGAAGCCCGCGCTCGAACCCGATCGCGAGGAACGCGAGCGGAAGCGCGATGCCGATCGACATGAACCAGCGCACCGCCGCGGCCGACACGGAGAGCGGCTGCCCGAGCGCGTCGACCACGCGGATGCCGAGCACGAACTTTCCGATCGAGTATCCGTCGCCGGCCCCGGTGTAGCTCACGATGAAGTAGAACGACACGAGTGCCGTGACCACGGCGTCACCGGCGCGGCCGGGCGCGTTCGCGAGCAGTCGCGAGATGATCAGCGACGGGATCGTGATGACGACGAGATCGAGCATGTTCGCGAGGAACCGCGCCCCGAGCGACGCGAACACTCTCGGGCGTTCGGCTGCAAGATCCCCGGCGCTCGTCACGCGGTCAGCTCCGCTCGCGGATGAAGAAGATGTAGTCCGTGGCTTGCGGCGCGCCGCCCTCGCCTCGCACGATGCGCGCCACCTGCCCGCGATGGTACGCGCCGTGCAGCGCGACGTGCAGCAGGATGTCTTCGACCGTGTTCACGAATTCGTCGCCCTTCGAGTTGCGATAGCGAACCCGTCGTTCGAGTTCATTCGTCGAAAGTGTCTCAGCCAGGAGTGCGAAGCCGGAGTGGTTCTTCGCGCCGAGCGCCGCGCACTGGTCGAGGTCGAGTGCGGGCCAGGCGGAGAACTCCGGTTCGCGCTCTTCGATTCGCGAGAGCCACACGTGCTCGGCGGCCAGCAGGTGCCCGTAGAGCCGGAGCGCATCGAGCGGCGCGGCGTGCATCGCGCGGAGGGCGTTCAGCGTGCGTGCGTCGGCCCACACCATATGGTCGTAGAGCCGCCGGATATGCGCCGTCATGACGAGCGAATCTCCTGTGACAAGCTTTACCTATCGGGTCACGGCCAATCTCGCGCGCGCCGCGCGGCCGCGCTACGCCCGGTCGCGCCGGACCACGAGTTTCTTTCCCTTGATCGACGTCGCGTTGAGCGCGGCGATCACGTGGTCCACGATGTCCTTCGGCACGAGCACCGTCGAATGACGCTCGGCGATCTGGATGGATCCGATCGACTCCGGGCTGAGTTTGGCCTCATTGACGATCGCGCCGACGATGTCGCCGGGCCTGATCTTCAGCTTGCGCCCGCCGCCGATGTAAATGCCGGCCAGCTCGCCCGGGCGGCTGCGCGAGCTCCCCGGCTTCGGAGGGCGCGACCGCTCGAGCGACGCGCGCGGGCCCGCGGAGCGCGCGCTCGATCCCGGGCGTTCCGCCGCCGAGGGAATCTCCGCTTCCTCTTTCTCGCCCGCTGGCGACTCCGCGCGCTTCACCGCCGCCGCCGCCACGTCCAGCAGGCTGAATTCCTCCGCGAGCGACTCGACGATGGCGCGGAACGGGTCGAGTCCGCCCGCGATGATCGCTTCCCGCAGCGCGGCACGCGTCACCTCGAGGCGCCGCTCGCGCAGGTCGGCCACCGTGGGCACCGCCGCGATTTCGATCTTCTGCTTCGTGAGCAACTCGATGTTGCGGAGCATGCGCTGTTCACGGGGCTCCGCGAAGGTGATCGCCACACCGGCGCGCCCCGCGCGCCCCGTGCGCCCGATGCGATGCACGTACGACTCGGCAGCGACCGGCACGTCGTAGTTCACCACGTGCGACACGTGCTGCACGTCGAGGCCGCGCGCGGCGACGTCGGTCGCGATGAGCAGGTCGGTCTTGTTCGCGCGGAACTTCTTCATCACGCGATCGCGCTGCTCCTGGTTGAGCCCGCCGTGCAGCGCCTCCGCGCGATACCCGTGCGCGTTGAGCGTCTCCGTGAGCTCGTCCACCTCCGTGCGCGTGCGGCAGAAGACGATGGTCGAAACCGGCTGCTCGACGTCGAGCACGCGGCTGAGCGCCGCCATCTTGTTCGCGCGGGCCACGATGTACGCCACCTGGCGCACCTTCGCGAGCGTTCCCGCCGCCACGGGCTCTCGCTCGATGCGAATCGTCGTCGGCTTGCGCAGGTGCTTCGCGGCGATCGCGGAGATGCGCGGGGGCAGCGTCGCCGAGAAGAGCGCGGTCTGCCGCTCGGGCGGTGTGGCGGAAAGAATCGCCTCGAGATCCTCGGCGAACCCCATGTCGAGCATTTCGTCGGCTTCGTCGAGCACGACCATCTTCACGGCCGCCAGGTGGAGCGTGCGACGCCGGATGTGGTCGAGCGCGCGGCCCGGCGTGGCCACGACGACGTCCACGCCGCGCTTGAGCGTGCGAATCTGGCCCTCCATCGACGCACCGCCGTAGATCGGCACTGCGATCACGCCCAGCGGCTTCCCGTACTTGTGGACCGCCTCGGCCACCTGCATCGCGAGCTCGCGCGTCGGCACGAGAACCAGCGCCGCGGTGCGTTCGCGCGTAGGAGCATTGGGGGCGACGAGATGCAGCAACGGCAGCGCGAACGCGGCGGTCTTTCCCGTTCCCGTGGCGGCCTGGGCAAGCACATCGTGCCCCTCGAGCAGCAGAGGAATGGCGGCGCGCTGGATGGGCGTCGGCTCTTCGTACCCGAGCGCTGTGAGCGAGGCGAGGAGCCGTTCGTCGAGTCCGAGAGTCGAGAACCCAGCGGTAGATTGTGAGTTCTCAGTGCGTGGCGTCATGCAGGAAACATACCCGATCAGCGGGGTGGGGCGCTGGCGCACGCCGTTCCCCCACCGCAATTTCGAAATGTCCCGATCCAACCTGTCGCCTGGAGACACCGATGGCCCCCACCTTCCCGTCCGTCGATAACGCCACTTTGAAGGCACTGCGCAAAGGTGATACGAGTGCCCTCGAACGCATTCACCGCGCCGCCTATGCCGCCGTCCTCGCCGAGGCCAGCCATCAGAGCGGCGACACCAGCTTCGGGCCGCCCGTCGCCGAACTCGCGATGCTCACGGTTTGGGAGGCTCGCGCGAACATCGAGAACGCCGAGGAGCTCGAGGACGCGATCCATGCCGCCGTGCGCGGCGGCGTGACTCGCGAGCAGCGCCGGCGTGCGGCGCACAAGGACGGGGGAACACCGTCGGCCGCGGGCACGGTGGACTCGACCTGGACGCACATCAAGGCCGAGATCGCCAAGATGCCGGCCACTCCGGGAGCCCGGAAGCACTCGGAACCCAAGCATCACGTCGAGAAAGTGAATGCCGACGGCGGGCGCGGTGTCATGATCGCGGTCGGCGTCCTGCTGCTCGGCGCGGCGGCGGTCGGCGGCTGGTTCGTGCTGCAATCCGGTGCGCACGGCCAGGCCACCTCATCGTACACCCTCCCCGACGCGAAGAACGTGACGGTGACGGTCGGCCAGCGTGGCAACCTTCCGCTCGGCCCGGGCGACACGGCCGCGATCGGATCCGACAGCAGGATCACGGTCGGCGGCGATTACGGAACCAAGGTTCGCGCGGTGAGAGTGGATGGGAGCGCCAACTTCCGTGTGTCGACCGGCGTGCACTTCGAGGTGAACGCGAAGGATGTGTCGATCGGCACGACGAGCGGGTCGTTCGCCGTTCGCGCGTACAAGGACGATCCCGCGATCATCGTGCGCGTGAAGGAAGGCGACGTGAAGGTCGACAGCCCGAAGGAATCAAAGACGATCTCCGCCGGAAAGTCGATTGCCGTAGCGAAGGACGGCACGATGTCGGAGCCCGCGCCCGCAGAGGTCGATCAGGCGCTTGGCTGGACGGAGGGCAAGGTCGATTTTACGAACACGCCGCTGAAGGTCGTGATGGCCGAGATGGCGCGCTGGTACGATCTCCCGGTGACGACGAAGGATACGTCGCTGTACTCGCGGCCGGTCACGATGGCCGTGGCGCTCGACTCGAAGAAGGACGCGATCGCGGCGCTGGAGCAGAGCGCATCGGTGAAGTTCACCTACGATAAGGATTCGAAGCCGGTGCTGCAGGACGCGCCCAAGAAGGCCGGGAAGCCGGCCAAGGCGGCGGCGAAAGCGAAGGCGGCGCCAGCGAAAAAGAAGGGCAAGTAATCAGTCGTTGGTCGTTGGTCGTTGGTTTTTGGCCGGCAGATCGGCGGCGGCAAAAAGCAGAATCACACAGAACGTCGCGACCAGTGCACCGGCCGCGACGTTCTGCGTGTACGCCTCGCGCTTCTCGACCTCGCGCAGGCTTCGTGCGGCGAGGACGAACGCGGCCGGTTTCGTGGGGGTGCTGCGCACGACCGCGGCGAGGCGCACACCGGGCTCGGGCTGCCATGTGACGCGTTCTTCGCCGTTCTGCCGCACGTACGCAAACACGCCGGGCGGCGGCGCGGCGGGCCGGCCGTGCAATGCGCCCGATCCCGCGATCGCGTGGCCGTCGGCGTCGTAGATCACGAGGAACGGCGCGAGGCTGCGCTCGATCTCGACCGTTCCGGCGGGCACGACCTTGTCGATCGCGTCGCCGCGCTCGAGGGCGCGCACCGCGTCCTCGGCCATCTGGATCTGCGGGTCGTTCGCGCCGGTGCGCAGCGATTGCTGCACGGCGACATAGACAAGGAGGCAGATGATCGTGGACACCGCCGCGAGGGCGATGGAGCGGCGGGAGATCTCGAGGAGGGAGGGCACGGGCGGGCTCCTGGACGGGTGTACTTTACGATATAAAGTACATTGTCACGGCGGGCGGCAGTGCGCAAGGGGAAGACCCGAGCGCTCCCGCAAATGCGAGTAATCAGTCATTGGTCGTTGGTCATTGGTTAAACAATTGGCCCTGGCGTCGAGGCGGGGGATCGCGCTCGCTGCCAGGGCCAATTTGTGAGCTTACGACCAATGACTGTTTACCCGCAGTACCAGGTAAACAAAAAGTTCTACCTTTGCTTCCGCCTCAGATCCTTGAACCGAATCATGTGCCTCTGCTGCTCATCGTACAGCGTCAACCCCAGCGCCCGAACCCCCTTCCGGATCGTCATCACCGGCGCCTCGTGGAAGATCGGGTTCTCGTCGTGCGCCCGCTGCAGCATGTAATTCGGAATGCGCGGCCCGAGATGGTGCACGTGGTGCAGGCCGATGCTCCCGGTGAACCACTGGAGCACCCTCGGCAACCGCAGATATGAGCTCCCCTGGACCGCGGCCGTCGCGTAGTCCCAGTTCTCGTGCGATTCCCAGTACGCGTCCTCGAACTGGTGCTGCACGTAGAACAGCCATACGCCCGCCATCGTCGCGAGATAGTACGCCGGCAGGTAGATGACCAGCAGCGACTGCGCGCCCGCGGCGAGTATCAGCGTCGCGATGAGCCCGCCGATTGCCACGTTCGTCATCCACACGTTCCAAAGCTGCTTCGTGCCGGTCGCGATCCCGCGTGAGCGGAAGCGCTGCAGCACCATCATGTGCAGGGGTCCAAGCCCGAGCAGGACCGCCGGATTGCGGAACAGCCGGTAGCGGAACCGCCCCCATCTGTTGAGCGCGAGGTACTCGCGCACCGTGATCGTCGTGACGTCACCGTTGCCGCGGCGGTCGAGGTCGCCCGACGAGGCGTGGTGCAGGGCATGCTCCCGCCGCCACTGCGCATAGGGGGTCAGGGTGAGGACGCCGGTGATGAAGCCGACGGTGTCATTGACCTTGGGCCAGGGCAGGAACGACCCGTGCGAGCAGTCATGCATGATGATGAACGTCCGGATGATGAATCCGGCGGCGGGCAGGATCAGGACGATCGTCACCCACGGCGCCGTGTGGAGCATCCGGTGCATGGCCACGAGGGTCACCACCAGCAGGCCCAGCGTCGTCACCAATTGAAAGAGCGACCGGCCCACGTGCGATCCCTGATAGCGAGCGACTACTTTACGCCAGTCAGAGGCACGGGACTCGGGCCGCCCCGGAACTTCGTCGTTCACCTTCTCCGGTTCAGCACTCATAGTATTCTCCGTATTCTCCAGTTATCTCAATCTACCCCAAAGGGCGGAATTCGGACCGCCGGGGTGGGGAGGTTGCGCTAAGTGGAGGTATGCATTAGGCTTCGATCAGGACAATTGCGCATTCGGCGCGCACGTCCGACTGACCACAGGGCCCTGCTCTCGCGGTGGCCCTTTTGTTTTTGTCAGGCACAGCCGACGGTCTAACACCAGTAAGGAGTAGCACAATGCGTACGACAGGTACCGTGAAGTGGTTCAACGACGCGAAGGGCTTCGGATTCATCACGCCCGAAGACGGCGCGAAGGACTGCTTCGTCCATCATTCGGCCATCCAGGGCCAGGGTTTCAAGTCGCTTGCCGAAGGCGAGCGCGTGGAGTTCGACGTCGTGCAGGGCCAGAAGGGCCCGGCCGCGGAGAACGTCACCAAGCTCGGCTCGTAAGTTCGAATGATCGAAGTCAAGCTTGACGAAGGCGACAAGATCGACTGGGCGCTCAAAGCCTTCAAGAAGAAGGTGATGAAATCAGGGATCTTGCGTGAACTGCGGCGCAGGCGGCACTACGTGAAGCCGAGCGAGGCTCGGCAGCTCAAGTCCGCTGCGGCTCGCCGGCGAGGAAAACCGAAGCGTCAGGCTCGATAGCCAGGAGAGGCAATGATCGGACCGTTCCAGTTCGAAGATGGTGGACGAGCGTATGCGTGCACCGTCGAAGAACGACGGACGGCGCCTATGGGAAAGTGGTGGTGGTTCGAAGTAAGCGGCGATGGGCAGCGATATGCTCCCTTCGAAGCTGAAACGAAAGACACACAGACCTCGGTGAAGTCCCGCGTCATCGCTTTTTACAACGCCCGGCTTGAACGCCTCGCGCAACCCGTCGTGCCCAGGCAACACTGGGCCCGCCGGGACAAACCGGCAGCTCCCGCTGCGCCCAAGGAAACTTAGGCTTGCGGAACTGAAAATCAGATGCGCGCGGTCACCTCGGTGGCCGCGCGCATTTGCCTTTTAACGGCGAGTAATCGGTCGTTGGTCATTGGTCGTTGGTTCTTGGCAGTCGCTAATGACCAAGAACCAACGACCAATGACCGATTACCCGCTTTTCAGTCGTGCCGGTTTACATAGCCGGCCCGATAATCCTGTCGAGCTCCTTCTTCCTCGCTTCCAGATCCGTCCGCAAAACCTTCAACCGCTCGACCGCATCCTTTCCGGGTTTCTGGTCCGCCCCATTCGTCATCGAGTACAGATAGGTGATGTGCGTCAGCAGCTTCGGTTCGCTGTAGCGGATCGGTGTGGTGATGATCTTCGCCGCGAGCTCGTTCAGCTTCGTGAGCTGATCGAGCTGCGCACCCGTCGCGCCCTTCAACTTCTGCTGCGCCTGTCTCAGCCGCGCGACCGTCTTGTTCGCGTCGCTCACGAGCTCGCGAACGGCCATGTTGTGGTTGAACTGCGCCTTCAAGTCCTCGAGGGTGATGCCGTCGCGGAGAATGCGCGGATCCTCGACCACCGTCAGCGACTGCGACGTTCTGATGGATCCAGCGGTCAGCCTCACCGAGTAGAGACCCGGCACTGCGGCCGGTCCGTTGCCGCCCTCGACGCCGGCGCCGCTCATCGGCCCGGGATACCGCAGGTCCCACGTCATCCGGTGCATTCCCGGATTCTTGTCGAGGCGCACGGCACCGCCGCGCCCACCGCGTCCGCCACCGCCGCCGCATTCCTCGTCGGCGGGCGGCGCATTTTCCGCGGGTGACGGCGCCGCAGCCACCGCCGCGCTCGAATACTTCCGCACGACTTTCCCGGCGCCGTCGAGAATCTCGAGCGTCAGCTCGTCCTTCATGCCCGGTGCGAGGTAATAGTCGATCTGCGCGCCCGGTGCGGGATACTGGATCCCACCGCCGCGCCCCACGCCGCCCCCGCCGCCACGACCACCGCGTCCGCGCACCGCCCCCTGCGGCTTGTACAACGTCACCTGCGACGCCGCCACCTTCTCGCTCAGCTCACGCAGTGGCGACACGTTGTCCATGATCCAGAACGCGCGCCCCTGCGTGGAGAGCACCATGTCGTTGCGGCCGAACTTGATGTCGGTCACCGGCGTCGCGGGGAGATTCTGCTGGAACGGATGCCAGTGCGCGCCGTTGTCGAACGAGATATGCATCGCGAATTCCGTGCCCGCATACAACAGCCCGGCGCGCACGGGATCCTCGCGCACCACGCGCACCGGTTCATCCTTCGCGATGCCGTTCGTGCCGTCCGTCAGCTTCGTCCACGTCTTGCCGTAGTCGTCCGTCTTGTAGATGTACGGAGCGAAATCGCCGCCGAGCAGGAACCGATAGTAGGCGTAGTACGCCGTGCCCGGCCGGTGCGGACTCGGCTCGATGTTCTGCACGCGGCCGCCCGGGGGCATGTCCTTGGGCGTGATGTTCGTCCACGTCTTGCCGGCATCGCGCGTCACGTAGAAGAGACCGTCGTTCGATCCCGTCCAGATGAGTCCCGGCGTGATCGGCGACTCGCGAATCGAGTAGACCACGCTGTACACCTCTTCGCCCGTCGCGTCGCGCGTGATCGGCGTGCCGCTCGCCTCCTGCGGCTCGCCCTTCGGGAACGCGGTGAGATCGGGACTGATGCGCTCCCACGTCACGCCCTCGTCGCGCGTGCGGTGCACGTACTGCGAGCCGTAGTACACGGTCGCCGCCTCGTGCGGCGAGACTTCCATCGGCGACACGCGCTGGAATCGATAGGTCAGCGTGGCGCCGCCGTTTCCGTAGAGCGACTCGGCGCCCACCCAGTACTGCCGCTCCTCGCCGCTCTTCACGTTCATGCGGCTGAACTGTCCCTTGCACGAACCGTAGACGATGTCGGGATTGGTGCGGTTCGGAATGATCGGGCCCGTCTCGCATCCCGGACCGGTGCGCCACTCCTCGGCCTGGCCCGCGCCGAGCGGGAGCGACGGCACGATCAGCGTGGTGTTGTCCTGCTGCGCGCCGTAGACGCGATACGGATACTGGTTGTCGAGCGCCACCTGGTAGATCTCCGCGGTCGGCTGGTTGTCCTGCGTGCTCCAGCTGCGACCTCCATCCAGCGACACATTCGTTCCCCCATCATTCGACTGGATCATGTAATCCGAGTTCTTCGGGTTGATCCACATGTCGTGATGGTCGCCGTGCGGCGCCTGCGCGTTGCGGAATGTCTTGCCGCCGTCGGTGCTCTTGAACCAGCCCTCGTTGCCGACGAAGACGACGTCGGCGTTGTTGGGATCGGCTTCGAGCGTGGTGTAGTAGAACGGCCGCGTCCAGAGGTTCTGCGCGCCGTTCACGAGTGTCCATGTGGAACCCGCGTCGTCGGAGCGATAGAGACCGCCGCCCGGCTTCGCCTCGATGAGCGCGTAGATGCGGTTCGGTTGTGATGCGGGAATCGAGACGTTGCTGCGACCGAACAACCCGGTCGGCAGGCCGCCGCCGAGTTTCGTCCAGGTATCACCACCATCCGTACTCTTATAGATGCCGCCCTCCTTCGACCCGCTGACGATCGTCCATGGCTTGCGCTGTCCGTGCCAGATCGAGGCGAAGATCACGTTCGGGTTGCCGGGCTGCAGCTCGAGGTCGGCCGCGCCGCTGCTGTCGGAGACGTAGAGGATCTTCTTCCAGGTCGCGCCGCCGTCGCTCGAGCGGAACACGCCGCGGTCCACGTTCGGCGTGTACGGATTTCCGAGCGCCGCGACGTAGACGAGGTTCGGGTTCGACGGATGCACGCGAATCGTCGAGATCTGCCCGACGTCCCTCAGGCCGCTGAACGTCCACGTCTTGCCCGCATCGACCGACTTGAACATCCCCCGGCCGATCGAGACGTTGCTGCGGATCTTCGACGATCCGGTGCCCGCGTAGATCGTGTTCGGGTCGGACTGCGCGACTTCGATCGCGCCCATGGAGCCGACGGGAAGCTGTCCGTCGGAGATGTTGAGCCAGCTGTGTCCCGCGTCGGTGGTCTTCCAGATGCCGCCGCCGGTGGAGCCCATGTAGAACGTTTGCGGCGCGGAGGGCACGCCGGTCACGGCGGTGACGCGGCCGCCGCGGAGCGGACCGATCATGCGGTAGCGCAGCGCCGAATAAAGCGCGGGATCGTACGACGCGGCCAGCTGCATCGGTTTTTTCGCGTCGGCCGGCGTTGGATTGGACTTCGCGGACGACGCCGGCTGCGCCGCCGGCGGGGATTTAGCGGCTTGCGCGTATGCGCCGATCGGCATGGCGAACAACAGGGCGATCGTGAGCGCCGGGCGCCGGCTATTCGAGCGAAGCATGTTGTCTCCTGTGGGCGGTACTTCGAGCGTTACTTCGGGCGGTACTTCCTTGAAGTTATCAACGCGGGGCGTATGCTAAGCGAATGAGAATGCCCTCACGAACTATTACGCTTGTCATCGGCCTTTCATTGACGGCGTGCTCGCAGCGTCCGGTTGATCCGGCGCTCGAGCGGTACATCGCCTCCATCAAGGCGGTGGACGATCACGCGCATCCGATGCTGCAACTCCCTCCGGGTGCGAAGCCCGACACCGAATATGACGCCCTTCCGCTCGACGCGCTTCCGCCGATGACGCTTCCGGCGCGGCTCCGCGCCGATCACCCGGACTGGATCGCCGCCCAGCGCTCCGTGAAGGGACGCTCGATCAAGAGCCCCGCGGAAGCGCTCGATATCGCCGGCATCGACGTCATGCTTTCGAATCGCGTGGCGATGGGCGCCGGTCTCACCTCGCCGCGCTTTCTCTGGGTCCCGTTCGTGGATGCGTTGATGCTGCCGCTCGACGGACGGCTCGAATCAGCGCGCACCCCCGACACGCGATCGCTGTACGCGCTCGAGACGAAGCTGCTGCACCGGTACATGAACGACCTCGGCATCGCGAAGCTGCCTGCGTCGCTCGATGATTATGTGAAGACCGTCGTGACGCCGACGCTCGGGCGGCAGAAGAAGGGCGGTGCGGTCGCGGTGAAGTTCGAGGCGGCGTACCTGCGCGCGCTCGATTTCGACGATCCGGATCCCAACCTCGCGCGCCTGGTCTACTCCCGTTTCGCATCGGGTGGCACGCCGGGGCGGGCTGAATACAAGACGCTCGAGGATTATCTCTTTCGCGTCATTGCACGCGAGGCGGGCCGGCTCGGCCTCTCCGTTCACATCCACTGCACCGACATCGCCGGCAGCTTCTACTCCGCTCGCGGCGCCGACCCGTATCTGCTCGAGAGCGCCTTCAACGACTCGACGCTTCGCGCGACGAAATTCGTGATCATCCACGGCGGCTGGCCGCTCGTTACGCATACGCTGTCGCTGATGGCGAAGGGCAACGTGTACGCGGACATATCGATGGCCGACATGGTCGCCGAGCCGCGGCAGTTTGCGAACGCGCTGCGCATGTGGCTGAACGAGTATCCCGACCGCGTGCTCTTCGGCACGGATGCGTTCGCGGGCGGGCCGGACCAGACGTGGGAGGCGGGCGCGCTGCTCGCGGCGAACTCGGCGCGGCGGGCGCTCGGGCTGGCGCTCACCGGGATGCTGCGGGACGGCGTGGTCACGCGTGAGCGGGCCGAACAGCTCGCGCGCATGGTGATGCGCGAGAACGCGGTCGCTCTCTACGGCTTGGGCGCGGGAGGCGCTGCGACGACTGGTGCGTCGGCGCGCAGCGTTCCGGAGCGGAGCGCGCCAGCGCGTAGCGTTCCATAAGTCTCGCGGATCTTCCGCACGTAGCCGAGTGTCTCGCGGTAACGCCAGCGCGGGACCTCGGGCGCGACGCGCTCGATGTTCGGCCAGCGCAGTTCGTCGAGCTGCTTCGCGCGAGCGGCGGCCGTCGCGCGCGAGATGGTGCCCTCGCCGGCGTTGTAGCTGCCGAACATGAACCTCGTCCGGTCGGAGTCCGGGCCCACGGGCTCCCAGAGCCGCCAGAGATAGCGGTCGTGCATGATGCCGGCGGCGATGTTCCACTCGGGGTCGTCGATTGACTGGAACTCCGGACGCTTCGACTGGATCTCCTGGAACGTCGAGGGCATGAGCTGCATCACGCCGCGCGCGCCCACGTAGCTGCGCGCCTTCGCGTTGAGTTCGCTCTCGGCCATGCCCTGCGCCTTGAAGTATTGCCAGTCGAAGCCAAGGCCGAAGTAGCGTTTGCTGTACTTGCGGAAGATGGCGTCGTAGCGAGTCTGGTCGTGCCGCGCGTTGCGGGCGGCGGTGGCGCGATCGAGCGCGCTCATCGGCGGCGGCGATTGTGCCGTTGGTTGCTGCGCGCCGGCCGTCGTGGCGAGCAGGAGCAGCAGGGCGAGCCGCTTCACTAGTTCAGCGCGCGGCCGACGATCATCCCGATCGCGATGAAGATTGCGCCCAGGAAAATCGCGACGGCGATGTTTCCCTTCTTGAGCTCGTCGTGGAAATCGACCTGCGGCGTGAGCATGTCGATCACCCGATACGTGACATACATCAGGACCACGCCGAGTATGGCGTAGATGAAGTTCATCGCGATGATGGGCAGCTGCATCGGGTCTCCTTGGAATTTCGCCTGTTCCCCGTCCGAACCTACGTCACGAGGCGCGCCGACGATACGGCCGGGCTCTTGCGCCGCTCCGGCGATTCCCGGTCGGAATACATTTCCGCGCGCCTCACGGCTTGGCCCGGCTTGCCGTCACATAGAACGCCGGGTCCACGCGTAATTCGGTGGTGTCGCTCATCGTCGACGGCACGGTCTGCCACGCGGTGGTGGGACGCAGGCGGGTGTAGTTGCTGTCGTTGCCGAGTCCCACCCGGACCGGCATGTCGAACCCGGGAACCACGTTGGTCCAATGATATGAGAACGTCTTCCCTTCGGTCCGGTACTCCAGCATCGGGATCATCGTCGTCTCCTGATACTGCGTGAAGATCCTGGAGAGATCGACGCCCGTCCCGGTGTTGATGTAGTCCCGGATCTGTTTCGCGGTCACGGTCTGGTGCCAGAACGTCGAGTTGAGTCCCCGGAGCGTGCTCAACCAGCGCGCGTCGTTGTCGACGACCGCGCGGATGGTCATCAGCATGTTCGAACCTTTGTAGTACCGGTCCTGCGATCTCGGAGTGTCGTTGACGCCGTACGTGCCGGTGATCGGCGAGTCGTTCTTGATGTTGCTGCGCACCCCGACCAGGTATCGCTGGCCGGCCGCCTGATCCTTCACGCATTCGAGATAGAGCGCCTCGGCGTACATGCCGAAGCTCTCGTGGATCCACATGTCGGCGTGGTCCTTGGCGCTGATGTTGTTGCCCCACCATTCGTGGGCGCTTTCGTGCACGATGATGTAGTCCCAGCTCATTCCCTCCCCGGTGCCCGAGAGGTCGCGGCCGATGTAGCCCGGCAGGTACTTGTTGCCATAGGCGATGCCGCTCTGGTGTTCCATGCCGAGGTACGGCGCCTCGATCAACTTGTAGCCGTCGGCATACCAGGGGTACGGACCGAACCAATGCTCGAAGCAGGCGAGCATTGTCTTCACCTGCGGCATCAGCGCCGTGGCGAGGGGCTGATGCAGGGCGAGGGGCCAGAACTCGATGGTGAGGAGCCCGTTGACGCCTTTGTAGGTATCGCGGACCGGCACGTAACTCGCGGTCGCGTTGATTTCGACGTCGTAGCTGTTGATCGGGTTGGCCACGAACCATTCGAAAGTCGTCGTGCCATCACCGTTGTGCGTGGTGGAGCGCAATCTGCCGTTGGAGACGTCGATCAACGGATCGGGGACGGTGATCGCGATGCGCTGGCTGTCCGGTTCATCCGCCGGGATGTCCTTCAAGGGCCACCAGGTGCTGCCGCCGGTGCCTTCGTTGGACGTGGCGATCCACGGTGCACCGGTGGTGTCGGTGTTCCAATGGAAGGGGCCGCCGCCTCGCTGGGCGAGTCCGGCCTGCGGATGATACGCGCCGTGGTAGTAGACCCAGACGGTGTTGTGGTCGCCTGTCCGTTGAGGTGCCGTGAGCGTCACGAAGAACGCGTTGCCGTCCCGCTGGTATGAGAGGTGCGTCCCGGCTTGGGTCATGCTGTCGACTTCGAGCGGCCGCTGCAGGTCGATCTGCATCACGCTGGCCGGCTGCAGCACGCGGTAGGTGATCCCGTTCGATCCGCGGATGCTGCTGTCCGCGGGATTCACCCGCACGTGCAGGTCGTAGAATGTCGCGTCCCACCACGCGCGCTCGGGGGTATTCGAACCGCGGAGCGTGTCGGCGTGGGTGAAGACGCGGGCCTGCGCGGTGAGTCCGAGGACGGGGCAGGCGACGAGCGAGACGACGAGCGCGAGACGGCGCATGATGATCCCGGTGACGAGAGGATGGGCGCCTCCAACATAGCTCGTGCCCGCCACGCCCGGCACGCGGCTCTTCCAACTGCGAGCGCCGCCCGACATTGTTGA
>Ga0097691_1000733_pt1 | contig 26831 bp, 28 predicted proteins | sample NGESurdeep072012_8_FD_72858 | JGI IMG/M metagenome (GOLD analysis project Ga0097691, IMG submission 72858) | Arctic peat soil microbial communities from Barrow, Alaska - NGEE Surface sample 210-1 deep-072012 | ecosystem: Environmental > Terrestrial > Soil > Wetlands > Peat ... | reverse complement strand
AAATGGTCACGAAACAAGGCAAGTCGGAGCCATAAGCCTGTGACCTGCGGGTTTGCTCCCCCGACTGGACTCGAACCAGTAACCTGCCGATTAACAGTCGGCTGCTCTGCCAATTGAGCTACAGGGGAAGGCTGCGGGTGAGACTGTAGCAAAGGATTTCGCCGGTCCCGAAACAGGCTCCCCGGCGGGATTCCCGGTCAGGCCGGCAGCCCGACCTGGTCCCTCAGATGCGCCAAGGCGGCCCGCACGTGTGCCTGGACCTCAGGGTCATCTGCGCTGGCGCGCCGACCCAGGATCGTCTGGGCGATGAGCTCGCGGGTCGAAAAATCCTGCCGTATGGCGACGCGCCCCGTGCGCTGGTCGCCGAGGTTGAGGCGCGTCGAGAGGACCACGCTGGCCTGGACCCGCTCGCGTACCGTCTCGGGCAGCCAGGTGTGCTGATCACGGAAGGACCACTGCCCGGCGCGGCTGCCGTCGGCCCAGGTCACCGTCAAGGTGGCCGTCTGGGGGTCCCAGGCGCCTGCATCAACAGACAGCCAGCGACGGCGAAGAACCAGCTCAGCGGTCGGTGCCACCACCGCGAGGGCATAGATGGTGGCAACGACATGGGCGCCGGTGAAGTCATCGACCGCGAACGCCAGAACCCGCTCGCCCTTGGCCAGCTCAAGGGCCTTCGCGACGGTCGGAGGCAGCTGGGCACGAACGGCCTTGCGGCGGAAGACGGCCATCAGCCCAGTGTGGACCGCAGCGTGGCGAGCTCGCGCTGCAGGGTCTGCAGGTGGATGCCGAGCTCACGGCCGGCGGCACTGTCATCGGGCGGAACCCGACGCATGGCGCTGATGGCGTCGCCGATCTGACGGGTCAGGGCGACCTCCTGGATCCGGACAAGGAGCTCGTCGACGTAGCGGCGCTCTGGCAGACCTGTCTGCGGGTCGAACCGCACGGGTACCGGCGCCACCGCGAGCTCGCTGACCAGCGGCCGAACCGTCAGGCCCGCGGCATCGCTCACACGGTTGGTCCAGTGTCCGGGGCCGTTGGCAGCCTCGATACCGCCGGCTGCCCGGATGGCGTCGAAGACCGCACGATGGGCCGGGGCGCTGAAGGACTCGGCGGCGATGGACTCGAAACCGGCCGGGTCGATCAGGCCCGGAAACTGAAGCAGAGCCTGCAACAGCTGTCGCTCGGCGGAGACGATCGGGTCCCGAAGATCCGGACGAGCCAGCTCGAAGGCGTGCTCGTCGCCCTGCTCCTGGTGCTGGTCCGGCTCGCCCTCACCGGGGGAGCTCGCGGCGCTCACGGACCCCGTCGCCGTGTGGGTCGCCGTGGTGGACGCGCGGGCGGCACTGCGGGCGGCCCGCCCGACCTCGCCCGCCACCAGCTCGACCTCGACACCCAGCCACCCCGCCACGGTGCGGGTGTACTCCGGGCGAAGGGAACGATCGCGGATGCCCGCGACGATGGGGGCGACCGCCTCCAGGGCACGGACCCTGCCCTCGGCGCCGGACAGGTCGAACCGGGCGATGGTGGTTCGCACCGCGAACTCGAACATCGGCACGGCATCCTCGACGAGAGCACGGATCGCGGCGTCTCCCCCGGCCTGACGCAGCTCGCAGGGGTCCTTGCCGGATGACTCGACGGCCACGAAGGACTGTGAGGCCCAGCGCTGGTCCTCCCCGAAGGCACGCATCGCGGCCTTCTGGCCGGCCGCGTCGCCGTCGAACGTGAAGATCACCCGGGCTGGAGCCATGTCGCTCTCGTCGCGCATGATGCGACGCAGGATCTTGATGTGCTCGACGCCGAACGCGGTGCCACACGTGGCAACTGCCGTCTCCACGCCGGCCAGGTGGCAAGCCATCACGTCCGTGTAGCCCTCGACCACGACGGCCTGACGATCCCTGGCGATCAGCTTCTTGGCCATGTCGAGGCCATAGAGCACGGAGGACTTCTTGTAGATCGCGGTCTCGCTGCTGTTGAGGTACTTGGCCTCGATTCGGTCGCCATCGAACAGACGCCGTGCCCCAAAGCCCACCACGTCGCCGGTGATGTCGCGGATAGGCCACATCAGGCGACCACGGAAGCGGTCATAGAGGCCCCGGCCACGACCGGCCAGCCCGCCGGCGACGATCTCGTCGTCGCTGAAACCCTTGGCACGCAGGTGTTTGGTGAGCTCCTCGCCACCGCTAGGTGAGAACCCGACGCCAAACTTGTCGGCCGCCATACGGTCGAACCCACGCTCGCGCAGGAAGTCCCGACCAGCGCGGGCCTCGGGCAGGTTGACCAGCGCATCGCTGTAGTACTCAGCGGCGACGCGGTGGGCCTCGACCAGTCGGGAGCGCTTGCCCAGCCCTTCGCCACTGTGGGGGGCGCCGCCCTCTTCGTACCGGAGCTCCATGCCGAGCTTGGCGGCCAGGCGTTCGACCGCCTCGGCGAAGGTGAGGTGCTCAACCTTCTGTACGAAGGAGATGACATCGCCGCCCTCGCCACAACCGAAGCAGTGCCAGGCCCCGACGACCGGGCGGATGTTGAACGAGGGGCTCTTCTCGTCATGGAAAGGGCACAGCCCCTTCAGGGAGCCCGGGCCGGCGGCCCGCAAGGTGACGTGCTCGCGCACGACGTCCTCGATCGAGGACCGCTCCTTGACCTGAGCCACGTCCTCGGCCTTGATCAAACCCGCCACAAATGCCTCCTCCACGCCGTGGTGAGTCTAGGCGGTCAGCCTCTCGAGCCGCCGTTCAGCACCAGGTCTGGTGCAACACCATGGCTCGTGGATCCGACAGCGAGGCCACCTGGTCGATGATCGCGCGCAGGGCGGTTGCATCGTCGGCCGCAGCCATGAAGTCGACCCGGTGCAGAGGATCTAGACGGACCTCAGGCTGGTCGCGATAGGCAGCCACGAGCTCGTGGATCTGTGCGCGCTGGTCACCCAGGACCGACTTCCGCTCGTCCGTGAACATCACGAAGTGCGCGGCCGTGCCTTTCAGGACGGCACACTCGGCACGGATGTCGTCCGGGATGACCAGGTCGGCCGCGTATCGCGTCAACGGGCCGTCGCCGTATTTCGCCCGGGTGGCCACCCCGACTGCCTGGACGAATCGGCCGATGAGCATGCTCGTCATGTCCTTCAGCGCGGCAAGGTCCGTACGAGAACCGTTGTGGGACTGCGGGATCCAGCCTGTTGCGAGCAGACGTGCCAACGCCTCGCTCAGCTCGGTGTCGTCGAGGTCGCGGGCGTACAGCTCTCGCGTCACCGCGATGACCGCAGCCATCTCCGACGGCGAGCGCAACGCCCGCAGATCGACTCGTCCCGACGCCACGGCATCCTCGACATCGTGAACCGAGTACGCCACGTCATCGGACCAGTCCATCGTCTGCGCCTCGAGACAGCGCCGACCATCCGGCTCAGCTTGGCGATACCAGCGGAAGACCTCGAGGTCGTCTGGGTAGACGCCGAACTTGCCTGTGCCCCAATGGTCCTCGTCCCGGCTCCAGGGATATTTGGTGACCGCGTCCAGGCTTGCCCTCGTTAGGTTGAGCCCCGCCGGACGGCCGTCGCCATGCACGCGCTTGGCCTCCAGTCGGGTCAGCAGGCGCAGGGTCTGGGCGTTGCCCTCGAAGCCTCCAATGTCAGCGGCGATGTCGTTCAGAGCCGTCTCGCCGTTATGGCCGAACGGCGGGTGGCCGAGGTCGTGAGCAAGACAGGCGGTGTCGACCACGTCCGCATCGCACCCGAGCGCGGCGCCGAACTCCCGGCCGATCTGGGCAACCTCCAGGGAGTGGGTCAGCCGGTTCCGCACGAAGTCGTCGCTGTCCGGCTGGACCACCTGGGTCTTGGCCGAGAGCCGCCGCAACGATGCCGAGTGCACCACCCGCGCGCGGTCTCTGGCGAAGTCATCGCGGTCGGCCTGCTTGTGGGCCGGGTCCTCTTGGACCCAACGCTCGCGATCGGCTACGGCATACGTGCTCACAACGACGCACTGTATGCCGAGTGGTCGCCGCGGACATCTCCAAGCAGCCCAAGAGCCAGCGCCACACCGCCCAGCGAAAGGCTGAGTGGTATGGCGCTGCCGCTTGGTCCCTCCGCCTGCTTAGGGCCTTGCAGGGGCCGCCACCTCTGTGGTGGTCGACACCTTTCGGAGGGCAACGCCCAGCAGTATGAACAGGAAGCCGAGGCCGATGACCAGAGCCGCGACACCGAAGGACACGACCGAGGTGAACAGCGAGGCCCGCAGGAATGAGCCGTTCATCGTGGAGTCACGCGTGGCAGCAAGGGCCAGGACGTCGGGGTTCTTGGCGACTTCCTCCTTGCTCAGACCGCTCGCCGCGAGCTTGGCCTTGAGCGCCTTGGCATCGTCCCCGATCTGGGCGTAGGTACGGCCCTTGGCCCCGTCGAGCGCGTGGTGGTTGATCGCGTCGGCCTGGGCGTAGGCGGTGAACGGGCCGGCGACCGGCTTGCCGGCGAGCCTGCCCGGATTCTCGGGAGTCACAGCGGCAACAACGATGTGCTCGGCCTTGAGCTGGGTCGTCACGAGGGCCCAGGTCGCACCGCCGGCGAGGATCATGAGAATCCCGCCGATGATCATGATCAGGCCGATGAGCCTGACCGGTTTGTTACTCGTGGTGGACATATCTGTTGTTCCCTTCAGAACCGAGGTATCCGAAGCCGGGAGGCACCAGATCGATGAGTGCAAACAGGCTACATAGACTCAGCGCTCACGCTCCGCATTCGATCGATATCAACGACGAGTCGTCCTCACCGATGGAACCCATGAACTCGAACAAGAAAAGTAGCCCCCTGATTCAGGTCGACGAGCTCCAGACGCTGCTGGCCGGTCCACAGACAGGACGGCCGGTCCTCCTGGATGTGCGCTACCAGCTGGGCTCGTCGCCCGGTCGCGAGGCGTTCGAGCTCGCCCACATCCCCGGGGCGTCGTACGTCGACATGGACACCGATCTTGCGACGATCCGTCCCGACGGAGCGGGCGGTCGTCACCCGATGCCGACGGTCGAGACCTTCACTGCCGCAATGCGAACGGCGGGCGTGAACATGTCCCGGTCTGTCGTCGCCTACGACGACTGGCTCTCGCTGCCTGCCAGCCGGGTCTGGTGGATGCTACGGCACCACGGCTTCCTCCGTGCTCGTGTCCTGGACGGAGGGATTGCGGCCTGGACCGCAGCCGGTCAGCTGACCGAGTTTGGACCCAACATCCCGTCAACCGGCAACTTCACACCATCCGGCACGGGTATTGGTCGCCTGCTCAGCTCCCGGGACGCCACGGAGTATGCCGCCGCCCGCCGCCTGCTCGATGCCCGCCCTGCCGACCGGTTCCGCGGGGAGAACGAGACGGTTGACCCCGTAGCCGGCCACATCCCCGGAGCAATCAGTGTGCCCGCGCTCACCAACGTCGACCCGAACGGGAGGTTTCTGCCGGCCGAGGAGCTGGCCGACCGCTTCCGGCGACGTGGCGTCACAGATGCGAGGCACATTGGCACGTACTGCGGTTCGGGCGTGCAGGCCACCCATCTCGCCCTCGCTCTGAGCGTCAGCGGCATCACCGACGTCGACGTCTACATCGGTTCATGGAGCGACTGGATCACCGACCCGGAGCGACCGATCGCTCTGGGGTGAGTCTCACCCGGCACGCGTCGCCGTCCCGAAACGGACGGCGCTGCGAACCCGGGCCTTGGCTGCCTCTACCTCGCGGTCCTTCGGTGGCGCGGTGGTCACCAGCACGTCGAGCAGATCCTGCGTCGTATGAGCTATCGCGGCCACAGCCTGGTCGAAGGCCGCCTGGTTGGCGGCCGACGGCTTGGTCGCTCCGCTGACCTTGCGGACGAACTGCAGTGCGGCAGCGTGCACTTCATCGGGGGTCGCCTGCGGCGCATAGTTGGCCAGGGTTCTGATGTTGCGGCACATGCTGTCGAGCCTGCCACGCGCCGGGCGCTCTGACGAGCCGGAATGGTCAGTCCCCGGGCCGGGCCACCTGAATCTGGATCTGGTCAGCCGCCCGAGACCGAAAGCTCGGCCTGGGAGACCACGGCGGCTGACGCCTCATTGAGCTCCTGGGAGTCCAACCACCCGTCCGGCAGGGCCACCCGATGAGGCGAACCGGCCCTCCCGCGCTGACCCTCGGCAGCCTCGCCCGGCCACGGCTGGTCAAGATCCAACGTGTCGATCAGGTCATCGAGCGAGGCCATGGAGTCGACCAGCGCAAGCCGCCGACGAACGTCGGGCCCGGCGGGGAATCCTTTGAGGTACCAAGCGATGTGCTTGCGGATGTCGCGACATCCCTTCGCCTCGCTGCCATGGAACTCGGCGAGGTACTCGGTGTGTCGACGCAGGGTCAGGGCCACCTGGCCGAGGGTGGGCTGGGTCCGCTCCGTGGCCCCGGCGAAAGCCGAGGCGAGGTCAGCGAACAGCCAAGGCCGGCCCAGACAACCGCGGCCCACGACGACCCCGTCACAGCCGGTCAGGGCAACCATCGCAAGCGCGTCATCAGCGGACCAGATGTCGCCGTTGCCCAACACAGGGATGGTGCGGACAACCTGCTTCAGTGCCTTGATGGCCGACCAGTCAGCGCGACCCGAGTACGCCTCGGAGGCGGTACGCGCGTGCAGGGCAACCGCAGCCACGCCCTCCCCCTCGGCGATCCGGCCTGCCTCCAGGAACGTCAGGTGGTCGGAGTCGATGCCCTTGCGCATCTTGACGGTGACCGGCACGTCATACGGCGCAGCCTCTTTCACCGCTTCGCGGACAATGGCACGGAACAGGTCCGTCTTCCATGGGAGAGCAGCACCACCGCCCTTGCGCGTGACCTTGGGGACCGGGCAGCCGAAGTTGAGATCAATGTGGTCGGCGCGGTCCTCACTGACGAGCAGGCGCACCGCGGCCCCCACGGTCACCGGGTCCACCCCGTACAGCTGGATCGAACGCGGGCTCTCATCCGGGTCGTGCTCGATCAGCTGCATCGACACCGGTGTGCGCTCGACCAGAGCGCGCGACGTGATCATCTCGCTGACGTACAGGCAGGTTGCGCCGGTGGCACCGGACCGATCCGGCCCCGCGTCGCCATACTGGCGGCACAGCCGACGAAAGGCACGGTTGGTGATGCCTGCCATCGGGGCGAGCACCACCGGGGACGCGATGGTGTGACGGCCGATCTGGAGCGGAGGAAGGACAGCGGTCATGGTCCCCCGGTTCTGGCTCAGCAGCCGAGCAGGGGGGTTGCCAGGTAGGCCTCCACCTGGTCGAGGGCCACTCGCTCCTGGGCCATCGAGTCGCGGTCGCGCACGGTGACCGCCTGGTCGTCGAGGGTGTCGAAGTCGACGGTGACGCAGAACGGCGTGCCGATCTCGTCCTGACGACGGTAGCGGCGACCGATGGCCCCGGCGTCGTCGAAGTCGATCGTCCAGCGCTGCCGCAGCTGGGCGGCCACATCCTTGGCCTTGGGTGTCAGGTCCGCGTTGCGCGACAGCGGCAGTACGGCGACCTTGGTCGGTGCCAGTCGCTTGTCGAGCCGCAGCACAACGCGTTTGTCAACGCCACCCTTGGTGTTGGGCGCCTCGTCCTCGCTGTAGGCGTCGACCAGGAAGGTCATCAGGGAGCGGGACAGCCCGGCAGCCGGCTCGATGACGTAGGGCGTGAACCGCTCACCGGTGGTCTGGTCGAAATAGGAAAGGTCAGCGCCCGAGGCCTTGGAGTGGGTGGTGAGATCGAAGTCCGTGCGGTTGGCGATGCCCTCGAGCTCGCCCCACTCGCTGCCCGGAAAGCGGTATCGGTACTCAATGTCCACGGTGCGTTTGGAGTAGTGCGAGAGCTTCTCCTGCGCGTGTTCGTACAGGCGCAGGTTCTCCTTGTTGATCCCGAGGTCGACGTACCACGCCGTGCGCGCGTCGATCCAGTACTGGTGCCATTCCTCGTCACTGCCGGGTACGACGAAGAACTCCATCTCCATCTGCTCGAACTCGCGGGTCCGGAAGATGAAGTTGCCCGGCGTGATCTCGTTGCGAAAGCTCTTGCCGATCTGCGCGATGCCGAACGGCGGCTTCTTGCGCGAGGAGTTCATGACGTTGGCGAAGTTGAGGAAGATGCCCTGGGCGGTCTCGGGGCGTAGGTAGTGCAGGCCCGAATCGTCTTGTGTGACACCGAGGTACGTCTTGAGCAGACCCGAGAACTGCCGGGGCTCCGTCCACGAGCCGCGGGTGCCGCAGTTGGGGCAGGCCACGGTGGCGAGGTCGATGGTGTCGGGGTCGTCGATGCCCTTCTTCTCCGCCACCATCTCCTGCAGATGGTCGGCCCGGAAGCGCTTGTGGCACGACTGACACTCGGTCAACGGATCGGTGAAGGTCGCAACGTGACCGGAGGCCTCCCACGTCTTCGTCGGAAGGATGATCGAGGAGTCCAGGCCTACGATGTCGTCGCGCTGCTGAACCATCGACCTCCACCACTGACGCTTGATGTTGTCCTTGAGCTCCACGCCGAGGGGGCCGTAGTCCCACGCCGAGCGTGTGCCTCCATAAATCTCACCGCTTGGGAAGACGAAGCCCCTGCGCTTGCAGAGACTGACAACGGTGTCGACGGTGGAGGTAGCGGCCATGGGGCAAGGCTATCGGTGCCGCACCGCTGGTGCCCTCCGAGACCGGCTCCCGTAACCTCGTTGGGTGCCGAACCCCGTGCGCCCCAACATCGAGCGCGTCAGCCTGCCGCTGATCACGCGGCTCAGCCGTCTGCCCAAGGCCGTGCCCTTCCTGCTCCTGCTTGCCCTGCTCGTTGCCGGTGTGTTCATCACCGGTCCGGTCGGGTTCGTTCTCATGAGCTTGGCGGCGCTCTTCGTGGGATGGATCCTCTATCTCTCCTGGCCCCGCCTGAGCAGCTCGGAAAGGATCATGCGGCTCGCGGTACTGCTGCTCGCAGTCGCACTTGCCGCTGTGCAGCTCTACCCCCACGGTCGAACTTTTTGACAATCATTCTCATTGAGACTGATAATCAGTGACGTGAAACAACGACGGTCCCGGGTCGCAGTCGTGGCCATCGCTGCCCTGGCCGCCATCGCTGTCCCCGCCCTGAGCGCCTGCGGATCACCCCTGGCGATCCCGGACACCAAGGGCGCCAACAAGCTCGAGGTTGTCGCGTCCTTCTACCCGCTGCAGTTCGCCACGCAGCAGATAGGCGGTGACCACGTGGTCGTCGCGAACCTGACCAGACCGGGCGTTGAGCCACATGACATCGAGCTCACGCCGCGAGAGGTTGCCAGCGTCAGCAAGGCCAGGCTCGTGGTCTACGAGCGGGGCCTGCAGGGTGCGGTTGACAAGGCGGTCGAGTCCGAGGCGGGCAACCGCGGGCTCGACGTGGCACCGGCGGCGAACCTGGACCTGTTGCTCCAACCAGCGTTCGGTGCGCCGACGCCCGCGTCCGGCACGAACGCCCCCGGCACCACAGATCCGCACTTCTGGCTCGACCCGCAGCGCTACTCCGCTGTCGCAACAGTGATTGCTGAGCGACTCTCTGTCCTCGACCCGGCCAACAAGGTCGACTACACGAACAACGCCAAGGCCTTCGAGGACAAGCTCGCCGCGCTCAACGGGGTCCTCGAAGCCGGACTGGCCAACTGCTGGCGCAAGGACATCGTCACCAGCCACGCCGCGTTCGGCTACCTCGCCCGACGCTTCGGCATGGTGCAGATCGCCATCAACGGCCTCTCCCCCGAACAGGAGCCCAGGGCTGCTGTGCTCGCCGCGGTGAGCACCTACGCCCGGGCGCACGACGTGACGACCATCTACGCCGAGACGCTGGTGAGCCCGGCCATCGCGCAGACCGTGGCCAGGGAGTCCGGCGCTCACATGGCCACGCTCGACCCGATCGAGGGCCTGACCGCCACGTCACTTGGCAAGGACTATTTCGAGGTCATGCGCTCCAACCTCAAGGCGCTGCAGGCCGGTCAGGGGTGTTCATGACGGGATCAGGACAGGCCAGGGATAGGTCCGAACACGTCATGGAAAACGGCTCGCCTGCCATCGACTCTGCGGCCGTTGCTTCCCAGCTCATCGTCTCGCTGCGGTCGGCATCCTTCGGGTATGGCGACCGCGCGGTCGTCTCAGACGTCACCATTGACATCCAAGCCGGCGAGGTCCTCGCCATCCTGGGCCCCAACGGCTCTGGCAAGTCGACCCTGGTCAAGGGGATCCTGGGGTTGAACGACCACATCGGCGGGCAGGTGGAGCTCTTCGGCACGCCGTTCGACGGATTCCGCGACCATGCCCGACTGGGGTACGTGCCGCAGCGGCATACGTTGTCCACCTCGGTACGGGCGACAGCCGCCGAGATCGTCGCGATCGGGCGACTTCCCCACCAAGGCTGGCTGGGCCGCGTCAACCAAGAGGACCGGCGGATCATCGAGGAGTCCCTGGCCCTCGTCGGGCTGGCCGACCGTGCCAACGCCGAGGTGAGCACACTCTCCGGTGGCCAGCAACGTCGCGTCCTCATCGCCCGGGCGCTGGCCGCGCAGCCAGACGTCCTGATCATGGACGAGCCCACCGCCGGGGTCGATCTTGCCAACCAGGAGGTCCTGAGCCAGGTCCTCGCCCGGCTGGTGGGACGCGGTGCGACCATGCTCATCGTCACCCACGAGCTGCGCGCACTGGGCGGCGTCCTCAGCCGGATCGTCGAGCTCGACGCTGGCCGGATCACCTTCGACGGCACGTCCGCGGAGCACGACCGGTGGCATGATGCCATGGCCCACGACGTCGAGTACCACCGCGACGAACATCACCACGACGACGACTCTGCTACCTCGACGTCGACCGCCGCCGGACCGCTGGATCGCCTGGCCGGAGGCCGCAGTGCCTGAGATCCTGACCTACGACTTCATGCAACGCGCGCTGGTTGCCGCGTTCCTGGTGGGCCTCGCGGCGCCGATGGTCGGGGTCTTCCTCGTCCAGCGCCGGCTGTCCCTCATCGGTGACGGCATGGGCCATGTCGCGCTCGCCGGAGTCGCCGTAGGCGTCATCACCAACCAGGCGCCGGTCCTCACCGCGCTCGTGTTCGCTGTCTTTGCGGCTGTGGGGATCGAGCTGGTGCGGGCCCGTGGCCGGACCAGCGGCGACGTTGCCCTCGCCGTCATGTTCTACGGCGGTATCGCGCTCGGGGTCGTCGTCTTCGGCATGTCCCGGAGCGGCACGCCCACCAACATCGACTCCTACCTCTTTGGCTCGATCGCCACCACGACCGACACCGACCTTGAGGTCTTCGCTGCACTGGCGGTGGTTGTGGTCGCGATCACCTGGGCACTGCGTCCCCGGCTCTTCGCGGTTGCCAACGACGAGGAGTATGCGCGGGCCACCGGCATGAGGGTCACTGCCCTCAACATCACCCTGGCCGTGCTCACCGCCGTCACGGTGGTTGTCGCGATGAGGGTCGTGGGGCTCCTTCTCATCAGTGCCCTGATGATCGTGCCTAACGCCACCGCTCAGCTGGTCGCCGGCAGCTTCCGGTCAGCCATCCGCACCGCCGTGATCATCGGGGCGGTCTGCAGCGTGGGCGGTGTGACGACGTCGTTCTACGCCGACAGCCCGTCCGGCGGCACGATCGTCCTGCTGACCATCGCCCTGTTCCTGGCCGCGTCGTCATACAGCACCTTGCGGAGTCGGATCGCGGGCAGGCGGCACCTCGAGGCCGAACGGCACGAGCACGAGCACGGCGCCGACTGCGGCCATCCCGCGATCGAGCACGGCCACCATGTCGACTACGTTCACGATGGTCACCGTCATGCGCCGCACGAGGGACACTACGACGAGCACGACCCGGCGCGCAGCGGGTCCCATGAACACCCAGCGGACCCCGATCGCCTTGATACACATGATGAAACGGTGAGGCACTGATGACCGAGACCGTTCGCCGCCCTACGAGGCAACGCGCTGCCGTCGAAGCCCTGCTCGGGGAGATCGACGACTTCATGTCGGCCCAGAACCTGCACGCCCGACTGCGATCCCAGGGCCAGAACGTGGGGCTGGCGACGGTGTATCGCACGCTCCAGACCATGGCCACCGACGGCGATGTGGATATGGTGCGCACGGGCGACGGGGAGGCGGTCTACCGACGGTGCAGCAGCGGTCACCACCACCATCACCTGGTATGTCGCTCCTGCAGGCGGACGGTCGAGGTCGAGGGGCCTGCTGTCGAGAGCTGGACCGACAAGGTCAGCGCCGAGAACGGGTTCAGCGACGTCCAGCACACGCTGGAGATCGTCGGCACATGCTCCGACTGCCAGACCTGACCGCCACGGAGGCGCTCGACCCGTGAAGTCGCACAGATCGACTCTCCGGGACCTGTTTGGGTCGATCACTGCGACTTCACGGTGAGCTCTGAGCCTCGCGACCGCTAACCGAAGTCTGTTGGGCGGTTCATGGCTCCGCCGTAGCGTCGGTCGCGATCGGCGTAGATCTCGATGGCCCGCCACAGGTCCAGCCGGTTGAAGTCGGGCCAGAGCGTGTCCAGGAAGACCAGCTCGGCGTAGGCCGACTGCCACAACAGGAAGTTGCTGGTCCGCTGCTCACCGGAGGACCGCACGAAGAGGTCGACGTCGGGCATCGCCGGCTCGTCGAGGTATCGCGCGATGGTGTGCTCGTCGATGTGGTCCGGCTTGAGCCGCCCGGCCTGGACGAGCTGGGCGATCCGCCGGGTCGCGTCGGCGATCTCGGCCCGGCCGCCGTAGTTGACGCACATGGTCAACGTCATCACGGTGTTGTCCTTGGTCAGCTCCTGGGCGAGCTCGAGCTCCTTGATCACCGACCGCCACAAGCGTCGGCGCCGGCCCATCCAGCGAACGCGGACACCCCACTCGTTGAGGATGTCGCGCCGCCGCCGGATCACATCGCGGTTGAAACCCATCAGGAATCGGACCTCGTCGGGCGAGCGCTTCCAGTTCTCGGTGGAGAAAGCGTACGCCGAGAGGTTCTTGACGCCGATCTCGATGGCTCCGGCGACGACGTCGAGCAGCGAGGCCTCACCGGCCTCATGACCCTTGGTGCGCGCCAGCCCGCGAGCATTGGCCCAACGGCCGTTGCCGTCCATGACGATCGCTATGTGTCCGGGAACAAGCTCCGCGGGTATGACGGGTGGCCGGGTCCCAGAGGGGTGTGGAAATGGCTGCTGTGCCGGGCGCGGAGGTGGGAACGGCGTCTTGCTCATGATCTGCACCCCGACCTGAGTTTTGTCACGCACGCTCCACAAGGCGCAGGGAGCGCACACTGCGCTCGAGATGCCATTGCAGGAAGGCGGTCACCAGGCCACTGCCTTCACGTCGATGTTGGGGCAGGCTCTCATCAGCGAGGGCCCAGTCGCCGGCCAGCAGGGCCGCAAGCAGCTCGAGGGTGGCCGGCGACGGCGACGCCGAGCCGGGCGTCCGGCAGGACGGGCAGACGGTGCCGCCGCTGGCGAGGTTGAACGCGCGCTGGGGTCCTTTGGCTCCACACTGTGCGCAGTCGTGGAAGCTCGGCGCCCAACCCGCGACAGCCAGCGACCGCAGCAGGTAGGAGTCCAGGACCAGACCCGCCTCATGCTCGCAACCGGCAAGTGAGCTCAGTCCACCGGCAAGAAGGAGGAACTGCTGCACGGCGGGTTCGCGTTCTTCAGTGAGCCGTTCGGCGGTCTCGAGCATCGCCGTCGCCGCCGTGTAGGCGACGTAGTCGCGGGCGATCGGATCGCCATACGGGGCAAGGGTTTCGGCCTGGGTCACGGTGTCCAGCGAGCGCCCTTCGTAGAGCATGACGTCGACAACCATGAACGGCTCGAGCCGAGCGCCGAAGCGCGACCTGGTCCGGCGTACGCCCTTGGCCACCGCCCTGACCTTGCCGTGCTGGCGCGTCAGGAGCGTGACGATGCGGTCCGCCTCACCCAGCTTCTGGGTGCGCAGGACGATCGCGGCGTCGCGATACAGGGCCATGGGCTCATTGTCCTATGCCATCGACCAAACCCCGGTACGCCGAGCCGCAGGCGTGACCTTGACCGGCAGTCCGGGTGCGCAGGACCATGATGGGTCGAGCGCCGAGGCGGTGGAGATCACCCAGAGCTCTCGCCGCCCAGTGCTTCTCGTGGAAGGGTGACAGGCAATGACAGCACCTCGCGACGTGCCCGGTCCAGGAGACCTCGACTACCTGGCCCACCTGGCCCGCGACTCCGCACGCTTCGTGGAGGTCCTCACCCACACGCGTTCCGGGGCAAGGGTGCTGACCTGCCCCGACTGGGACGCCGACGACCTCCTGTGGCACCTGGCCCAGGTCCAGTGGTTCTGGGGGACCATCGCGGGTCGGGGACTCACCACGCTCGAGGACGTGGAGATCCTGGACGGGAGTGGCCGACCCAGCAGGCCGGAGGACCGCAACGGTCTGCTGGCGTTCTTCGACAGCGCCAGCGCGGATCTGCAGAGGAACCTGAGCGCGGCTTCCCCTGACACGCCGGCGTGGACCTGGTCCGACGAACAGAGCATCGGGTTCATCCGCCGCCGCCAGGCACACGAGGCGCTCATCCACCGCATCGACGCCGAGCTCACCGCTGGGGAACGCACTCCGATGGACGCCAACCTCAGCGCCGACGGGGTCGACGAGGCCCTGCGCATCATGTATGCCGGGTTGCCCCCTTGGGGTCGCTTCACCCCGAATCCGATGCAGACGATCCGGATCCGGGCCAGCGACACCCACCGGTCCTGGCTCGTAACCCTCGGTCAGTTCACCGGCACCGACCCCGACGGGGCGGCCCACGACGAACCCGACCTCACCGTCGACCCGTCGGACGACGTCGCGACGAGTACCGGTGAGCCGCCAGCCGCCTCGGTACATGGAGCCGCCGCGGACCTCGACTGCTGGCTGTGGCACCGGCCACCGCTGGGCGAGGTCGAACGAGGTGGCGACCAGCTGGTGCTCGACCGCCTTGACCAGACCATCGCTGAGGGAATCAACTGACCACGGGGTGCGTCAGCTCACCTGCAGGGCGTCAGCCAGCTCGACGGCGCGTCAACCCTGCGCTGCGGCAACCCTTTCGCGCTCGAAACGGTTGACCGCGGAGACAACCGCCTTGAGCGAGGCGATGACGATGTTGGCGTCGAGGCCGACCCCCCAGAGCACCCGCTCGCCAACCGCGCACTCCACATAGGCCGCGGCCCGTGCGTCGCCACCGGAGGACAGCGCGTGCTCGACGTAGTCGAGGACACGCACGTCGACGTCAAGGGTGCTCATGGCCGACACGAACGCCGCGATCGGGCCGTTTCCGCTGCCCTCCAGCGTGACCTCCTGACCATGGTCCGTCAGCTTCACCGAAATGGTGTCGGCGCCGTCCACCGTCGAGTCCGACCGCATGCTGAGCAGTGAGAACCGGCCCCATTGCTCGGTATTGGTCGCGGCGGCATCTGCGACGCTGACCGGGAGGTACTCGTCCTGGAACGCCGACCACAGCGCTGCCGGCAGGATCTCGCCGCCGATGGAGTCGGTCCGCTTCTGAACGACGCCGCTGAACTCGATCTGGAGCCGTCGTGGCAGGTCGAGCTGGTGCTCGCTCTTGAGGATGTAAGCCACGCCGCCCTTGCCGGACTGGCTGTTGACGCGCACAACGGCCTCGTAGGAGCGGCCGATGTCGTGGGGGTCGATGGGCAGGTACGGGACGCCCCAGACCAGGTCGTCCACGGAGGTGCCGGCCTTCTTGGCGTCGACCTCCATGGCGTCGAACCCCTTCTTGATCGCGTCCTGGTGCGATCCGGAGAAGGCGGTGAAGACGAGGTCGCCGCCGTAGGGGTGACGCTCGTGGACCGGCAGCTGGGTGCAGTACTCGACCGTGCGACGGATCTCGTCGATGTTGGAGAAGTCGATCTGCGGGTCGATGCCCTGGGTGAAAAGGTTCATGCCCAGTGTCACCAGGCAGACGTTGCCGGTGCGCTCGCCGTTGCCGAACAGACAGCCCTCGATCCGGTCGGCGCCGGCGAGAAAACCCAGCTCAGCAGCGGCCACACCGGTGCCGCGATCGTTGTGCGGATGCAACGACAGCACGATCGAGTCGCGGCGGGCCAGGTGACGCGACATCCACTCGATCGAGTCGGCGTAGACGTTGGGAGTTGCCATCTCGACAGTGGCCGGCAGGTTGATGATCACCTTGTGGTCGGGCCGGGCGTCGAAGACCTCGACGACCTCGTTGCAGATCCGCGCCGCGTAGTCGAGCTCGGTGCCGGTGAAGGACTCCGGTGAGTACTCGTAGTAGACGGTCGTCTCCGGGATGGTCTCCTCGAGCTTGCGGCACAGACGCGCGCCCTCCAGCGCTACATCGATGATCCCGTCCTGGTCCAGGCCGAAGACGACCCGCCGTTGCAGCACCGATGTCGAGTTGTAGAGGTGGACAATCGCCTGCTTGGCCCCGCGGATCGAGTCGTAGGTGCGCTCGATGAGGTGGTCACGTGCCTGTGTCAGCACCTGGATGGTCACGTCGTCGGGGATGCGCCCGCCTTCGATGAGCATCCGCACGAAGTCGTAGTCGGTCTGGCTCGCCGAGGGGAAACCAACCTCGATCTCCTTGTAGCCCATGCGCACCAGCAGGTCGAACATCCGCATCTTGCGCTCTGTGCTCATCGGGTCGATCAGGGCCTGGTTGCCGTCACGCAGGTCGACGGCGCACCAACGCGGAGCCTTCGTCATGCGCTTGGTCGGCCAGGACCGATCGGGGAGCTCCACCGAGACCTGCTTGTCGTAGGGCAGGTACTTGGCGACCGGCATACCGCTGGGCTGTTGGGAATTGATCATCTCTCGCCTCTCACGTCTGGTTGCTTTCGGTGAGGCCCGGCAACGCAAACTCCGCGACGAGGGGCGGCCTTCTTAGAGGGCCCCGCCGCGGCGGCGAAGGAGGAGCAGAGCTCCGGACGCGATGCGCACGCCAATACGGTATGCCGAGTGGCAGGTCAGCGTCCACACCACGGGCATCGGTCCCGCATGGTGGACAGGCTAGAAACCGAGACGCTGGAGCTGTTTGGGATCGCGCTGCCAGTCCTTGGCGACCTTGACGTGCAGGTCCAGATAGATCCTCTGGCCGAGCAGAGCCTCGATCGCCTTGCGCGCGTTGGTGCCGACCTCCCGAAGGCGCGACCCGCCCTTGCCGATGATGATCGCCTTCTGGCTGGATCTTTCGACGAACACGTTGACGCGGACGTCGAGCAGTGGCGAGCTCTCCGGCCGGCCCTCACGTGGCGTCATCTCGTCGACGACGACGGCCAGGCTGTGCGGCATCTCGTCCCGGACGCCCTCGAGCGCCGCCTCGCGGACCAGCTCGGCGATCATGATGATGTTGGGCTCGTCGGTCAGGACGCCCTCGGGATACAGCATCGGCGAGACGGGCAGGTGGGACGAGAGCACCGAGGCGACCTCGCTGACCTGGTCGCCGCGCACGGCCGAGCACGGGATGATGTCCTCCCAGCTGCCCAGCTGGTCGATGGCGATGAGGTGCTCGGCCAGGCGCTTCTTGTCGACGAGGTCAATCTTGGTCGCGATCGCCACGACCGGACGGTGCTTGGCCAGCTGCAGCTCGGTGAGCTCCCTGGCGATGAACGTGTCGCCGGGCCCGACCCGTTGGTCCGCCGGGAGGCAGAAGCCGATCACGTCGACCTCCAGCAACGTCTCGCGGACCAGATCGTTGAGGCGCTGGCCCAGCAAGGTCCGGGGTTTGTGCAGTCCCGGGGTGTCGACCAGGATCAGCTGCGCGGTCTTGGAGGTCGCGATCCCCCGGATCGTGTGCCGCGTGGTCTGCGGCTTGCTTGAGATGATGGCGACCTTCTGACCGACCAGGGCGTTGGTCAGTGACGACTTTCCCGCGTTGGGACGGCCGACCAGACACGCGAAGCCAGCCCGGAACTCCCGGCTCACGACGCCTCCTCATGTGTTGTCCCACGTCCATCTGTGTCGGCCAAGCGTCGCACGACCACCGTGGCGATGCGGTGGCGACGGCCTGCCATGCGCTCCGCCGTCAACGAGAGCCCGGCGACCGCACAGTGTGAGCCCGGGATTGGTACAAGGCCGATGGTCTTGCCCAGGAGGCCACCGACCGTGTCGACCTCGTCCTCGTCTATGGTCACGTCGAAGAGCTCGGCCAGGTCGTCGACGTGCATCGTGGCAGGCACGCGGGTCGAGCCGTCCTCGAGCTGCTCGACCCCGGGGGCCTCACGGTCGTACTCGTCGGCGATCTCGCCGACGATCTCCTCGAGGATGTCCTCGATCGTGACCAAGCCTGCGGTTCCGCCGTACTCGTCGATGACGACGGCGAAATGGTTCTGGTCCAGCTGCATCTCACGCAGCAGGTCGTCAATGGGTTTGCTCTCGGGAACGTACTTCGCAGGCCGCATCTGGTGATGGGCCGGCAGGGCGGCGGCAGCGGCGTCCGCATAGACCCGGCGGGCCACGTCCTTGAAGTAGAGAAGTCCGAGAACGTCGTCCGGCCCGTCTCCGACCACGGGGATGCGCGAGAACCCCGATCGTAGGAACAACGACATCGCCTGACGAAGAGTCTTGTCCTGGTCGACCGTCACCATGTCGGTGCGCGGCACCATGACCTCGCGGGCCACGGTGTCACCCAGCTCAAAGACCGAGTGGATCATCTCGCGTTCACCGGCCTCGATCAGCGAGGACTCCCCCGCCAGGTCGACCAGGTCGCGCAGCTCGGCCTCCGACTCGAACGGCCCGTCGCGATAGCCCCGACCGGGGGTCACGGCGTTGGCAAGCATGACCAGCAAGCGGGCGACCGGGCCGAGCACCCGGCGCAGAAGAACCAGCAGCGGAGCGGAGAGCAACGCCACCCGGTCGGCATGCTGTCGCCCCAGTGTGCGGGGCGAGACCCCGACGATGACGAAGGAGACGACCACCATCACCCCGATCGAGATCAGCAGGTCCGGCCAGAAGCCGTCGACCACGTCCACCACTGCCAGCGTGATCAGGACGGCTGTCGCTGCCTCTGCCGCTACCCGCACGAAGGCGGCCACGGAGAGGTATGCCGCGCTGTCGGCGAGGATGGTGGCCAGCGCTGACGCGCCTCGCCGCGCCTCCTCGAAGAGCTCACCGGCGCGGTGGCGGGAGAGCCTCGACAGGGACGCCTCCGCGGCCGCGATGACGAACGCCACCAGGATGCTGACGAACGCCGCAAAGATGAGTTTGGCAACCATGTCAGGTCGGAGTGTGTCGCAGGCTTGTCAGATCGCGGCGCGGCGGCCGCGACCGGCGAGGAACGTGAGGAGCAGTGTGCGCTGCAGCTCGAACATCTCGCGCTTGGCGTCGGGCTCGGCGTGGTCGTAGCCCAAGAGGTGCAGGATGCCATGGGTCAGCAGCAGCAGGAGCTCCTCCTCGGTCGCGTGACCAGCCTCGACCGCCTGACGCTCGGCCACCGAGGGACACAGCACGATGTCGCCGAGCACCCCATCGGCCGGTTCCTGGCCGTCGCGGCCGGGGCGGAGCTCGTCCATGGGAAAGCTCATGACGTCGGTCGGGCCCGGCAGGTCCATCCACTGCATGTGCAGGACCTCCATCACCGGCTCATCGACGAGCTTGAGGCACAGGTCGGCCTGAGGGTGGACCTTCATCTCGCCCATGACGTATCTGGCGCACGCCACCAGCTCCATCTCGTCGAGGGAGCGGTCGCTCTCGTTAAGAACGTCGATGCTCACGGGCGTTCACCGCCTTGACGTCGGGGCGGGACCGGGCGGCCGCCGGGGAGCCGATCACGTTGTCCCAGCGCTCATAGGCCTCCACGATGGCCCCGACCAGGCGGTGACGCACCACGTCGTGGGAGTTCAGCGTGGCGAAATGCACGTCATCGACGTCGCCGAGGATCTCCCGGACCACCTTCAGGCCGGACGGCGTCCCCGAAGGCAGGTCGATCTGCGTCACGTCGCCCGTCACAACCATCTTGGCAGCGAAACCGAGTCGGGTCAGGAACATCTTCATCTGCTCCGGCGAGGTGTTCTGGGCCTCGTCCAGGATGATGAAGGCGTCGCTGAGGGTGCGGCCCCGCATGTAGCCCAGCGGAGCCACCTCGATGGTGCCGGCAGCCAGCAGTCGCGGGATCGACTCGGGGTCGACCATGTCGTGCAGCGCGTCGTACAGCGGCCGGAGGTAGGGGTCGATCTTGTCGTTGAGCGTGCCTGGCAGGAAACCGAGACGCTCGCCCGCCTCGACCGCGGGGCGAGTCAGGATGATCCGGCTGACCTGCTTGTTCTGGAGAGCGGCGACCGCCTTGGCCACGGCCAGGTAGGTCTTGCCGGTTCCCGCGGGACCGATCGCGAACACGATGGTGTGTTTGTCGATCGCATCCACATAATGCTTCTGGTTCACGGTCTTGGGTCGTATCGTGCGGCCTCGGTTGGACACGATGTTCATCGTGAGCACGTCAGCCGGACGCTCCTTGGTCTGAGCCCGCAGCATCGAGGCCGAACGCTCGACCGCATCGCGGTTCAGCGGCTGGCCGGTCGCGAGGACGACGAGCAGCTCGTCGATCAGCCGCTCGAGCAGCGCCACCTCGGCGGCCGCGCCCGAGACGTGGAACTCGTTGCCGCGTACGAGCAGATCCAGGTGCGGGAAGGAGTGCTCCATGGCCCGTAGCAGCTCGTCGCTCGGCCCGAGCAGCGTCACCATGGACAGCTCTGGTGGAAGGACGATGGTGTGCTTCGGCGAGTCTTCTGTCATCTTGGGATCAGTCTACGTGCGTTCTCATCCGGGCGGCCACGTCATCGACCGGCCTCCGAGCACGTGGACGTGGGCGTGGAAGACGCTCTGGTGTGCCAGCGCTCCGGTGTTGAACACGCCGCGGTACCCGGCATCCAGGCCCTCCTGGGCCGCGACCAGACCGACCGCCTCGACGAGCTCCACCAGCCCCTGCGGTGATGACGCACCCAGCGCGACGACATTCGGCTGGTGCTCCTTGGGGATCACCAGCACGTGCGTCGGCGCCTGGGGCACGATGTCGCGAAACGCGAGCGTCGTCGCCGTCTCGTGGATGATGTCGGCCGGAATCTGACGGGCGACGATCTTGCAGAACAGGCAGTCGCGCGCCGCCGGAGCGTGGTCGTTGCTCATTCGAGCAGGGTAGCGGCGCGTCAACCACGCAATGCAGCTGCGCGTCATACCGACGTGAGAATGTTGACCGTGATCGAACGGGCACAGAGCGGCGCCCCGGTCGGGGGGTGGGAAGCCGACTCGGCCCTTACCGCACTCTATGCCGCCCACTGGCACTCACTCGTACGCCTCTCGTGGCTGCTGGTCAGGGACCAGCAGGTGGCCGAGGAGACGGTCCAGGACGCGTTCGTGGCCATGCACTCCCGCTGGTCCCAGCTCCGGGACCAGGATCGGGCGTTGGCCTACCTTCGGCGTTGTGTGGTCAACAGCTCACGCTCGACGCTTCGTCATCGCACCGTCGAGAACCGCTATCTGAGGGCGGAGACCGGCGCGCGAGCGGCTCCTGGCATGACCACCGAGCCGAGCGCGGAGACCCGCGCCCTCGAGCACGCGACCGGTGACCGGCTGATTGCCGCCCTGGGGCGCCTGCCCCGGCGCCAACGCGAGGTGCTGACCCTGCGCTACTACCTGGACCTCAGCGAGGCCCAGATCGCCGACGCCCTGAGCATCTCTGCCGGCTCGGTCAAGGCTCATGCTCATCGCGGCCTGGCCGGCCTGCGATCCGACGTGGAGGGCATGTCATGACCGGCAAAGACGTGAACAGCAGCGACGTGAGCGGCCAGAACGACAGCGACTTCGAGCAGCAGCTGCGCGAGAGTCTGCGCCAGGACGCCGAACGGATAAACCCGAGTGACCGACGAACGGAGATCCTGGCCATGGTCCACGACGACATGCAGGTTGCCGAGCCCCGGCGACGTTGGTTCATCCCACTGGCCGCGGCCGCCTCTGTAGCGCTCATCGGCGTCGTCGCCTGGGGTGTCTTCAGCAACGGCGGTGGCACACAGGTCTCGCCCGTGGCCCCGACCTCGACGACGGCGCCGCCGTCGAGCGTGAACGTGCCGGTGCCAACCGCGCCGTCCTCGCAGGCTGGCGCGACTACCCAGGTCGCCCTGCCGGCCTACTTTGTCGGCGCCAGCTCGGGCACGGGCGACCATTACGGCCTGTACCGGGAGTTCGTCCGCACGGCCGTTCCGGTTGGTGCCACGCCGGAACAGAAAGCCAAGGCTGCCGTCGCGGTGGCAATGAACGCCCAGCCGTTCACCAACTACGAGCCCTACGTCCAGCCCTGGTCTGGCCAGTCGGTCAAGGACGTCACGATGACACCGAACGTGATCACCATCACCCTCAGCGGCTCCAACGCGAGCGGGTTCACCAAGGAACAGACCAGGCTCGCGGTGCAAGAGCTGGTATGGACCGCGCAGGCGGCCATCGGCCAGGGCACGATCCCGGTGAGGTTCGTGGTCGCCGACGCCTCCGCGACGTTGTTCGGGGCCTACGCCACCGACCAGACCTACAACCGCCCGGCAAAGGACCTGCAGTACCAGGACCTCGCACCGATCTGGATCATCAGCCCCGAGCGGGACCACGTCTTCAAGGCCGGTACCTCCGTGGTGGCCACCGGCGAGTCCTGTGCATTCGAGGCGACAACCCAATGGGAGCTGAAGAAGGGCGCGGCAGCGGTCAAGTCCGGATCGACCATGGCCTCCAGCGGGTGCCCGACGAGAGGAACATGGCACGTTGACCTCGGAGTACTGCCCGTCGGGGACTACACCTTCCGGATGTTCGAGGTCAGCATGAAGGACGGCGCAGGCCTGGTTGCCGAGACGTCAAAACCCTTTACCGTCAGGTAGCTTGGCGAGCTCAGCGTCTCACCGACTCAGCGTCTCAGACTCACCGACTCAGCGCCAACGACCGGCTGCACTCATGACCGCGAGTGCCGCCGGTCCCGCGCTCGATGAGCGCAGGACACCCCGGCCCAGCCGCGCGGCCACTGCCCCCGCCGCGACGAAGGCGCTCAGCTCGTCCGGACCGATCCCGCCCTCGGGGCCCACGATGAGCAGGACGTCCCCCGAGGTGGGCAGCTCGATGCCAGCCAGGGGCGAGGCCGCCTCCTCGTGCAGGACCACCGCGAGAGCCGCCTCTTGTATCCGCCGTATGACGGCCGTCTGGCTCACGGGGGCGCTCACCAACGGGATGCGGGCACGCCGGGACTGCTTGGTCGCAGCGAGGACCACCGACTCCCACTTGCGCAGAGACCTGGCCGCTCGCTCTCCGCGCCAGATCACGATGCTCCGCGCGGCCTGCCAGGGAACGACCTCGTCGACCCCGAGCTCGGTCGCGGCCTCGATGGCCTGCTCATCCCGATTGCCCTTGGTCAGTGCCTGGATCAGGACGAAGCGTGGGTTCGGTTGCGGTTCCTGCGTTATCGCCTGCAGGCGCAGTCGCAGCTCCCCGGCACCGACACTCTCGACGACGGCGTCGGCGCGGTGCCCGGAACCGTCAGCCAGCAGGACGTTCTCCCCGATGCCGATCCTCTTCACCGTCGCGCCATGACGTCCTTCGGGACCGTCCAGCACGATGACCGACCCCGGGCTGGCCCCGGACAGCTGATCCGGCGCCACGAAGAACAGCGGGGCCGTCACCGCGGGCCTATTTGCCCAGGAACGCGTCGCGCAGCTTGCCGAAAAGACCGTTCGAAGCGGGAGTGAGCCGGCCTTCGGGGCGTTCCTCGCCTCGAAGCACCGCAAGCTGACGCAGGACGTCCTCCTGCTCAGAGGTGAGCCTGGTCGGCGTCTGGATGCCGGCGTGGACCAGCAGGTCGCCGCGTCCGGTGCCCCGCAGGTGGGTGACGCCCATCCCCTTGAGGGTGATGACGTCACCTGGCTGGGTTCCGGGCCTGATCGAGAGGTCTCTCGTCCCGTCGAAGGTCTCGAGCTTGATGGTGGTACCCAGGGCAGCTGCGGTCATCGGGAGCTCGACCGAGCAGTGGAGGTCATCCCCTCGACGCTGGAACGTCTCATGGGGGGTGACGACGACCTCGACATACAGGTCACCGGCTGGCCCTGCACCCGATCCGACCTCACCCTCGCCCGCGAGCTGGATCCGGGTGCCGGTGTCGACCCCGCCCGGGACCCGGAGCTTGAGGTCGCGGCGGGTCCGGACGCGACCCTCGCCCGAGCACTCGAAGCAGGGGTTGGCGATGACGACGCCATAACCCTGGCAAGCAGTGCACGGGCGCGAGGTCATGACCTGGCCGAGGAAGGACCGCTGGACCTGCTGGATCTCGCCTCTGCCCCCGCAGACGTCGCAGGTGCGGGTCCCCGTGCCGGGTTGCGACCCGTCGCCATGGCAGGTTCCGCAGGCGACCGCGGTGTCGATCGTCAGCTCTCGTTCGGCACCGAAGACCGCCTCTGAGAGGTCGATGTCGAGCCGGATCAGAGCGTCCTGACCTCGGCGCTGGCGAGAGCGGGGGCCCCGTCCCGCGCGGCCGCCGCCCTGGGTGAAGAAGGCCTCCATGATGTCGCTGAAGGAGAAGCCCTGCCCGAAGCCGCCGCTCGCGCCGCCGTACGGGTCCGAGCCGGCGTCGTAGGCGCGGCGTTTCTCGGCGTCGGACAGCACGTCATAGGCCTGGGAGACCTTCTTGAACCGGTCCTCGGCATCGGCTTCGACGTTGACGTCAGGGTGCAGCTTGCGCGCCAGACGGCGGTAAGCCCGCTTGATCTCCTCAGCGCTAGCGCTGCGGCCGACGCCCAGATCCTGGTAGTAGTCGTTCAAGGTGTCCTTCGTAGCGTTGGTTGTGGAGTGTGCCCGAGGGGTCATGGAGCTGCCCGGGTCATGAGGCCAGAATCTGGGAGACGTAACGCGCGACGGCGCGCACCGACGCCATGGTCGTCGGGTAGTCCATGCGGGTCGGGCCGAGAACCCCGAGCCCGGCCACGACATTTCGGCCGCCACCGTAACCAGTGCTGACCACCGAGGTGGCGCTCAGCCCGGCATGCGAGTTCTCGTGACCGATGCGGACCGCCACCGTGTCACCTTCGTTGCCCATGGTGACCAGGAGCTTGAGCAGCACGACGTGCTCCTCGAGAGCCTCGAGCACCGGCCCGATGGTGAGGGGGAAGTCTGCGCCGAAGCGCATGAGGTTGGACGTCCCGGCCAGGACGACGCGCTCCTCGCTCTCCTCGACCAGTGCGTCGTCCAGCGAGCGGACGACCGCCCTGACCAGATCACGGTCGGCCGGAGCAAAGTTCTCGGGCAGGGACCTGAGCCGCGAGGCAGCCTCGCTCAATTGATGCCCGCTGGCCTCGGCGTTGAGCCACGACCGCAGGTCGGCGATGAACTGCTCACCATCGACGGCCAACAGGTCGCGCGCGGACTCGATGACCCGCTGTTCGACCCGACCTGTGTTGACGATGAGCACGACCATGAGGCGACTGGCGTCGATGGGCACAAGCTCGACGTGACGCACGGAGGACCGGGTCAACGACGGGTACTGCATGACTGCGACCTGATGGGTCAGGGAGGCCAACAGGCGTACGGTCCGGTCCACCACGTCGTCGAGGTCCACCGCACCCACGAGAAACGCCGAGATGGCGGCGCGCTCCGGACCACTCATCGGCTTCAGCTCGCTGAGCCTGTCGACGAACAGCCGGTAGCCGGCATCGGTCGGAATTCGCCCTGCACTGGTGTGCGGCGCCGAGATCAGTCCCTCGTCCTCCAGCGCAGCCATGTCGTTGCGCACAGTGGCAGCCGAGACACCGAGCTGGTGGCGCTCGAGCAGCGCCTTGGAACCGACCGGCTCAGAGGTCTGCACGTAGTCCTGGACGATGGCGCGCAACACTGCCATCCGGCGTTCGCCGACCATCCGCCCCACCTCCTCCTCGCTGTTGGCTCATCTCATGGCCACGACACCGTGCAACGTCCTACGGCGCGTTGGCACTCCCGTATGTCGAGTGCCAAGTCTACGATGCCACGGTGAACGATCGTTACGGCGCCGACGTCCTTTCCGGAGACTGGCGCATCCCCAGGGGCGGACGTGCTCGCGAGGTCGAGGCGGAGCCGGGCCTGGTGGTCGAGGATGTCGAGACCGGTTGGTGTGGCGCCGTGGTCCGCGTCGAGAAGGCCGGGGGTATGCAGGTTGTCCACCTCGAGGACCGTGGTGGACGTAGCAAGGGATTCCCGCTCGGGCCCGGCTTCCTGCTCGAGGGCGCACCCGTCATCCTGACCCTGCCGACCGCAGGTGCTCGGGCAGCTGCCCAGGAGGCCAGGGCCGTCGCGTCGCGGACCGCCAGTGGTTCCAGGGCTGTCGAGGGCGGGCGGGCCCGGGTCGCGTCGGGATCGCGCATCTTCGTCGAGGGCAAGCATGACGCCGAGCTCGTCGAGAAGATCTGGGGCGACGACCTGAGGATCGAGGGCGTGGTGGTCGAGATGCTTGACGGCGTCGACGATCTCGCTGCGGTCATCCGTGACTTCCAGCCTTCGCCGGCTCGACGCCTCGGGGTCCTCGTCGACCACCTCATCCCGGGGACCAAGGAGACCAGGCTGGTTGAAGAGGCGCGAGCGATAAGGCGCTACGCGCAATACGTGACAATCCTGGGCCACCCGTATGTCGATGTGTGGCAGTCCGTGCGACCGGAGCGCCTCGGACTCGAGAGCTGGCCGGTCATCCCGCGCGGGCAGTCCTGGAAGCACGGCATCGTTGCCGAGCTCGGCTGGCCGCACGAGACCCAGACCGACATCGCACACGCCTGGAAGCGAATCCTGGCGACGGTGCGCACGTATGCCGACCTCGAGCCGACCCTGTTGGCCAGTGTCGAGGAGCTGATCGACTTCGTGACGACACGGCAGTCGTAGACAAAACAGTCAGGCTG
>Ga0097691_1000732_pt1 | contig 26870 bp, 23 predicted proteins | sample NGESurdeep072012_8_FD_72858 | JGI IMG/M metagenome (GOLD analysis project Ga0097691, IMG submission 72858) | Arctic peat soil microbial communities from Barrow, Alaska - NGEE Surface sample 210-1 deep-072012 | ecosystem: Environmental > Terrestrial > Soil > Wetlands > Peat ... | reverse complement strand
GCTGCCGTCCTTGGTGCCGTCCTTGGCGATGGCGGCAACAACGTCGAGTCCAGCGGTGACCTTGCCGAACGGCGTGTAGCTCGGCGGCAGCTGGGTGTCCTGGTAGACGACAAAGAACTGGCTGCCGTTCGTGCCCGGACCAGCGTTCGCCATCGCCAGTGTGCCCGCGGGGTAGGTCGCGCCGGTCAGGTTCTCATCGGCGAACTGGTATCCGGGGCCGCCCGAGCCGGAACCGGCCGGGTCGCCGCACTGCAGCACGAAGATGCCTTGGGTCGTCAACCGGTGGCAGGGCGTGCCGTCGAAGTACCCTCTCCCGGCGAGGTAACGGAACGAGTTCACCGTGCACGGCGCCTGCGCGGTGGCCAGATCGGCCGTCACCGGCCCGCTCGACAGCGTGATCGTGGCGACGTACGGCGTGGTGCGGTCCACGCCGTCCGCGGGCGGCACGCCGACATCCTTGGCCGCCGGCTTGGGTGCCTTCGGGTAGGCGCAGCCGCCCGGAGTCGCCGCGGCGTTCGCGGCCGCAGCCTGGTTCGTCGTCTTGCTGGACTTCCCGCCGCGGGTGGCCAGATAGGTGATCGAACCCAACACCAGCAGTACGGCGACCACGCTGGCGGCGATGGACAGGCGCCGCTGCCGCCGGCGGCGAAGGGCGGTGCGGCGGGCCGCCTTCCGCTCCAGTCGCTGCCGGGCTAACTCTCGCTCTCGCTTGCTGCCCGCCACGGCTTCGAGTCTAGGGCGGGTGCACGCCCGGTACGCTGTGAGCCGGGCCGAAGGGCCGCCGTGTCGAGATAGCCCGAGGGCCGAGATGCCCCGAGGGCCGAGATAGCCCGAGGATCGAGATGCCCCGAGGGCCGAGATAGCCCGAGGATCAAGAAAGAGGCCGCGCGTGCTCGTCGCCGGGTTTCCTGCCGGCTCGTTCGGCACCAACTGCTACGTCGTTGCCCCGGCCCCTGGCGAGCAGTGCGTCGTCATCGACCCCGGGCAAGACGCGGTCGACGGCGTCGAGGAGATCCTGGCCGAGCACCGACTGCACCCGGTCGCCGTGTTGCTCACCCACGGCCACATCGACCACATCTGGTCGGTGATGCCAGTGTGCGGCGCGCACGACGTACCGGCCTATATCCACCCGGCCGACCGCGACCTGCTCAGCGACCCGGCCAAGGGGTTTTCGCTGCTGGCCGGCCAGGACCTGTTTGGCGGGCTGAAGTTCATCGAGCCGGACGAGGTCCGCGAACTGCCCGCCGCCGGTCCGCTGGAGATCGCCGGGCTGCGGTTCACCGTCGACCTCGCGCCCGGCCACACGCCCGGGTCGATCACGTTTTCCGTGCCCGGCCCCGAGTCGGCGGACGAGGTCGGCGCGCCGGTGATGTTCTCCGGAGACCTGCTCTTCGCCGGCTCGATCGGGCGCACCGACCTGCCGGGCGGCGACTACGGCGAGATGATGCGCTCGCTGGCCCGGGTCTGCCTGCCGCGGCCGGACGAGACTGCGGTTCTCTCCGGGCACGGTCCGGTCACCACCATCGGCCGGGAGCGGGCGACCAACCCGTACCTGCGCGAGGCGGCCCTGGTCGCCGCCGGCGCTCCGCCGCACGGCGACGGCCCGCACCAGGGGCTGTAGCGCGTGCCGTTCACCGCACCCAAGGGCACCTACGACGTCCTGCCGCCGGACTCGGCGTGGTTCTTGGCCGTCCGCGACGCTCTGGTCGCGCCCGCCCGCCGGGCCGGCTACGGCTACCTGGAGACGCCGGCGTTTGAGGAGACCGGCCTGTTCGAGCGCGGGGTCGGTGAGTCGACCGACGTCGTCACCAAGGAGATGTACACCTTTGCGGACAAGGGTGGCCGCTCGCTGACGCTGCGCCCGGAAGGGACCGCCAGCGTCGTGCGCGCCGTCACCGAGCACGGCCTGGAGCGGGGGCAGCTGCCGGTCAAGGTCTTCTACGCCGGGCCGATGTTCCGCTACGAACGGCCGCAGTCCGGCCGCTTCCGGCAGTTCCAGCAGGTCGGCGTGGAGGCGCTGGGCCTCGACGACCCTGCGCTGGACGCGGAGATCGTGGCGCTGGCCGTCCACGCCTTCGCCGAGCTCGGCCTGACCGAGGTACGGCTGCTGCTGAACTCCATCGGCGACGGGGCATGTCGCCCGGCGTACGTCGAGCAGCTCCGGCAGTTTCTGCGCACGGTCAGCGCCGAGCTGGACCCGGACACCCGGCAGCGGGTCGAGCTCAACTCACTGCGGGTGCTTGACGACAAGCGCCCCGAGGTGCAGGAGCGGTTGGCGGACGCGCCGCTGATCACTGACCACCTGTGCCCGGGCTGCCAGGAGCACTACGACGCCGTCCGCGGCCACCTGGGCGACCTCGGCATCGTCTGGACGGAGACGCCGCGGCTGGTCCGGGGCCTGGACTACTACCGGCGGACCACTTTCGAGCTCCAGCACGCCGGCCTGGGCGCGCAGTCGGCGGTGGGCGGCGGTGGCCGGTACGACGGGCTGTCCGAGGACATCGGTGGCCCGCCGCTGCCCGGCATCGGCTGGGCGTTGGGCATCGAGCGAACGCTGCTGGCCTTGGACGCCGAGGGGGTGCGGCCGGCGGTGCCCGCGCGCTGCCAGGTCTTCGTCGTACCGCTGGGAGCCGAGGCCAAGCGGGCGGCGCTGCGGCTCGCGGACGATCTGCGCGGCCGCGGGGTCGCCGCCGATCTGGCCTACGGCAACCGGGGGCTCAAGGGCGCGATGAAGGCCGCCGACCGGTCCGGGGCGAGCTACGCCGTCGTGCTCGGCGACCGCGACCTGGCGGCCGGCGTGGGCCAGCTCAAGGACCTGACCAGCGGGAAGCAGCACGCCGTGGCGCTGGCCGACATCGGGGCCGAGATCGCCTGCCGGCTCGGAGGTCAGCCGTGATCCGCACGCACCCCGCGGGCGGGCTACGGCCGGAGCACGCTGGCCAGAGCGTCGTGCTCGCCGGCTGGGTAGCACGCCGCCGCGACCACGGCGGCGTCGTGTTCGTCGACCTGCGCGACGCCAGCGGTGTCGTCCAAGTCGTCTTCCGCGAGGCGGTGCCCGAGGACCCGCTGAGCCAGGCGGCGCACGAGTTGCGGGCGGAGTACTGCGTCCGAGTGGACGGCACCGTCGAGATCCGCCCGGCCGGCAACGCCAACCCGGAGCTACCGACCGGCGAGATCGAGGTAACGGCGAGTCGCCTCGAAGTGCTCTCGGTGGCCGAGCCGCTGCCGTTCCCGGTGGAGGGCTCGGCCGGGGAGATCGCCGAGGAGGCCCGGCTGCGCTGGCGCTACCTGGACCTGCGCCGGCCCGGTCCGGCCCGCGCGCTGCGGCTGCGCGCGCAGGCCACCCGAGTGATCCGGGGGGTGATGGACGCTCACGGTTTCCTTGACATCGAGACGCCGTACCTCACCCGATCCACCCCGGAGGGCGCGCGCGACTTCCTCGTGCCGGTGCGCTTGCAGCCCGGCAGCTGGTACGCGCTGCCGCAGTCCCCCCAGCTGTTCAAGCAGCTGCTCATGGTCGCCGGGCTGGAGCGCTACTACCAGATCGTGCGCTGCTTCCGGGACGAGGACTTCCGCGCCGACCGACAGCCGGAGTTCACCCAGCTCGACGTGGAGATGTCGTTCCCGGACGAAGAGGACATCTACGCCCTGACCGAGGAGCTGCTGGCCCGGGTCTGGCGCGAGGTGCTCGGGGTCGAGGTCCCGACGCCGTTCCCGCGGCTGGGCTACGCCGAGGCCATGGCGCGCTACGGCGTCGACTGCCCGGACACCCGGTTTGGCGTCGAGCTCGCCGACCTGACGGCGTACCTCGCCGGCACCGGCTTCCGGGTCTTCCAGGCCGCGATCGGCGCCGGCGGGTACGTCGGGGCGGTGGTCATGCCGGGCGGCGCCAGCCAGACCCGCAAGGAGCTCGACGGCTGGCAGGAGTGGGCCCGGGGCCGTGGTGCCCGCGGTCTCGCCTACGTGCTGCTCGACGCCGAGACCGGCGAGCCGCGCGGCCCGGTGGCCAAGAACCTCTCTCCAGAGCACCTGGCCGGGTTGGCGGCGGCGACCCGCGCCCAGCCCGGCGATGCGGTGTTCTTCGCCGCGGCGGCCGTGCGCACCGAGGCGCTTGCGCTGCTCGGGGCCGCCCGCCTGGAGATCGGCCAGCGCTGCGCCCTGGTGGACGACTCCGCCTGGGATTTACTCTGGGTGACCGACTTCCCGATGTTCGAGCCGACCGGCGACGGCGGGTGGACGGCCATGCACCACCCGTTCACCGCGCCGGTGCCGGCCAACGAGGCGGACTTTCACCTGCGGCCGGGCGAGGCGCTTTCCCGGGCATACGACGTGGTAGTCAACGGCCAGGAGATCGGCGGCGGCTCGATCCGTATCCACCGGGCCGAGGTGCAGCAGCGGGTGTTCGACGTGATCGGACTGAGCCGGGTGGAGACCGACGCACAGTTCGGCTTCCTGCTGGAGGCGTTTCGCTACGGCCCGCCGCCGCACGGCGGGATCGCCTTCGGCCTGGACCGGCTCTGCCAGCGGCTCGCCGGTGCGGACTCCATCCGGGACGTGATCGCTTTTCCGAAGACCGCCTCCGGCGGTGATCCGCTCACCGGCGCGCCGACGCCCATTACGCCGGCCCAGCGGGCCGAGGCGGGCATCGACGCCGTTCCGGAGCCGTGAGCGCCGGCCGGAGGTTGCACCAGCTGCCGGACTGGCTGCGTTCATGCCGTCCGCGGCGGCACGCTGCCCGACTGGCTGCGTCTGTGCCGCCCGCGGCGGCAAGATGGGGGCTCGCTCACTCCGAAGAGCGAAGACCCAGGGGGACTGGTATGCGCAGCACCATGCAGGACGGCCCACTTACGATCACTTCCCTGCTCCGCCACGGCGGTCATGTCTATGCCGACTCTGAGGTCGTCACCGCGACGACCGGGGGTACCCGCCGCGCCACCTTCGCCGAGGTCGCCGAGCGGGCGGAACGGCTCGCGGCGGCGCTGGAGCGGTTGGGGGTCGGCCGGGACGACCGGGTTGCCACCTTCGCCTGGAACAACCAAGAGCACCTGGAGGCCTACCTCGCCGTACCGTCCATGGGGGCGGTCCTGCACACGCTGAACATCCGGCTCTTCCCCGACCAGCTGGCCTACGTCGCCGACCACGCGCAGGACAAGGTCGTGATTGTTGACGCCAGCCTGGTGCCGCTGCTGGCCACGGTCTTGGGCGAGATGAGCACCGTCGAGCACGTGCTGGTCGTCGGCGAGGCCGACACCGAGGCGTTGGAGGCGACCGGCAAGGAGATCGGCTCCTACCAGGCGGCACTGGCGGCGGAGGAGCCCGGCTACCCGTGGCCCGACCTGAACGAGCAGGCCGCGGCCGCGATGTGTTACACCAGCGGCACCACCGGAAACCCCAAGGGGGTCGTCTACTCCCATCGCTCGACCTGGCTGCACTCGGTCGCGACCTGCATGGGCAACATCTTCGGCCTAACCGAACGGGACCGGGCGCTGCCCGTCGTACCGATGTTCCATGCCAACGCCTGGGGCCTGCCCTATGCCGCCTGGATCGCCGGGGCCGACCTGGTGCTGCCGGACCGGTGGCTGCAGGCGGAGCCGCTGACCCGGTTGATCACGGGCGAAGCGGTGACGTTCGCCGCCGGCGTGCCGACGGTCTGGAACGACGTACTGAACTACGGCAAGAACAACGACGTGGACCTGTCGTCGCTGCGGCTGGTGATCGGCGGCGGGTCGGCGGTGCCGCGGGCGCTGATGGAGCGCTGGGCCGAGCGCTTCGGCGTCACCATGCTGCAGGCCTGGGGGATGACCGAGACGTCCCCGCTGGCTTCGGTCAGTCGCCGGCCCAAGACGGCGCCGGAGGCCGAGGAGTGGACCTGGCGGGCGAAGACCGGCCGGGTGGTCGCCGGCGTCGAGGCGCGCATCGTCGACGACGGCAGCCAGGTGCTGCCCTGCGACGGCGAGGCGGTCGGGGAGTTCGAGGTGCGCGGGCCGTGGATCACCGCGTCGTACCACCTGGACCCGGACCCGGGGAAGTTCCACGATGGCTGGCTGCGTACCGGCGACGTCGGCACCTTCGACGACCGCGGCTTCATGCAGATCACCGATCGGTCCAAGGACGTGATCAAGTCAGGTGGGGAGTGGATCAGCTCGGTCGAGCTGGAGAACGAGCTGATGGGCCACCCGGACATCCTGGAGGCCGCGGTGGTGGGGGTGCCCGACGACCGTTGGCAGGAGCGGCCGCTGGCCTGCGTAGTGCCGCACGAGGGAGCCGACATCGACGCCGGCACGCTGGCGGTCTATCTCGGGGACAAGGTGGCCAGCTGGTGGGTGCCGGAGCGGTGGGCCGTGATCGAGGCGGTACCGCGGACCAGCGTGGGCAAGTTCGACAAGAAGGTGCTGCGGGCTCGGTACGCCGACGGTGAGCTGCGGGTGGAGCAGCTGGCTCCGCCCACCGCCGCCGGCTGAGCCTCGGAGCGGTAACGATCGACCGGCCGCCGCCCGTCATGCTGGAGGTATGCACCCCGTTGTTGGGTCGACCCTGGCCGCTCACGCCGGTCTCATGATCCCCGTTGTCGCCGCCGACCTGGCCCCGTCTCGCCACGTCTCGTTCTCCCGGGCGGACTGGGCCGGGCTGCGGGCCGCCACCCCATTGACGCTGGGGGAGGCCGACCTCGCCACCTTGCAGGGGATCAACGAGCGGCTCGACCTGCATGAGGTGGTGGAGGTCTACCTGCCGTTGTCCAGGCTGCTCAACCTGCGGGTGGCGGCAATGCAGCGGCTGCACGCGGCCACGGCCGCCTTCCTCGGCACCGACGCCGTGGATGCGCCGTTCGTGCTCGGGATCGCCGGCAGCGTCGCCGTGGGCAAGAGCACGACGGCCCGCATCCTGCAGGCGCTGCTGTCGCGCTGGCCGGACCACCGTACCGTCGACCTGGTCACCACCGATGGGTTCCTCTACCCAAACGCCGAGCTCGAGCGGCGCGGGCTGCTGACTCGCAAGGGCTTCCCGGAGTCCTACGACCAGCGCCGGCTGGTGCGGTTCGTGGCCGACGTCAAGACGGGGCAGGAGAGGGTGGTCGCGCCGGTCTACTCCCACCGGGCCTACGACGTGCTGTCCGACCGGGTGCACGTCGTCCACCGGCCCGACATCGTCATCGTCGAGGGCCTGAACGTGCTGCAGACCGGCGGTCGGCTGCAGGTCTCGGACTTCTTCGACTTCTCCATCTACGTCGACGCCGCCGAGGCCGACATCGAGCGTTGGTACGTCGAGCGCTTCCAGCTACTGCGCGAGACCGTGTTCCAAGATCCCGCGTCGTACTTCCACCGCTATGCCGGACTCACGCCCGAGCAGGCTGCCGAGACGGCGCACGGCATCTGGTCGAGCATCAACGAGGTCAACCTGCGGGAGAACATCGCGCCCACCCGCGATCGCGGGCACCTGGTGTTGGGCAAGGGTCCCGACCACCGGGTTCGGGAGGTTCGGCTACGCCCGCTGTGATTCTGCTGTGATTCTGCTGTGATTCTGTAAGATGTAAGCGCACCGCCCGGAACTCACCGCCCGGCGCCCGGCAATCACCGCTCACCGCGCTCTCACCGCCCGGAACTCACCAGCAGGTCGGTCATGGCCTCGGCTGGCCGCGGGGTGGCGTAGTGAAAGCCCTGGCCGTAGGGGCAGCCGATCTTGTCCAGCACGGCGGACTGGGCCGGGGTCTCGACCCCTTCGGCGATCGCGTCGATGGACAGCGTCCTGCTCAGCTGCACGATCGCTTCAACGAGGTTGGCCCGCAGGCCGGGTCGCTGGCCGCTGCCGAGGTCGGCGACGAAGCTACGGTCGATCTTCACAAAGCTGATCGGAAAGTCCTGCAGGTAGCTGAGCGAGCAGTAACCGGTGCCGAAGTCGTCCATCCCGACCCTCATGTCGCGGGCTACCACCGCGTCGAGGTCGGTGGAGATCGCGTCACTCTTGCGCAGCAGCACGCTCTCGGTGAGCTCGAGGCGCAGGGTGCCCGGCGCCACCTCCGCGAGCTCGGGGCTGCGAGTGAGCACCTCCCGTAGCCCCGGGTTGCCGAGCTGCTTGCCGGAGACGTTGACCGATGCCCACAGCGACGGCCAGCCCTGCCGTTGCCAGCGCCGCAGCTGCCGCGCGGCCTCGAGCAACACCCACTCACCGATCTTGATGATGCTGCCGTTGTCCGCGGCCACCTCGAGGAACTCAGCCGGGGCGAGCAAGCCCCGAACCGGGTGCTGCCAGCGCAGTAGTGCCTCGACGCCGGCGATCGTGGTCTCGGGCAGCCGGACGATGGGTTGGTAGTACAAGAGGAACTGTTCGGTGGCCAGCGCGCGCTCGAGTTCGTGCTCCAGACGCACCCGGTGCTGCACCTGCTTCTGCATCACCTCGTCGAAGATCTCCCAGCGGTTGCGCCCGCGGTTCTTTGCCCGGTACATGGCGACGTCGGCGTGGCGGACCAGCGTGCTGGGCTCCGTGCCGGTGACATCCGATCCGGTGACCGTGGCGATGCCGATGCTCATAGTGACAGTCACCGGTCCCGCCGGCAGTTGCACCGGGGCGTCGACCGTGCGGACAATCCGCTCGCACAGGTCACCAACGTCGTCGACCGAAACCAAGTCGGTGCAGAGCACGAACTCGTCGCCGCCGATCCGGGCCAGCGTGTCACTGGAGCGCAGGATGACGGCGAGCCGCCGCGCCAACTGCTGGAGCAGCTTGTCGCCGGCGTCGTGCCCAAACCGGTCGTTGACGTCTTTGAACCGGTCCAGGTCGCAGAAGAACACAGCTACGGTGCCACCAGAGCGCTGGGCGCGGGCCAGCGCCAGCCCGATGTGGTCGTTGAGCAGCCGCCGGTTGGCCAGCCCGGTCAGCGGGTCGTGCAGCGCCCGAAACGTCAGCTGCTCGTCCGTCTGGCGGCGTTCGGTGACGTCCCGGACGTTGGTCACGATGCCGTTGATCGCGGCTGCGTCCATGCAGTTGGTGTCGATGGCCTCCACCCAGCGCCACTGTCCTGACCGGTGGCGCATCCGCAGTTCCACGGCCGGCTGCGGAGCGCAGTCCTGGGGCAGACGCGCCAGCCGGTCGTCCCGCAGTGCCAGGTCGTCGGGATGGAGCAGATCTCGCTCTCGAGTGCCGACCAGCTCGACCGGCTCGTAGCCGAGCACGTGCTCGACCCCCGGGCTGCAGTAGGTGAGAACGCCAGAGTTGTCCGTGACCAGGATTGCGTCCCGGGAGCTGTACACCAGGGTCCGAAACCGTTCTTCGCTGGCCTGTAGGACGCGCTCGGTCTGCTTGCGCGCGCTGATGTCGTGGTTGATGCCATACGCATGCGGCTCGCCGTCGATGTCCACCAGCTCCGCACTGATTTCGACATCCCGAGTTTCGCCGGTACGGGTCTGCAGCTGCGCCTCGGGGCACGTGTGCGGGCGTCCGGCGAGCAGCTCTGCCGTTACCTCGCGGCGTTCGGCGGCCGTGGGCCACAGGCCGATGGTCGCGGCGTCGTGACCGACCAGATCGCTCTCGGTATAGCCCAGCAGACGGCAGAAGGCTTCGTTGACCAGCACGATCTGATGATCGCGTAGCCGGGTCACCACGCACCCATCGGGCGCGTGATCGAACAGCGTCCGCAGTAACTCGGCCCGCGGTGGCTCGGCCACCGGCGACCTCCCCGATCGGTTGTGATGCCTTTCGATTACTATCCGTCGCCACTACACCACGAACCGTAGTCATACAGCAACATCAGCGGCGCGGGCCGGTTGCTCCCGCAGCCCAATCTGGTCATGCAGCCGGCGCAGCGGTCCCGGTGCCCACCAGTTGCGGTCGCCGAGCAGCGTCATGGTCGCCGGCACCAGCAGGCACCGCACCAGCGTGGCGTCGACCAGCACGGCCAGCGCCAGCGCCAGCCCCATCTGCTTGATGCCCAGCATCTTGCCGGCGCCGAAGCCGGCGAAGACGATCACGACCAGCAGGGCAGCGGAGGTGATGATGCGCCCGCTGCGCTGCAGGCCGAGTACGACGGCCCGGTCGTTGGGCAGCCCCGCGTCGTACAACTCCTTGACCCGGGCCAGCAGGAACACCTCATAGTCCATCGACAGCCCGAAGGCGAACACGAACACGATCACCGGCACCCAGGTCTCCAGCGCGCCCGGGGAGTCGAAGCCGAGCAGGCCGGAGAGGTGGCCGTCCTGGAAGACCAGCACCAGCGCGCCGAAGGAGGCGCCGAGCGAGAGCACGTTCATTACCAGCGCCTTGACCGGCACCAGCACCGAGCCGGTCATCAGGAACAGCAGGACGAAGGTCACGGCGGCGATGAAGCCCAGCGCCCACGGCATCCGGGCGGCGATCTCGCCCTTGAAGTCGACCAGGAAGGCGGCATCGCCGGTGACGTACGTCGGGACGCCGGCGCTCGTGGCGCGCAGCTCGGTCACCAGGCGCTGCGCCGTCGGACCTTGGCTTGCGCCGGTGGGGACCACGTCGAGGGAGGCGACGCCCGGCCCGCGCTGCTGCGGCGTGCCGACCTGGGCGACTCCCGGAAGGGCCGCGACTTGGCGGGCGTAGGCCGTCAGCGCGATGGCGTCGCTGCGGGCGACGACGGTCACCGGCTCGGTGCCGCTGCCCGGGAACCGGGCGGCCACCACGTCGGCCACCTGCCGGCTCTGGAAGGACGCGGGCAGCAGGTTGACGCCGCCGTTCTCGTAGCGGGCATGCAGGAACGGGGCGCCGGCCAGCAGCAGCAGCGCGGCCACTCCGGTCCCGACCAGCCAGCGCCGTCCCTGCACGCCGCGGGCCAGCCGGGCGAAGAAGCCGTCGTCGGGGACCGGCTCGGACGGGACCCGGATGCCTCGGCCGAACAGGCCGAGCAGCGCCGGCACCAGGGTGAGCCCGGCGATCAACGCGATCAGTACGACGCTGACGCCGGCCGCCGCGATGGCGCGGTAGATCGGGCTGTCGAACAGGAACAGTCCGGACAGCGAGGTCGCGACCGTCAACGCGGAGAAGGTGATCGTGCGTCCGGCCGTGGCTGACGTCCGCTCCACCGCGGCGGCCGGGTCCAGGCCGGCGCCGCGCTCCTCCCGGTACCGGCTGACGATCAGCAGCGCGTAGTCGATGGACAGCCCGAGGCCGAGCACTGTCGTCACCGGTACGACGTTGGAGTCCAGGTCGACCAGGTAGGAGAAGCCGAGCAGGGACAGCAGCGCGCCGGCCACCGAGGCGATGGCGCCGAGGAACGGGATGCCGGCCGCGACAAAGCCGCCGAAGATGACGATCATGACTACGAGGGTGATCGGCAGCGCGACGTACTCGCCGAGGGAGGTGTCGCGTTGCACCTGTTGGTTGATCTCCTGGTTGAGTAGCAGGTTGCCGCCGAAGCGCACGGTCGCGCCCGGGGCCGCGGTCGGGATCTGGCGCAGCGCTTGCTCCACCCTGTCGACGGCGCCGTTCTCGGCCGCCGTGGACAGGTCCTTGCGCAGGTCGACCGCGATCAGGCTGGCGCGGCCGTCGGTAGCGCGCAGGTCGGGCAGCGGCGTGCTGTAGGCGTCGACCACCCCGCCGACGTCGGGCAGCTTTCGGACCGCGTCGGCCGCGGTGGTGACCGCCTGGCGAACTGTTGGGTCAGCGACTGGCGCGCCGTCGACGAGGGCGAGCATCCGACTGCCGTACGGCGCGCTGTCCTGCAGCAGGTGGTAACCCCGCACGGACTCCGCCGAGCTCGAGCCGCGGGCGGAGGAGAGCTTGCTGAAAACCTGGCCGCCGCCGACGAAGCCCAGGATGACCGTGAGCACCCAGGCCAGCGCCACGGCTCGGCGGTGGCGGAAGCAGTACCGACCGATCGCGGCGAACACGAACAACTCCTCCCGGCAGACGTCTCGGCCACCCGATCTGGCCGCCCAGCAGCGTTCATACCAGGTGCTCTGTGATCGGGCGGCCGGGCCAAAGCCGAGGATCAGCACGGCGGATACCACCTCAGCTGACGCAGCTTTGCTCATCGGGGACCAGAATGCGTACGCACCGAGTGTCGATCAGTCTTGGGCAAGTGGCTGTCGGGTCCCCCCGCATCGCACCGAGGGCGACCTGATCATGTACATGGGGGGCGACCCGCAGATCGAGGTCCTGCGGGCCCGATCGGCACAAGTACCGGTGGGCAAGCCGACCGTCCAAGCGTGCGTGGTGCAGGCCGACGGCGACGAGCACCCGAACTTCTCGGCGAAAGGGTCCTGAGCTCTGCAGCGGGATCGTTCTGGCGTCGATGTCAGGACCGCCGTACGGGTCAAAGCACGGTGAGCTGCGCCGACGAGCACACCGGGGAGTACGTGCGGGTACAGGCCGGTACGTCGGTCGATCAGAGTAGATGTGAGCGGGCGACCGACGCATACCTGGGTGCCGGCCTATCCCGGCTGGGGGATCGCTTGGTCATGCGGGTGCTCGCGGATTCGCCGCCGACCAGCGACCAGCCTCATTGTCTGGTGGAGACCCGCGGACCGGAGCTGCTCACAGCCTCAATCCGGAACATCCGGACTTATTCGCCGGCCTTCAAGCCGATGAGCTACCTCGGTGGACGAGAGGCGCCCTGGCCGTCGCAGGCTGTCGCTTCGACCCTGTCGTAGCCGTCGGCCGGCCACGGCGCCCCCTGCTCTTCCTGGAGGCGATCGTGGTGCGGCGGCCGCACGCGCCACGCCGTTTGGGCGAGCACTGGTCGCACCACGATCGTTTGGCATGGCATGGCATGGCATGGCATGGCATGCAGAGGCGTGGCATACTACGTTCGTGGATGCCACACTGGTTCTGGGTCAACAGGGTCGGCTCGTCATCCCGGCCGAGGTGCGATCAGCGCTCGGGCTGTCGGCGGGCGACCGGCTGCACCTGCATGTTGCCGGCGGTCGGCTGGTGCTGCAGCGCCGGCAAGACGCCGTTGCCGAGCTTCGCCGACTCGGTGACGCGGTCCCGAAGTCGCGATCCCTGGTGGCAGAGCTGCTGACCGAGCGGCGTACCGTCGCCGAGGTCGAGTGATCGTGGTCGCTCAGTGACTGTTCCGGCCGAGTGACTGTGCTCGACGCCTCCGCCGTACTGGCGCTCGTCCACGACGAGCCAGGTGCTGACGAGGTGGCGGCTGCGCTGCCGGACGCCGCGCTCGGGGCGGCCAACCTTGCCGAGGTGATCGGAAAGCTGGCGGACGCGGGCATTGAGCCTGGTCGGGTCCGGGAGCTTCTGGTCACGGCCGGCGTCACCATCGAGCCGGTGACGGCGGCGGACGGCGAGCTCGCCGGTGCCCTCCGCTCGATCGAGGGCGGCCGCAGGCTGTCCCTTGGTGATCGTTGCTGTCTAGCCTTGGCCATCCGCAGCGTGCCCGCCGTGGTACTCACCGCTGACCGCGCGTGGGTCCCGCTGGACTTGCCGGTTCGCGTTCGGCTCCTCCGATAAAGCGACCATTCCAGCCGATAGGCTCGCTCGGTGGCCGGCGACAGCCTGTTCGACGCCGCGGCCCGGGCGGCCGAGGAGGCCGCCGCCCCGCTGGCGGTCCGGATGCGGCCGCGCACGCTCGACGAGGTGGTTGGCCAGCGCCACCTGCTCGGCCCGGGTGCGCCGCTGCGCCGCCTCGTCGACGGCGACGCGCCTCTGTCGCTGCTGCTGTGGGGGCCACCCGGCACCGGCAAGACCACCATCGCCGCCGTCGTCAGCGCGGCCACTCGCCGCCGCTTCGTCGAGCTGTCCGCCGTCACCGCCGGCGTCAAGGACGTGCGTGCGGTCATCGACGAGGCCCGCCAGGCGATCGGCTTCTCCGGTCGCCAGACCGTGCTGTTCATCGACGAGGTACACCGCTTCAGCAAGACCCAGCAGGACGCGCTGCTGCCGGCGGTGGAGAACCGCTGGGTGACGCTGGTCGCGGCCACCACCGAGAACCCGTTCTTCTCCATCGTGGGTCCGCTGCTCTCCCGCTCGCTGCTGCTGACCCTCGAACCGTTGGCCGACGACGACGTCCGCACGGTCGTACGTCGGGCGCTGACCGAAGACCGCGGTCTCGGCGGCGCGCTGGCGCTCGCCCCCGACGCTGAGGACCACCTGCTTCGGCTCGCCGGCGGCGACGCCCGGCGGGCCCTGACCGCACTGGAGGCCGCCGCCGGCGCCGCCCAGGCTCGGGGCGCCACCGCCATCGACCTGGCCACCCTGGAAGCTGCGGTCGACCGGGCGGCGGTGCGCTACGACCGCGACGGCGACCAGCACTACGACGTCACCTCGGCGTACATCAAGTCCATCCGCGGCGGCGACGTCGACGCCGCGCTGCACTACCTGGCCCGAATGCTCACCGCCGGCGAAGACCCGCGCTTCGTCGCCCGGCGGCTGGTCATCCTGGCCAGCGAAGACATCGGGCTGGCGGACCCGACGGCGCTGCAAACGGCGGTGGCCGCGGCGCACGCGCTGGAGCTGGTCGGCCTGCCGGAGGCGCGGCTCAACTTGGCTCAGGCGACCATCCACCTGGCGCTCGCGCCCAAGTCCAACGCCGTGATCACCGCGGTCGACGCCGCGATCGCCGACATCCGCGCCGGCCGGACCGGCCCGGTGCCGCGACACCTGCGCGACACCCATTATCCGGGTGCGCGCCGCATCGATCACGGCGGCGGCTACCGTTACCCTCACGACTTCCCGGAAGGGGTGGTCGCCCAGCAGTACCCGCCGGACGCCGTCGTCGGTCGGGAGTACTACCGACCGACGGTCTTCGGGGCCGAGCGGGGCGCGAGCGAGCGGCTGGCCGAGCTGCGGGCGACAGTGCGCGCCGATGGCCCCGTGGTTGGCGGCGCCCCGGCCCCGGCGCCCCGGCGGCCTTCGACTGACGTGTCCAAGTAACTGACGTGTCCAAGTAGAGGAGCAGGACCACCAGATGCTGTCTGCCGGAGCCGTCATTGGCTTGATCTTCGCGGTGTTCTTCGCCGTGCTGGTGGCGTTCGTCGCGTTCGTGCTGGTCAAGCTCGGCCGGGTGCTGGCCGAGACCGGACGCCTGGTCGAGGGCATCACCGACCGGACGGTGCCGCTGCTCGGGGAGGTGCAGACCTCCGTCGGCCACGTCAATACCGAGCTTGCCCGGGTCGACGCCATCACGGCAAACGTGCAGTCGATGACCGGCAACGTCTCGGCGCTGACCGCGCTGTTCGCGGCCACCCTGGGCAGCCCGGTGGTCAAGGTGGCGGCCTTCTCGTACGGCGTACGACGGGCAGTCGCCAAGCGTGCCGCCGCGGGCGTCGAGCGGGAGATTAAGGCCGACCTCAAGGCCTCCGCCCGAGCCGCCCGAGCCGACCGGGCGGCCGCGCGCGGCGCCCGCCGGGCCGGGAAGCGGAGCGCGTAGTGCGTCGGCTGTTCTGGACGGCGCTGGGGGCGACCGCTGGCGTGCTGATCGTCCGCCGAGTGTCGCAGACGGCCCAGCGGTTCTCGCCCGAGGGCGTGGCCGGCTCGCTGGCCGGCTCGCTGACCGGCGCGCTCGGCGGCCTGACCGAGGCTGTCCGCGACTTCGCTGCCGATGTCCGGGAAGGGATGGCCGAGCGCGAGCACGAGCTGCGCGCGGGCCTCGGCCTGGACGGCAGCCACGATGCCCTCGACGCGGACGGGCCATGACCCCCAGCCCCATCGGCGGCGAGCCGATGCCGACCGCCGAGATCCGCCGGCGCTTCCTGGACCATTTCGCCACCCGCGGGCACACCGTCGTACCGTCCGCGTCCCTGATCGCCGACGACCCGACGCTGCTGCTGGTCAACGCCGGGATGGTGCCGTTCAAGCCGTACTTCCTCGGCGAGACCCCGGCGCCGTACCTGCGGGCGACCAGCATTCAGAAGGTGGTGCGCACGCCCGACATCGAGATCGTCGGGACCACCACCCGCCACCTGACGTTCTTCCAGATGGCCGGCAACTTCTCCTTCGGTGACTACTTCAAGGCCGGCGCCATCCCGCTGGCCTGGGAGCTGCTCACCGGGTCGGTGGCCGATGGCGGGTTCGGCTTCCCGGCCGACCGGCTGTGGGCGACGGTCTACCACGACGACGACGAGGCGCACGACATCTGGACCCGCGTCGTCGGGCTGCCGCCCGAGCGGGTGCAGCGCCGCGGCATGGAGGACAACTACTGGTCGATGGGCGTGCCCGGTCCCTGCGGCCCGTGCTCGGAGATCTACTTCGACCGCGGCCCGGAATACGGCCGCGACGGCGGTCCGGTCGCGGACGAGGACCGCTACCTCGAGGTCTGGAACCTCGTCTTCATGCAGTTCGAGCGCGGACCGGGCGCCGGCAAGGACTTCCCGATCCTCGGCCCACTGCCGCACCAGAACATCGACACCGGCCTCGGCGTGGAGCGGATGGCCACCCTGCTCCAGGGCGTGGAGAACGTCTACGAGATCGACCTGCTGCGGCCCATCCTGGATCGGGCGGGGGAGATCACCGGCACCCGGTACGGCGCGGAGCAGGGCGCCGACGTGCGCATTCGGGTGGTCGCCGACCACACCCGGACGGCGACGATGCTCATCGGCGACGGGGTGACGCCGGGCAACGAGGGCCGCGGCTACGTGCTGCGGCGGATGCTGCGCCGGGTGGTGCGCACCATGCGGCTGCTGGGCGCCGGCGAGCCGGTGATGCGCGACCTGGTGGCGGCCACCATCGGTGCGATGGGGCCGTCGTACCCGGAGCTGGTGACCGACCGCGGCCGGATCGACACCGTGGCCGTGGTGGAGGAGGAATCCTTCCTGGCGACGCTGCGGACCGGGACCACGCTGTTCGACACCGCGGTGGCCCAGACTCGGCGCGCCGGCGGCACCGTGCTGGCCGGGGAGCAAGCGTTCGCGCTGCACGACACATACGGCTTTCCGATCGACCTCACCCTGGAGATGGCCGCCGAGGCCGGCCTGTCGGTGGACTCCGACGGCTTCCGCCGGCTGATGGCGGAACAGCGCCGGCGGGCCAAGGCCGACTCGATGGCGCGCAAGACCGGCCACACCGACCTGTCGGCGTACCGGGGCGTGCTCGACTCCGCCCGGCCGTCGACCTTCACCGGGTACGTCGAGGTGGCCACCGAGGCGACCGTGCGCGGGCTGCTTCGCGCCGGCGAGTCCGTCGCCGCTCTCGCCGCCGGCGAGGAGGCCGGTGTGGTGTTAGAGGTCGTCCTGGACCGCACCCCGTTCTACGCCGAAGCCGGCGGCCAGCTGGCCGACACCGGCCGGATCGTGGTGGACGGGGCCGAGCTCGAGGTGCTCGACGTGCAGCGGCCGCTGCCGGACCTGGTCGTGCACCGGGTGCGGGTGGCCGGCGGCGAAGTGGTGGTCGGAGCCGGCGCGCAGGCGCTGGTCGACGTGGAGCGGCGGCGGGCGATCAGCCGGGCGCACACCGCGACCCACCTCATCCATCGCGCCGTCCGCGGCCTGGTGGGGGAGTCGGCGACCCAGGCCGGTTCGCAGAACGCGCCCGGCCGGCTGCGCTTCGACTTCGCCTCGCCGACCGCCGTCGACCCCAAGCTGCTCAGCGACGTCGAGGACGAGGTGAACGCCGTACTGATCGACGACCTGGAAGTCCGCGCCTTCATCACCGACCAGGCCGAGGCGCGGCGGATCGGGGCGATGGCGCTGTTCGGCGAGAGGTACGGCGACGAGGTTCGCGTCGTCGAGGTGGGCGACTACGCCCGCGAGCTGTGTGGCGGTACCCACGCCCAGCGCTCCGGCCAGCTCGGGCTGGTCAAGATCCTCGGCGAGGCCTCGATCGGCGCCGGGTTACGCCGGGTGGAGGCGCTGGTCGGGCTGGACGCCTTCCGCTTCCTCGCCCGTGAGCATGTGCTGGTCTCCCAGCTCGCCGAGTCCTTCAAGGTGCCGGTCGAGCAGCTGCCCGACCGGGTGGCCGGCGTTGTCGCCCGGTTGCGCGACGCCGAGCGCGAGCTGGAGGGTTTCCGGGCCGAGGCAGTGCTGGCCGGAGCCGGCGGACTGGCGGCGGGCGCGCAGGACGTGGCCGGCGTCGCGGTGGTCACCCACGTCGCCCCGGCCGGCACCGGCGGCACCGACATTCGAAGGCTGGCCAGCGACATCCGCGGCCGGTTGGACCCGGCCCGCCCGGGGGTGGTCGCGGTGGCCGCGGTCGCCGACGGCAAGCCGGTGCTGGTGGTGACCGTCAACGAGGCCGGCCAGGCGCTCGGGCTGCGCGCCGGCGAGGTGGTGCGCACCGTGGCGCCGGTGATCGGTGGCCGCGGTGGCGGTAAGGACGACCTGGCCCAGGGCGGCGGCACCGAACCGGCCGGAGTGGACGCCGCGCTGGCGGCGGTCGTCGATCTGGTGCGCGGCCGCGGAACCGGGGGCTGATCCGTGGCGGCCGGGGTGCGGGTCGGGGTGGACGTGGGCAGCGTTCGGGTCGGGGTCGCGGCCAGCGACCCGGCCGGGGTGTTGGCCACCCCGGTGCTGACGCTGTCCCGGGACTTCCGCGGCGAGCGCGATCTCGACGAGTTGGCCGGCATCGTGGCCGAGCGAGCCGCGGTCGAGGTGGTCGTCGGCTTGCCCCGGTCGCTGTCCGGGCGGGACGGCCCGGCGGCGGCGGCTGCCCGGGCGTACGCCGACGCGCTCGCCACCCGGGTCGCCCCGGTGCCCGTTCGCCTGGTCGACGAGCGGCTCACGACCGTCGTCGCCGAGCAGCAGCTGCGGGCCGCCGGACACGCCAGCCGGGCGCGCCGCCGCGTGGTCGATCAGGCGGCGGCCGTCGCCATCCTCCAGTCGGCCCTGGACACTGCCCGCGCCCGGTCGGAAACCGGCGCGGAAGACGGCGCGGAAGACGGCGCGGAAACCGGCGCGGAAACCGGCGCGGAAACCGGAAAGGTGCCCGAGTGAGTGACCTCGGTCTACAGATGCGCCCGGTCGAGCCACCGTCCGGTCCGGCCCGCCGCCGTCTGCACCGGCGCCGGGTGCTGGCCGTCATCGCCGTACTCGCCGCGGCGGCCCTGTTGGCCGCGGGGCTGGTGGCCGGCATCGGCAGGCTTCTCACCGCCATCGGCCGGCCGCCGGACTACACCGGCCCGGGTACCGGCTCGGCCGTCGTCCAGGTGCCGACCGGCGACACCCTGAGCAACATCGGCGCCAGGCTGCACAAGGCCGGCGTGGTCAAGAGCGAGGCCGCGTTCCGCAAGGCGGCCAAGACCGAGCCCAAGTCGGCCTCGGTCCAGCCGGGCTGGTACCGGATGCGCCACCACATGAGCGGCACCGCCGCGGTCGGCCTGCTCCTGGACCCGGCTGCCAAGATTAAGAGCAAGGTCGTCGTGCCCGAAGGCACCCGGCTCAGCGGCATCCTGGACCTGATCTCGAAGAACACCGAGATCTCGATACCCAACCTGCAGGCGGCCGCCGCCAACCCGGCCGCGTTGGGCATCCCGCCGTACGCGAACGGCATCCTGGAGGGCTTCCTCTACCCGGCGACGTACGAGTTCGGTCCCGGTACGTCGGCCGCCGACGCGCTGCGAGCCATGGTCGCGCGGTTCAACCAGGAGGTCACCGACGCCAACCTGGTGGCCGGGTCGGCGGCGATCGGGCACACGCCGTACGAGGTCGTCACGGTGGCGTCGCTGGTGGAGAAGGAGGCTCGGGTCCCGGACGACTACGGCAAGGTCGCTCAGGTCGCCTACAACCGGTTGCTGCCGTCGTGGAACAAGCCGTTCGGCTTCGACTCCACCATCAACTACGTGCTCCCGCAGCGCCAGGGTGACCTGCGCAACTCCGACCTGGCCATGGACTCGCCGTACAACAGCCGCACCCACAGGGGGCTGCCGCCCACGCCGATCAACTCGCCGGGCCGGGCCGCGCTGGATGCGGCCCTACACCCGACCCCGGGGCCGTGGACCTACTTCGTCACCGTCGACAAGTCCGGGCACGCGGCGTTCTCCACCACGCAGGAGCAGTTCGACAAGGACACGGCGACCAGCCGGGCCAACGGCGTGAAATGAACGGTGGGCGCTGGGCTGCCGTGCTCGGGTCGCCAATCGCGCACTCGCTCTCGCCGGTGCTGCACCGGGCGGCGTACGCCGCGCTGGGTCTGGCCGACTGGCGGTACGACGCGGTGAAGTGCGACGCGGTCGGCCTCCCGGGCTTGCTGGCGGAGGTTCGGGCGGATCCGGAGTGGGCCGGGCTGTCGTTGACGATGCCGCTCAAGACGGCCGTGCTGCCGCTGCTGGACGGACTGTCGGACGTGGCGGGTACGGTCGGCGCGGTGAACACCGTGCTGCCGCGGGGTGGTTGGGTATCTGGTGACAACACCGACGTGACCGGACTCGCTACGGCGTTGGCCGAGTTGGGTCGGCCGGTGCCCGGGGCCGGTGCGGTGGTGCTGGGCGGTGGCGGTACGGCGCGGGCGGTGCTGGTCGCGTTGGCGCGCAGTGGGGCGCGGGACGTCGAGGTGGTGCTGCGCCGGCCGGCGGCCGGTGGTGCCCTGGTGGAGCTGGGCGCCGGTGTCGGCCTACAGGTGCGGTTGCGGCCGTGGGCACAGGCGCCCGCCGCTGTGGCCGAAGCTGCCGTCGTGGTTGCGACCACGCCGGCCGGTGCGACCGACGAGTTGGCCATGACCGGTTGGCCGGGTCGGGCGGCGCTGGTCGACGTGCTGTATGCGCCGTGGCCGACTGCGCTGGCGTCGGCCGCCCGGCGGGCGCGAGTACCCGTCGTCGGCGGGCTCGCCGTACTGGTCGCCCAGGCGGCGGCCCAGGTGGTGCTGATGACGGGGCGTCCGGCCCCGGTGGCCGCGATGCGGGCGGCCGGTGAGGTCGCGATGCGCACCCGCACTTTCGCTTGAGGGCGGCTCGCGCCCGCTCGCTCGCCGGTCAAACGAGGTCCGCCGCTCGCTCGCGCCCGCGCGCTCGCCGGTCAAACGAGGTCCACCGCTCGCGGCCGCAGCCACGGCGTGGGTGAAGTGGCGGCTGGAGGCAGCTTCACCCACGAGATTGCTGCGTTTTGGCCTCTTCGAGGCCCTGACAACGACCATCTCGTGGGTGAAGCTGCTCTGGGGCAGGAGTGGGGCAGGAGCTACCCGGAGCGCGAGCAGGGCTTCCGCCTGCTGCCCGACGATGCGTGACACACCCGCGTAGGGCGCTGCAAGCAGTCCCGCAAAGCAGCCTGGCAGCAAGAGACGACGTGGAGTTGGATAGACAGCCGCAGTTGCGGCGCACACGTCAAAGTAGCTGGACGGCGCATCGGACACCTGGCGCATGCGCGATGCGGGCATCCGTGGTCAACAGGGCGGTCGCGTCGGTCATCTCGGCCAATGCCACATACGTCGCGTCATAGGCGCTGAGGTTGTGGCGCATCGTCCACATCCTGGCGCGCAGCCAGTCGGCTGGATACCTCACCAGCGTGAGGCCGATGAAGCCCCTCAGCGCTGCGCCGCCCTGGTCGTCGCTGAGATCCCCCCGGAGGACGAGACGGCGCAGAGCACTGGTCACTTCGCTGTCGATGAGATGCGGCGCAGCGAGTTCCTCGTCGCCCAGGCAATCAGGATCTAGATTGCCTGCCACCAGTTCGACGATGACGCCAGCATCTACAACCCTCACTCGCCTCGGCCCTCGCGCAGGGCGGCCAGGATCGTGCCCCGGTCAGCGCCACCGCCGACCCGAGCTTGCGTCTGTCGGACGATGGCCGCGTTGTCATGCACCACCTGAGCCTGCTTCGCCAGCCGTTCCAACTCGCCCAGCATGTACTTGGTGAGCGAGAGTCCGCGTGCCTCAGCCGCATCCCGTAGTGCGTCGTGCACGTCGTCGGGCACATCACGAATCTGGATTACGCGAGGCATGGCCACAACATACCGCTGATGGGTGCACGTTGCACCCATCTTTCCAGTCGGGTCGTCCAGGATCGTCGGTGGCGTAGAAGCAACGACCGGTTGAGATCGAGGTAGCCCAGGAGGTACGTCTCGCCGACTACGTGGCCGCTTGCGGCACCACGAGCGTCGGGGCTGGCGATCACACCACGGCCGTACAACGTCGCGATCACCGCGCCGCCGTAAACTGCCCCGCAGCCCCGTCCTCCGCCGGATCCGCCGAAGGGTCAGACATCGCCCGGCGCGCGTCCGGCGTGGCGCGTCGGCCGAGGCAGGCGGCGAGCCGGTCGATCGCCGGTGCATCGTCAGCGACGGGCCGCGGCGGCGCGAACGGTCGCCCGTCCGGCGGCAAGTCAGCGAGCTTGCCGCGGGTGAACGTCAACTCCCGCTCGGGGAGGTCGTCAGGGAACTCCGCGGGTTGGCCGGTCGCGCGAGCGAGGTCCCAGCCGTGCACGAGTGCCTCGACGATGCGCAGATGCAGCGCGGCGATGCCGGGAACCGGCCCATTGCTCGGTGCCGCGAAGAGCCTGAGCGAGTTCGTCGACGGGTGCGGTCGTCATGGCGGGTCCTTCAGACACGTTGGGGAGCGCGTGCGGCGCACCCTACGACGTACCGCTCGCACGCTTGCCGTATCCCAACGCCGGCGCCGAAGAACCGCACCGCCTGGCCGCAGCGAGGCCCGCTGCCGGCGTTCAAGCCGCACCGCCATTCGGCCGATAGGACCGACGAGGACCTTGGGTGCGCACCTGGGGTGAAGGAGCAGCCTGCGATGCCTGACCTCCACCCCCAGCGCCGATCCCCAGCCCAGCCGGTGACCGCGGGCACGGGTTGGTCGTCGTGCGCCGCTGCCGGAACCGTCTACCCGGTCGACCCGCCGTCGTGGTCCTGACCATCCCGGGCGGCCGTCCAGCAGCAGTGACCCCAGCAGCAGTGACCTAGGAAGGGGCGCAGACCGGCCGTGAGACTGGACGGCACGTTGGACGCCTTCAGTCTGCCCGACATCCTGCACCTGCTGACCTACACGAAGAAGACCGGCGCGCTGCACCTGCGCCGGGAGTCGCCAGCCGGGCACGGGGTGGTCTTCGTCACCGACGGCGCGGTGACCGGGGGCTCCGCGGAGGTCAGCCGACAGGGCCTGGCCCGCCGGCTGGTCGCGGTGGGCGACGTGGGGGAGGAGGCGCTTGCTGCCGCCGTACGCCGGGTTGCCGCCGAGCCGGGCCTCGGGGTCACCCGGGCGCTGCTGGACGCCGCCGCCGTCGACCCGGACGTGGTTGAGGCGCTGGCGGTGGAGCACGCCACCGACGCGGTCTCCGAGCTGATGCGCTGGGCCGACGGCGAGTACTCCTTCTTCGTCGACGAAGACAACCCGGAGGACGTCGGCGCTTCCCGCCCGCTCGACGACATCGTCGCCGAGGGCCGCGGTCGGCTAGGGGCCTGGGCACCGCTGGCCGAGGTGATCCCATCCCCGCAGACCGTGCTCACGGTCGCACTCCACCTGACCGGTGAGCCGGTGCTGACCCGCGACGAGTGGGCGCTGCTCGCCCTGGTGGACGGTCGACGTACCGTGCGCGACCTGGTCTCGCTGACCGGCCGCGGGGACTACCCGGTGGTCTCCGCGCTGGCCGGGATGGTGGGGCGCGGCCTGCTCGAGGTGACGGGTGACCACGACGGCGTGCGGGCGCTGGAACGCCGACAAGGCATGCTCGCCGCGCTGGAGATCGACCCGACGGTGGCCGAGATCCCGGTTCCGGGACTGCACCGGCACTTCGCCGCCCTGGGATTAGCCGGCGCCAACCGCCCAGCCGGCCCGGTGGGACCGACCGTGCCGGCGCGGGCCGAGCCGCTGCGCACCCGGCGTACACCGGCTTTCGCCGAGGACCCGCAACCTCCCGACCGACCGCGGCCCTGGGTCGGCGCGAGCTCAGCGCCAGCGCCGGCCGCCGAGAACGATGCCGACAACGCCGCCGGTCGGGACGCCCAGCCGATGACCGCGCCGCCGCGCCGGAGCCTGATCGAGCGCGACCCCGCGCTGAACAAGAGCCTGCTGCTGCGGCTCATCGCCGCCGTCCAGGGGATGTGAGATGCCTCCGTCGACCGCGCGGCTGACTGGCCAAGGCCAGTCGGGCAGCACCGCTGTCAAGATCGTGGTGACAGGTCCGTCTGCCGCCGGCAAGACCACGCTGATCCGCACCATCAGCGAGATTACCGTGCTGTCCACCGAGCACGACGTCACCGACGAGACCCGCTCGGTCAAGGCCGAGACTACGGTGGCGATGGACTTCGGCCGGATCACGATCGACCGCGAGCTGGTGCTGTTCGGTACGCCGGGTCAGGACCGGTTCGACTTCATCTGGGAGATCCTGGGCGAGGGCATGCTGGACTACGTCCTGCTGGTGGACGGAACCCAGGAGGAGTCGGTCATTGCGGCCGTCCCGGTGCTGGCGGCCTTCCGGCGGATGGCGAGCGTGCCGTTCGTGGTCGCGGTCAACCGGGCCGAGCACCTCGATCCCGCCGCGGGGGCGTGGCTGCGCGAAACCCTCGACCTGGAGCCGGAGGTCCCGGTCATCCCGTGCGACGCCACCGACAGGAGCTCGGTCAAGCCGTGCTGTTGGCCCTGCTGTACGCCGTCGCCGAAACCCTGGAGCCGGCCGAGGCGCCGGCATGACCCCGGTCCGGCTGTTCGGCTGGCGCCCGACTCGCTGGTCGCGGCGCCCCCGCGGGCGGCACGCGGTCGGGGCGCCGCAGATGACCGCGCTGGTCGCTACCATCCGGCGGCCGGCATGAAGCGGCTCGGCGAGGTCCTGCCTGGACAGCGGGCTGATCACTGCGGACCAGCTGGAGTCGGCCATCGCCGAGCAGGACAAGCAGGGTCGCAGCCTGGGCCGCGTCTTGGTCGAGATGGGCCTGCTCACCGACAGCCAGCTGGTGGGGGCGCTCGCCGCCCAGATCGGGATGCGCTTCGTCGAACTTGCCGATGTCGCCGTGGATGGTGCCGCGGTCGCCGCCGTACCGGCGTCGATCTGCCGCCGGCACAGCTTGCTGCCGATCGGCTTCGAGGACGGCAAGCTCGTGGTCGCGATGGCCGACCCGGGCAACGTCTTCGCCATCGACGACATTCGCTCGCTGTCCGGTCTCGACGTACGCCCCGTGGTCGCGACCAAGGCCGACGTGACTTCGGCGATCGACCGCTTGCACCGCGGGGACGACGAGCTCGACGAGCTCACCATGTCGATCGACGCCGGCGAGCAGGAGGACGACCTCGCGCACGCCAAGGAGATCGTCGAAGACGCCCCGATCGTCAAGTTCGTCAACCTGCTCATCACCCAGGCGATCCACGACCGGGCCTCCGACATCCACATCGAACCCACCGAGCACGACATGCGGGTCCGCTTCCGGATCGACGGCGTCCTGCACGAGGTGATGCGTTCGCCTAAGGGCATCCAGGCCGGCGTGGTCTCTCGACTCAAGATCATGTCCGACATCGACATCGCCGAGCGACGGGTGCCGCAGGACGGTCGGATGTCGGTGAACACCAGCGGCAAGAAGATCGACCTGCGGGTGGCCACCCTGCCGACGGTGTGGGGCGAAAAGATCGTCATGCGGCTCCTGGACAACTCGACCGCGATGCTCGACCTCACCGATCTGGGGTTCAGCGCCGGCAACTACCGCCGGTACGCCGAAAGCTTCACCAAGCCCTACGGGATGATGCTCGTGACCGGCCCGACCGGCTCCGGGAAGTCGACGACGCTCTACGCCACCCTCAACATCGTCTCCACGCCGGAGAAGAACGTCATCACGGGTTGAGGACCCGGTGGAGTACCGGCTGCCCGGCATCAACCAGGTGCAGACCAACGCCAAGGCCGGACTCACCTTCGCCTCCGCGCTGCGCTCCATCCTGCGCTCGGACCCCGACGTCGTACTCATCGGTGAAATCCGCGACCACGAGACCGCACAGATCGCCATCGAGGCCGCGCTAACCGGCCACCTCGTGCTCTCCACGCTGCACACCAACGACTCGCCGTCGGCGGTGACGAGGCTGATCGAGATGGGTATCGAGCCGTTCTTGGTCGGGTCGGCGATCGACTGCGTGCTGGCCCGGCGGCTGTGCTCCAAGTGTAAGGAGATCTACGTCCCGACCGAGGAGACGTTGGTGCACGCGCGCTTCCCGTGGACACCGGCGGAGCGGGTGCCCGAGCTCTACCGGCCGGGAAGTTGCTCGGCCTGCTCCAAGACCGGATACAAGGGTCGGCTGGCGCTGCACGAGGTAATGGTGGTCAGCGAGCAGATCGAGCGGCTCAGCGTCGAGCGTGCGTCCGCCGACGTCATCGGCCGGGCCGCCCGAGAGGAAGGCATGGTGACGCTGCGCGCCGACGGGATGGAGAAGGTTCGTCAGGGCGTGACCGCGCTGGAAGAAGTCCTGCGGATCGTCGTCTGAGGCTGGCGCCGGGCGTCGTCCACGGGGTCCACGGCCGTGCAGTGGCGGGACAGTCTCGAGGGGACAGTCTCGAGGGTGAAGCGGGGAACTGCCGCCTCTTCACCCGCGCCATTGCACCATTTCGGCCGAACTGGAGCCCGAAACGCGACAACGGCGTGGGTGAAGCTGAGGAGGTAGGTCAGGGACGGGCTGGGGGTCTGACTCGCCGGCTGTTGCCGGGTGCGTCAATCAGCGCTGTCCGCGGTCCGCGCGGGAGAATCCCGCCGCCACGCCTGATCCTGGATGCACCGCATCGGCGGCGTCGGCCAGCGCACCATGCCGGGCGTCGTCGAGAAACTCCCGGCGTGCGCTGAGGGCGACCACCTGCGCAAGCCCGGCGTTGACCGTGTCTTTCTTCGTTCCGGTGCCGAGCACAGCTCGCGCGCGTTCAAGAAGCTCGTCATTAGTGTCGATCAGGGTGCGGATCGACTGGCTTCTCCATGCAAGTGCTGAATACCAACAGTGTATCGAACGGGTGCGGCTCTCTTGGAGGGACGTCAGGCCGCTTGCGGGATGATGCTATTGGCGTATCGGGACTCGTGGACTCGGCGGCGTTCTTGGGCCAGGTGGTACTGCCAGTAGGCGTGGAAGTCTT
>Ga0097691_1000731_pt1 | contig 26909 bp, 23 predicted proteins | sample NGESurdeep072012_8_FD_72858 | JGI IMG/M metagenome (GOLD analysis project Ga0097691, IMG submission 72858) | Arctic peat soil microbial communities from Barrow, Alaska - NGEE Surface sample 210-1 deep-072012 | ecosystem: Environmental > Terrestrial > Soil > Wetlands > Peat ... | reverse complement strand
GTCCTGACGGGCGTCCAACGTCATCCGGATCGACCGCTCCCGCAGTTCCTCCGGGTACTTCCTCGGTGCCACCATCGATGTTCCTCCAGGCTTGATGGTCTCCATCAAACCCGGTACTTGACACTTTTCGGGACGGCCTTGTTGCTGTTGGGTGGCCCGCTACCGGTTTGAAGGAGGTGCGCCGATGACCTGGACGCTTGCCGTTCCCGCGCTGGCTGTCGCCCGCACCGTTGCCGGTGCGCTCAACGCCGTTGGCCGGATGCGGCCGGCCGGCCGAGGTGGCGCCGCGACGCCGTTCGACGTGGTGGGAATGCTTCCTCGAGGTGTGTTGGTCTGACCTGACCGGCTGCCACGAGGCCGCGGACCCTCAGGGCTCCGCGGCCTTTTCGCGTCCGCCGTCAGTGCGCGTGCACGTCCGCCAGTCCCTCGACCCGCCAGTAGTACGACTTGCCAGAAAGAGGCGTGCCATGTTGGCCACGTTGATCGCCGGCGGCGACGTGGAAACCGTCGACTTGCCGTGCTGGCAGGTCGACCCGGACCTGTTCTTCGCCGAGTCTCCGGCCGAGGTCGAGCGGGCTAAGGCCGTCTGCGCGGACTGCCCGATACGCCCGGCATGCCTGGCCGGAGCCGTGCAGCGCGCCGAGCCATGGGGCGTATGGGGCGGGGAACTGGTCGTGGCCGGTGTCGTCGTACCTCGCAAGCGCCCGCGGGGGCGACCGCGCAAGCATCCAAAGGCGGCCGCGTAAGGAGCTGCTGCACCGTCGGATGCGGGCGGTGCATGCTGCCCTGGCGCGCCACCGGCACTTCCGATCACGATTGATGCATTCTCAGTCATCAGCCGCGCACGCCGTGCGCCGTTAAAGGAGGCCCTGATGACCAGCAGTGCAGCGTCCGGACGGTCGGGATTTGCCGGCTACGGCCTCAACCGCCAGGTGGGCTATGTCTTCGGGGTGGTGTACCTGCTGGTCGGCCTGCTCGGTTTCTTCGTCAAGAGCAACGGCTTCGCCGCGACCGACGGCGGCAAGCTGCTCGGCATCTTTATGGTCAACCCGCTGCACAACATCGTGCACCTCGCGGTGGGTGCGCTGCTGGTCTATGGCGCATCGCGCGGCGAGGCAATGTCCCGCAACGTCAACATTCTGGTCGGCGGGATCTACCTGGTCGTCGGCATCATCGGACTGTTCATCTTGAGCAGCTCGGCCAACATCCTGGCGCTGAACTCCGCGGACAACGGGCTGCACTTCGTCAGCGCCGTACTGCTGCTCGGAGTCGGCTTGGCCGGCAGTCGGGGTACTGTCCGCACCCGCATCTGATCTGACCGGACGGGCGCGGCGGCAGGTTGCCGCGGCGGCACCTACCTGGGTGCCGCCGCGAATCTTGACCTAGGGCGTGGCCGTCAGCGTTACGGCCGAGACGTCGAGCTCCAAAACGATCTTATCGCTCACCAGGAACCCGCCGGTCTCCAGCGCCGAGTTCCAGTTCAGGCCCCAGTCCTTGCGGTTGACAGTGGCCTTGCCCTCGAAGCCGGCGCGGGAGTTGCCGAAGGGGTCCTTGGCGCTGCCGATGTACTCGAACTCCACGGTGACCGCCTTGGTGACGCCTTTGATGGTGAGGTCACCGGCGAGCCGGAAGGTGGTGTCATCGACCCGCTCGACGCCCGTGCTCGTGAAGGTCATCACCGGGTAGTTCGGGGCGTCGAAGAAGTCGTTGGTGCGCAGGTGTGCGTCGCGCTGCTCCTGGCCGGTGTCGACGCTGTCCACCTGGATGGTCAGCTCGGCACTCGACTGCGCCGGATTGGCAGCGTCCAGATGCACCTTGGCCTCGAACTGCTTGAAGGTGCCGCGGACCTTCGTCACCATGGCGTGCCGGGCGACGAAGCCGATTCGAGTGTGGGCCGGGTCGAGCTGGTAGTCACCGGTGAGGTCCTGGATGGCGGTGGTCGACGCCTCGAAGTCAGAGATGGTCACGATGGGGCTCCCTGTGGTTGCGATGTGCAGTGTGGTTGCGATGTGCGGTGCGGACTGGGTGTGGTGCGCCGTGCCCAGGCGGGTGGCAGCAGTGCCGACTGCCTAGACCGGTGCGGGGACGGAGACGCCGACTCCGCCCGGAGTGGTACCGCCATAGCGTTGCTTCTCGCTGGCGATGTCGAGTGGCGCGACGCCGACCATGGCGAGTTCTGGAGTGAGCCGGTTGGCCGGCACCAGCCAGCAGACCTCGAACTCGATGCCGTCCGGGTCTTTGGCGTACAGCGACTTGGTCGTCCCGTGGTCGGAAGCACCGACCAGTGCACCGGCTGTTGTCAGCGTGCCGGCGATGCGATCGAGCTCGTTGAGGGTGTCTACCTCCCACGCGATGTGGTAGAGGCCAACGGTCGAACGGCCGGCTTGCGATGCGCCGGCTGACGCCCCGATCTCGAACAGTCCCAGATCGTGGTCGTTGGTGCTCGCCGGGGCCTGCAGGAACGCGGCCCGACCACCGGCCATTTCGGCCACTACCCGGAAGTCCAGTACGTCGCGGTAGAACGCGACAGTCCGGGAGACCTGGCGGACGTAGAGGACCGCGTGGTTCATGCGGGTCACTGGCACGGCTAGCCCCTCCGAGTCGATGATTGAACTCTCATCTACTATTACGACGATAGCAGCAAGTATTTGAGTACGCAAGCGTCTAGACTTCGAGGGTGACCCGGGAACCACGGTGGCTGGACGAGGAGGAGCAGCAGACCTGGTTGGCGTTCCTCGGGGTGACCCGGCGGCTCGATGAAGCCTTGGATCGGCAGCTGCAGCGCGACGCCGGCATGCCGCACGCCTACTACATGATCCTGGTGATGCTGTCCGCTGCGCCGGGGCGGGCGCGGCGGATGACGGAGCTGGCCGCGGCGACGCACTCGTCGCCAAGCCGGATGTCGCACGCCGTCACCCGGTTGGAGGCTGCCGGCTGGGTACGTCGGGAGCGCTGTCCCAGCGACCGGCGGGGCAGCATCGCGGTGCTCACCGACGCCGGGTTCGCGGTGCTGGCTGCGGCCGCCCCTGGGCACGTCGAGGATGTCCGGGCCAACCTGTTCGACCAGCTCACCTGCGAGCAGGTGCGCCAATTCGGAGAGATCTGCCGGGTGCTGCTGACCCACCTCGACCCACACGACGACGCGGACCCGGCCACGCCGACTGCGGCGGCAGCTACACGTTGACCCGAAAGTCCACCACGTCGCCTTCCCGCATCACGTAGTCCTTGCCTTCGATCCGCACCTTGCCGCGGGCTCGGGCCTCGACCATGGAACCGGCAGCGACCAAGTCGTGGTAGGAGACCACCTCGGCCTTGATGAACCCGCGCTGGAAGTCGGTGTGGATGACGCCGGCAGCGACCGGTGCGGTGTCCCCGCGGCGTACCGTCCAGGCCCGGGCCTCCTTCGGGCCGGCCGTGAGGTAGGTCTGCAGACCCAGCGTCTGGTATCCGATGGTGACCAGCTGGTCCAACCCCGAGCGCTCCTGCCCAAGCGAGCGGAGCAGCTCCAGGGCGTCGGCATCGGGCAGGTCTGCGAGCTCGGCTTCGATCTTGGCGCACAGCACGACAGCCGGTGCCGGCCCGACGGACGCGGTCAGCCGCTGTTGCTGCTCGGGATCGGCGAGCGTCTCCTCGTCGGAGTTGAACACGTAGATGAACGGCTTGGCGGTCAGCAAGTGCAGGTCGCGCAGGGCTGATGCGTCGAAGCTGGCGCCGTACAGCGTCGTACCGGCGTCGAGAATCTCCGTTGCCTTGTTCGCCGCCTCCAGCACCGGTCCGTACGTCGCCCGGTCGCGCTTGGCGTCCCCTTCCAGCCGCTTGCGGCGTTTCTCCAGCGTTTGCAGGTCGGCCAGGATGAGCTCGATGTGCACGGTCTCGATGTCGTCGGCCGGGTCCACGTGTCCGGTCACGTGCACCACGTCCGGGTCGGAGAAGGCCCGCACCACCTGGCAGATGGCGTCGGCCTCGCGGATGTTGGCCAGGAACTGGTTACCCAACCCTTGCCCCTCGCTGGCGCCGCGCACGATGCCGGCGATGTCGACGAACGACACGGTCGCCGGGACGATCCGCGCAGAGCCGTGCAGCTCGGCCAACACCGCCAACCGCGGGTCTGGAACGGCGACCACCCCGGTGTTGGGCTCGATGGTGGCGAACGGGTAGTTCGCCGCCAGCACGGAGTTCTTGGTGAGGGCGTTGAACAACGTGGACTTGCCCACGTTGGGCAGCCCCACGATCCCGATGGCCAGGCTCATGCCGACCACGGTAGTTGGCGTGCCGCGGTCCCCGTGCTGGGCTGGGCCCTACCCGTCCCGCCGGGCCGACATGCCAGGGTTGCGGTCGTGGCGGCCACCTGCTCTTCGTGCGGTACCAGTGTGCCGGAGCCCCCGCTGTCGTGGAGCTCGACCACCAGCGAGCGGGGCGTCCAGTGGTTGTGCGAAAGCTGTGTCCGGGTGCGCCTACGCGCCATCGAAGGCCGGCTCGACGAGGCCTGGTGGTAGCCGCCGCCTGCGGTCGAAGCTTGGTGTCGGCGAACCCACCGTCGTCGTCGATCGCTGGTCGGCTACTTCGCGGTCTTGCGGCGACGCCCCGGCGCGATCTCTGAGGGATCTTCGTCGTCGAGTCCCGGTTCAACCACCGTGGTCTGCTCCGGCGTCGGTGCGCGCAGCCGGCTGCCCGGCCGGTGCACGTTGGCCGCCGCCGCGGCTGCCGCCGCTCCCGTGCCCGGCTCGGCGAAGCCGGGCAGGTGGCGCTCCACCTCGGCCCGAAACGGCCCCTCGCTACCGAGCTGACACAGCACGCCGACGCCACCGAGTGTTACTCGATGAATGAGCAGGTACGACGGGGGCAGGTTGAGCTGGCGGCCAAGTGCCGCGAGCTCGGAGCGAGGGTCGCCCAGCCGGACGGCCTCAGACCGCAGCCACGGCCGGCTGAAGTGGAACGTGTCGGTCCGCAGCGGCGCGAGCAGCGGGGAGATGTAGTCCAGCACGCCGGCTGGGTCGACGACGACGCCAGGCTTGACGAAACCCTCGGCTCGCAGGCCCTCCAGCACGGCGCGGGCGTCGCCGTCCAGCGCCAACCGGGCCAGCCGACCGATCGAGTCCGGTACGCCGTCCGGCAGCCGGTTCACGGCGCCGAAGTCGATGACGCCCAGCCGGCCGTCGGCAAGCAGCCGGAAGTTCCCCGGATGCGGGTCCGCGTGCAGCAACCCAACCCGGCCGGGACAGGAGTAGAGGAACTTGACCAGCAGCAGACCGGCCCGGTTGCGGTCCTCCGGCGAGCCGTCCCGGATAACCTGTGACAGCGGAATGCCGTCGATCCATTCGGTCACCAGGATGCTCTCGGCTCCGTCGAGGACCTGGGGAACGCAGATGTCGGGATCACCGTCGTACGCCGCGGCGAATGCCCGCTGCGACTCCGCCTCGAGCAGGTAGTCGAGTTCCTCGGCGACCCGGACCTTCAGCTCCGCGATCAGCGGCTTGACGTCCAACCCGGGCACGACGGCCCCAAAGATCCGTGCGAGTCGGCCCAGCTGGTTCAGGTCGGACATCAACGCCGGACCGGCCCCGGGGTACTGCACCTTGACCGCGACCGGCGTGCCGTCGGTCCACACCGCCCGGTGCACCTGGCCAATGCTCGCCGCTGCCGCCGGCAGGTCGTTGAACTCCCGGAACAGGGCGCGCCAGCCTGGTCCCAGTTCGGTAGCGAGGACGCGGTGGACGGCAGTGGCCGGCATCGGCGGCGCGGCCTCCTGCAGCTTGGTCAGCGCCGCCCGATAGGGCGCGGCCACCTCCTCGGGCAGGGCGGCCTCGAACACGCTGAGGGCCTGGCCAAACTTCATGGCGCCGCCCTTGAGCTGCCCGAGCACTTGGAACACCTGCTCAGCGGTCCGCTGCTGCAGCTCGGTGGCGACCATCTCCGCCGGCTTGCCACCGATGCGCTTGCCCACGCCCATTGTCGCCCGACCGGCCATCCCGAGGGGCAGCGAGGCCAGCTTGGCGGTGCGGGCCACGGTGCGCCTCGGGATATCGCTCACCGGACCATTCTGGCCGACGACTGCCCGATGCGCCGAATGCGGGCTCCCGCTGTCGGCCTCCCGGTGATCACGAATGGTCGGCCCAAGCGGCATAGCCACCGGCGTCGTCCGCGGTGGGCTGGCTGCCGGCTGGCTCGCCACGGGGGCGTTCACCGCCAGGAATGATGTCATCCGCGCCGTTGAGCCAGCGCGCCTGTCGGCACCGGCATTGTGGGTGCGGGGGCCAGGAGTGTCGGCGCCACCGCCAGTCGCTGCGAGCCAGCTCGAGCGTCCCGTCGGCGGTGGCGGGCACTGTCCAGGGCTGCGAACGCCGGAGCAGGGCGTCGAGGAAGTCGAGCGCCTGCAACGCGGCATGCGCCGCCGCTGCGGCGGCGAGCGTGCCGTCCACAGCCTCGGTGCCGTATGGGCCGGGGGAGCTGAGCTGGGCGCGCAGCAGCGGCCAGCCGGGGTCGCGAGCCGTCCGGTGCAGGTCCGCGCAGGTCACGCACGACGTGCTCCCGGGCAACACCAACGGCCCCAGCACGCCGACGGTCTCGCTGACGTGGACGAGGAGGTGCGCGATGCCCTGGTCGACTAGCGCTGCGGTTGCGGTGAGTGACGGTAGTCCGACGGGTGCGAGCACCACCAGGTGCGGCCGCGAACCCATCGGCAGGGGGTCGGCCACCGTGGCCGTCGAGGCGCGCCGGATCGCCGTGCGGGCCGCCTGGCTTCGGGGCGCTCCAGCGTCGGCCGCGGTCACGCCTCCGACCGCGACGTCGGCCATCGTGGAGGCCGCGTCGTCGTTGACGGCCACGTGCCCCACGCCGGCCGCGGCCAGGTGCGCGCCGAGCGGTGCTCCCACTCGCCCAGCCCCGACGATCTCGACGACGGCGCGGCGCCGGGCCGCCAACACCGCGACACTCCCACCGGGTTCGGTGACGGACAGGGACAGGGCGGCCAGGTCGGGGGAGAGCCGGTCGCGCTCACCGGCCCCCAGCCCGGCCAAGGGCCGGACATCGACGGCCGCGTCATCGAGGGCGCCGGCGGCCAGCAGCAGGTCCAGCAGCCGCTGGGCGCGCTCGGGCTCGACGCCCATGTTCGCCGCCGAGGTCAGCACCGCAGACAGGTCCCGGGTGCCGTCGAGGCAGTCCAGCAACTCGACGGTCGCGGTGTCCAGGCCAGAGAGAAGTACCGCGATCCGCGGGTCGACGCCGAGCTGGAGCGTGCCGCGGTCTCGCCACAGGCGGCGCAGCGCCGGCTTCAGGACGGGGCGCACGTTGAGTCTGCCTCCTTCGGCCGCGAGGGTCAGCGAGGGTCAGCCAGGTAGAGGCAGCGTTGCAGGGTGGCGGCCTCAGGGGCGCCGGTCGTCCACAGGCCGACAGTGATGTCCGCGGACCGATCTCGACGTCCACAGGCTGACGGCTGGAGGTCCGAGCAGCTGCTATGCGGGGTTGGGCTCCGAGGGCTCCGACGGCTCCGACGGCTCCGACGGCTCCGAGGGCTTCAACATCCGGCCGCCCAAGACCAGCGCCGTTGCCAGGACGGCGGCCACCGCCCCGGACAGCACCATGGGCACGCGTCCGCTGCCGCCCCACGCCAGCCCGGCCCATCCGCCGGCGAGCAGGGCGGCGCCGCCGGTGATCGCCTGGTAGTACCCGAGTCCCCGACCGACGGCGCGCTCCGGCAGCAGGTCGGCCACCCAGGCCTTGCCGACGCCGTCGGTGAGGGCGGCAAACCCGCCGTACAAGGGCAGCAGCAACCACACCCACGAGGGCGTGGTGACGACACCCAGGCCGGTGTAGGCGGCGGCGAAGACCCCCATTCCACCGGCGAACACCAGGTGCCGGGGCACCCGGTCAGACACCGCACCCGCCGGATAGCTCAAGCCGGCGTAGCTCACGTTGTAGAGCACATAGCCGAGCAGCACGCCGCTGACGCCCAGGCCGAGTGCGTGCACCCGCAGGATCACCAGGGCGTCGGAGAAATTGGCCAGTCCGAACAGGGTCAGGAAGCCAACGACTCGCCAGTAGCCGGCCGGGAGCGGGTCCTTGGTCGCCGGTGGCCGGTTGTCGGGCGTTCGCGGCGGCTCGTCGACCAGCTTGATCAAAGCAACGCTGAGTACGGCGGGCAGAAACGCGATGAAGAACAGCGGCCGCAACCGGCGGCCCAGCGCGGCGTACAGGGCGAGACCGAGCAGCGGGCCGATCACTGCGCCGGCGGTGTCCATGGCCCGGTGGAAGCCGAACGCCCGCCCCCGGGAGGCGGGTCCGGTGGCTGCGGAGATCAGCGCGTCCCGGGGGCTGGTGCGCAAACCCTTCCCCGCCCGGTCGAGGAACCGGGCCACCAGCACCAACGGCCACCCGGTGGCCATCCCGATCATCGGTTTGGCTACGGCCGAGATGCCATAGCCCCAGGCCACGAGCGGCACCCGCTGACGGACATCGGCCAACCGGCCGCTGATCGCCTTCCCGGCCGCCGCGGTAGCCTCGGCGACGCCTTCTACCAGCCCGACAACAGCGGGTGGCGCACCTAGTGCCGAGGTCAGGAACAGCGGCAAGATCGGATAAAGCATCTCCGCGGCCGCGTCCTGGCAGAGCGACACCCACGACAGGACGACCACGGTCCGGGGTAGCCGGGTGACGGGTTCCGGGTCCCCGGGCGGTCCCGGGGTGGCGGGGTGGCCCGCCGTCAGGCCTTGCCGAGAATGCGGTTCACCTTCGTGCCGCAGACCGGACAGGTGCCCTGAGCCATTCGCCGACCGGACTCGCTGACCTTGACCGTGCCTTCGAAATCGCGCTTGTCTTTGCACTTCACGCAATAGCCGTTGTATGTCTCGGCCACGTCACTGCCCACCTTCGGCTGGCTTACGACCGACAGCCACGGTCGTGGCCAGGTCCGATCGCGAGCCTACCGGGCCGGTCGGCTCTGACCGCGCAACTGGAACGCGGGTGGGCTGCCCCGTCATATCCGGCAGCGGACCGAGGGGTCGGAGTGTGGGCAGGGTGAAGCGCAGCACCGACCCGACACCCAGCGTCGAGGTGGCGACCAACGCGCCACCCATCCCATGGACCAGCTCGCGGGCCAGGAACAGGCCCAGACCGGTGCCTCCGGTTGTCATCAGCATCGGGTCCTCGACCCGGTGGAACCGGTCGAAAACCCGCTCGAGCTGGTCGGCTGGGATCCCGCGCCCACTGTCGGCGACGGTGATCGAAGCCCCAGTCGAATCCACCGCCACCGTGACCTCGACGGCGGTCATGGGCTCGGAGTACTTGAGCGCGTTGTCGACCAGGTTGGTCACGACCTGGATTACCCGCAGCGGGTCGCAGGCCACCGGCACTGGACGGCCGGGTCCTTGCATCCGGATCCGCCTGACGTCGTCAGGAAACTCTTCCAGGGCTCGCCGGGTCAGCGCGGCGAGGTCACCGGTCTGGAGGTGGATGTCGTGCCGCGGGCCGCCGGAGTGAGTGATCTTGGATGCCAGCAGCAGGTCATCGACCAGGCGCGCCAGGTGGTCGGCTCGCTCCGAGATGACGCGCACGCACTCGGCCCGCTTCTCGGACGACATCGTCTCCCCGTGCCGCCGCAGCAGGTCGGCGTAACCCTTGATCGGCGTAATCGGCGTCCGGAGCTCGTGCGAGACCGTGGCGATGAAGTCGGCCTTGAGCCGCTCCACCTGCCGTTGGGCCGTCATGTCGTGCACGATCACGACGTCGCGAAGCAGCGCCTCCCCAGCGAATACCGCCGCGTGGCTGGCCCGGATCCAGCGCGGTTCCCCGTCGGGCCGGATGATTCGCAGCTCCACGTTCACCCGGGTTGAGACGGCCGACATCTGCTGGCGGGCTGCCTGGAAGGCGTCGACCGGCTCGCCGTCGATGCCCACCGCCGTGACCAGCCGCGACAGCGGCCGACCTACCGCCGCGGCCTCGTCCACGCCGACCAACGCGGTCAGGGCGGGACTCCACAGCTGGACAACGCCGTTGCCATCGAGCACCAGGATCCCGTCGCTGGACTGCTCGACGACCACGGCTAGCTTGCTGGTCTGCTCGTGCAATCGGGTCTGATACTGGGCGCCGCGCAGGGCCGCGGCCAGTGCGCTGGCCAGCGGAGTGAACACGCTCAAGTCGCGCGCGCGCAACCCGGTGCGGCTGGCGGTGCCCAAGGCCACTGCGCCCATCGGCGCGCCCTCGGCTTCCAGCGGAGCAAGCAGCCCGGCTCGCCCCGCCCCGGGCGCCAACGTGCCGTCCAGCAACTCGGCCCCAGGCGGAAATGTGACTCGGTGGATCCACGCCAGGTCCCGCGCGTCGGGTATCCGCCAATGTGCCCCGCTGCCGTCCAGCTCCACGGTGACCGGGCCGTCCTCGACGGGCAGCACTGTGCCGGCGAGCAGCACGATGGTGGCGACGTCTGCTCCGAATGCCTCCCGGGCGGCAGCCAGAAAGCCGGTGACCACGTGGGCACCGTCGAGGCGACCGGCGAGCACCGCGGACAGCTCGATGAGATGCGTGGTGCGCTCGCGCTCGTCCGACTCCTGGGCCGCCTTGCGGTAGGCGTAGACCAAAGCGACCGCCGGCAAGGCCGCGAACGGCAGCAAGGTCGGCGCAGTCAGGGCTACATTCAGCGTCGTCGCGCCGAGCGCCGCGGTTCCAAACGCCATAAACACGGACAGCCGGAGCTGCTCGCGCACTACCTGCCACGGGTCGACCCCGCCAGCGACGGCGAGCACGCGGCTCAGGCCCACCAGGTTGACGGCGGCGAAGGCCAGCGTGCCCAGCGCGAGTCCGACGACGCCGCGCACGCCGAATCCCGTCTCCGGCCCGGCGACCAGGCGCACCGTGGCGATCAGCACGGCCGATGCGATGACGTAGTTGCCGACGTTGAACAGTGACTTGATCCACACCCGCCGACGCAGTGTCGAAGCGAGGGTGCAGCCGAGAAAGGCGGCGAGCAGGGCCTGGGTCGGCGCCAGCACGAAGACCGTGCCAACGACGGCGGCTTCGGACAGGGCGAGTTCCTCGACGGCGTCCCCATGGCGCAGTCGGACGTGGATGAGCTCCCCGAGGCAGACCAGCGCCGCCATGGCCGGGAGCAGCAAGTCTGTCGGTACGCCGGGGACGGTCAACGGCCCGGCGCGGTCGGCGCCGAAAGCGAGGACGAGGCCGGTGGCCAGGACGGCGGCCAGCAGGTCGACAACGAGGACAAGCCGGATCACCGGCGAGGGCACATGCCCTCGCCGAGGGCCGAGCCTGGCTGCTATGCCAGCCCACCTCGCGGTCGGCTGCTCCGGAGCAGGCCCCGGTGCGCGCATCGGGTTCCTCCTTCGCCCGTCCGGCTATGTCTCGACGACCGCAGCCGTCCGGCGTACCACCCTCATGAGCCATCCCGTTTGGGGGGAATGACTAGTCCCAAGTCCGTCGTCACCCAGGCATCGTCCGCCTTGGCACGGGCGGACAGCCCACGGGCTTCACCGAGCCGGCCGAGCGATCCGGAGGCAGCGCCGGCCGCCGCCTCGGCGGGGGTTGGTTCGTTCATGTGGCCAGGGTGCGAGATTCGATTCAGACTGGCGGCGGCACCGTCGTCCACAGGGTCAGGGGTCCGGCCGTTCAGTCCAGCCTTCAGTCCAGCCTTCAGTCCACCGGGTTCTGCCGCGCAGTTGGGACAACTCCGTGGGTGAAGCGGGGACTTGCCACCTCTTCACCCACACGGTTGCACCATTTCAGCCCAGTTGGAGCCCGTAACGCGACAACGGCGTGGGTGAAGCTGAGCAGGTAGGTCAGCCCGCACGGGATGGGGGCGTGCGGCGAGGTCAGCCGGGACGGGGCGGGGCGGGGCGGTAGGTCAGCCCGGACGGGACGGGAGCCTCGAACGCGGTCAACGCGGCTGGGTCAGGCGGCGCGGACGGCAGCTGATCTGCTGCTGCGGCCGGCACGCCGCGGCCGCGGTCGGGACGCGTCGGCGCTGGGCCGAGGACGCGCTGTCGCCACCGGCCGGGCGGGGCGCGGCGGCGTCGGGACGGTGCCGGACTCGGCCAGCTCGCGGACGGCGGCGTGCCCGGGACCCACCCGGGTCGTGGTCGCCTGCACCTGCGCGTCGCGATGCATGGCCGCGACCGCCCGCTCCTCACCCGCGAGGACGAGCGAGAGCACGGTGCCGGTCGCCCCCGCCCGCGCCGTGCGGCCGGAACGGTGCACGTAGTCCTTCGCCTCGTTTGCCGGGTCGAAGTGCACGACCAGGTCGACATCGTCGACGTGGATGCCCCGCGCGGCAACGTCGGTGGCCACCAGCACCCGCGGGAAGCCGGCGGCGAAGCCGGCGAGCGCCCGGGTGCGGGCGTTCTGCTTGAGGTTGCCGTGGATAGCGGCGGCCGCTACCCCGGCCCGGTCCAGCTGCTTGGCCAACCGGTCGGCGCCGTGCTTGGTGCGGACGAAGACCAGCGTGCGGCCCGGTCGGGCGGCCACTTCAGCCATGATCGCAACTTTGTCGTAGGCGGTGACGATGAGCGCGCAGTGGTCCATCGTCTCCACCGCCGCCGCCGCGGACGCGACCGCGTGAACCGCCGGATCGCTGAGGTAGCGGCGCACGATTCGCTCGATCCCACCGTCGAGGGTGGCCGAGAACAGCATGCGTTGTCCGCCCGGGGCGATGTCGTCGAGCAGTCGAGTGACCGCCGGCAGGAAGCCGAGATCGGCCATGTGGTCAGCCTCGTCGAGGACCGCGACATCGACCGAGTGCAGCGTGCAAGCTCCCTTGTCGATGAGGTCGATCAGCCGGCCGGGAGTGGCGATGACGACGTCAACGCCACGGTGCAGTGCGTCGATCTGCCGGCCGTACGGGGCCCCGCCGAAGACCGCTGTCAACTTCAGGCCGACCGCCTGAGCCAGCGGCGCCAGGCTGTCGGTCACCTGTTGGGCAAGCTCCCTGGTAGGTACCAGTACCAGCCCGCGCGGGGCGGTGGAACCGCGCTTGGAGTTGGCCAGCCGGACGAGCATCGGCAGGCCGAAGCCGAGGGTCTTGCCGGAGCCGGTCTGGGCCCGGCCGAGTACGTCGCGACCGGCTAGGGCGTCCGGAAGCGTGCGGGCCTGAATGGCGAACGGCGCGTCGATTCCGCGCCGGGCCAGCGCGGAGACGATGGCCGCCGGCAGGCCCAGCTGGGCGAAGGTAAGGGGCGTGGGTTCGGGGCGGGCCAGGGCGGCGTCGAGTGCGCGCTCGAGCTCCGACGGGGCGTGCTCGGCCCGAGCGGGTCGCGGCCGGGCGTTGTCGGCAGTCGGGCGACGTCGGGGGCCCGCGCCGCCGCGCTGGCGTTGCTGGGCGGGGCGTTGTTGGGCGGGGCGTTGTTGGGCGGGGTGGGGCATGAAGTGACAGACTCCGTCTGCGGTTCGGCAGGCCGCGTGCTTGCGTGGCGCACGCCGTCCGCGGGCGAGAATCACCGCGGACCGGAACACTCACTGGGTGCGACCGCACGGGCGACTCGCCCGCGGGAGCAACGGCAGTCCCTGCCGTTGTGGGTCTAACCGTACAGGCACGAGTGATGTTCCGGGTTGCTGCCCGCCCGCCGGCCGTGTTCGCTCGGCCTTACGCCCACGCTCGGCCTTACGCCCACGCTCGGCCTTACGCCCACGCTCGGCCTTACGCCCATGCTCGCGATGCCCATGTGCGGGATGCCCAGGCCCGCGAGGCCCAGGCCCGGGACGCCCAGGCGCGGGAATCGGGGTCGAGGTCGGCCCAGGCCCGAGCGGCGGCATCGAGGTCGTCGGCGCCGAGCGCCGCAGTCAGCCGGTTCCACCGAGCTGGGTCGCCAGGGACGCTGCCGCCCCCGGCGTCCAGCCGGTGCTTGAGCCAGCCATGACCGTGCGCGGGGTCGGCGGCTGCCGTTGGTGCGACGGCGAGCGCGGCCGCTGCGTCCAGGCCGCCGGCGCCTGCGGCGTCCGGGTTGGCCAGGCCGGGGGCGTCGTACGTGGTGCCGGTGAGCAGTTCCTTGACTGCATCCGGACTCAGGTCGGGTCGCACCGCGAGAACGTCGGCGACCGCGCCGGCGGTCACCGCGGTGGACATGGAGGTTCCTGACCCGCGGAAGTAGCTGTCGCCGACGCGGGAACCCGGGTTCTCGGTGTCGATCACACTGCCGGGGTCGCGCAGGCTGACCACGTGCGTTCCCGGGGCGACCAGGTCAGGCTTGGCCAGGTCGTCGGCACTGTCACCGCGGCCTGACCAGGACGAGACCACGTCGTCGCCCCGCTCGATGGTGTCCACCGGGTCGACTGCGCCGGCGGTGAGCAGCGTCGGGTCGATGCCCGGAGATGCCACGCTGCCGGGTGCGGGGCCGCCGTTGCCGGCAGGCACGACGACGGTGATGCCGGCGTGCCACAGTCGATCCAGAGCCAGGACGAGCGGGTCGTCGGCGACCTGGGCCGGGCTGTCCGAACTCAACGACAGGTTGACCACCCGGACCCCGTAGCGATGGCCCTGGCTGGCCACCGCCTGCAAACCGCGCAACACCTGCACCAGTCCCGTGCTGCCGTCCGAGTTCGCGACCCGGACGTCGAGGATGTTCGCGCCGGGAGCGACTCCCCGGTAGGCGCCGCCGGAGGCAACGCCGGAAGCAGCGATTAACCCGGCCATGAACGTGCCGTGGCCGAAGCCGTCGCGATCGCTGGAGCGTGACATGTCGAGATGACCCACGATTCGGCCGGCGAGTTCCGGTACGTCGGCGACGCCGGTATCGACGACCGCGACCGTGACGCCGCTGCCCTCCGTGCCAGCCGGCGGCAGGCCGACCGTGGACCGCAGCGTTACAGCGGGTTCGCCCGCCCCAGCCGCCGCTGCCGCGGCCGTGCTCGCGGCAGCGGCGGTCGTCGACGCCACGGTGAACGGACGGTTCGCGGTGACCCGGTAGCTCGCGGCCAGCGCACGCCCGACCGGCAGGGTCGCGCTCACCCCGGCGATCAGGGGCAGCAGGTCGACCACGTGACCACCGGCGGCCGTCACGGCCGCCGCAGCGCTGCCTGCGTCGCCGCCGGTGACGATGACTGTCGCGGTGGACTCGCCGGCCGCCGCCTGGGCCGCGGGCAGGGCGCTGAGAACCGTGGCTGCCACGGTGCCGCCGATGGCCAGGGCCGCGGTGGCGCGGCAGCGGTGTCGCATCCCGCCTGAGGCGGCGGAGCGGGACAGGCGGTGGGAGTCGATGTCGGCAGCCATAGTCGATCTCCTCCAGGATTGGGCGTGCCCTGGTTGGTTCGACCGAATGGGCCGCCCCGCGGTACCTCCAAATGGGTGATCCAGCGCTGAGTCTTCCGGCCGCCGGGGTACCTGACGGGTAGATCAGCGGCGGACTAACCTTCACAGCGCCGCTGGCAGGCCGCCTTGCGGTTCGCCGCCGCACTCCGGGAGACCGCCGTGACCGATGCCAGCGGAGCCAACCGACTGGTGCGCGTGGACCGCCCGGACAACGGGGTCGTGCTGATCACGTTGGCGCTTCCGCACCGGCGCAACACCATGACCGCGGAGATGACCGCTGCGTGGACGGAGTCGGTGGCCCGGCTGCGGGGGGACCGGTCCGTGCGCTGTGTCGTCGTGACCGGAGAGGGCCGCGCCTTCTGTGCCGGCGGGGACATCGGGTGGATCGGCGCCGAGCCCGAGAAGTCGGTGGACCAGCTGCGGGATCGGATGCTGCGGTTCTACCGGGCGTGGTTGTCGATCCGAGACCTCGACGTACCGACCATTGCCGCGATCAACGGTCCAGCGGTGGGTGCCGGGCTCTGCCTAGCCATGGCTTGCGACCTGCGGTACGCCACGCCGGAGGCGGCACTGTCCGTGCCGTTCACCAGCCTGGGCATGCATCCCGGCATGGCTGCCACCTGGCTGCTGCCTGAGATCGTGGGGCTGCCGGTCGCCCGTGAGCTGTTCTTCACCGGCCGCCGGCTGACCGGGGCGGAGGCTGTCGGGCTCGGCCTGGTCAACGGCGTCTTCCCGAGCGAAACCCTGGTGGCCGACGTCCTCAGTGTCGCGGCTACGGTCGCGGCCCAGGCTCCGCAGGCGGTGCGGCTGACCAAGGTCGCGCTGGCCGCGGGCGGCCCTGCCTCGATCGAGTCGGCGCTGCAGTGGGAGTCCCTCGCCCAACCCATCACGCTGGCCACGGCGGATCTGCAGGAGGGGCTGCGGGCGGCCAGCGAAAGGCGCCGACCGAACTTCACCGGGGACTGACCGACCGCGTTCGAGCGAAGTTGGTCCGGTGGCGCCATGGCGGGCAATCTGGTGCGGCCAATCATGGCGGGCAATCTGGTGCGGCCAATACAGAGCCCCCGGCCGCGATGAGGGCCGCTCGCCTTCCCCTTGCGAACGACTCCCGAACGACCGGGGGCTCCGATGTCGAAGACGCTACGAGCGTCGCCGCGGGTCGTCAACGGCTCGACGGTCTGCCCTGTGGACAACGATGTGTACGCCGTGGGGGTGCTCCGAGGTGTCGGTGTGGAGCCGCGTCGGCGATGCCTGTGGACAGTGCGGGGACAACTTGCCGCGCGCCCCGGCTCACCTGGACAAACGTTGTCCCCCGCCTGTGGGCGAAGAATAGTTGTCCCGGTCCTCGTGGTGGCCTGCAGACTTTCGTCGGAGGTTGCCTCTAGCGTCGTTGACGTGACTCAGCCACATCCTCGGGACAACCGGGTCCAGGTTGTTCGTAGCGCTCGACGACAACGAACTGTCTCGGCGTACCGCGATGGCGACCGTACGGTCGTTCGCGTCCCGGCCCGGCTCAGCCGCGCGGAGGAGGAGGCCTGGGTTGCGACCATGCTGCAGCGACTCGCCCGCAGCGAGGCTCGGCGGCGCCCAGCCGACGAGGTTCTACGCGAGCGCGCTCTGGCGTTATCCCGTCAACACCTGGACGGTCGGGCGGTGCCGGCCGGCGTCCGCTGGGTCAGCAACCAGGGCAGCCGGTGGGGTTCGTGCACGCCCTCGACCAGGGAGATCCGGCTATCCCGCCGGCTGGAAGGCATGCCGGCCTGGGTGGTCGACTACGTGATCGTGCACGAACTCGCCCACCTGCTGGTTGCCGGCCACGGACCGCAGTTCTGGCGCTACGTCGAGCGTTACCCACGCTGCGAGCGAGCCCGCGGCTACCTGGAAGGCGTCGCGGCAACGGCTCGGCTGCCACTGACCGAGGACGCCGACAACGTGAGCGACGACGGCGGTGGCGTCGTCGGCTAGCCGGCCGGGTCGGGGTCGGTCGCAGCCGTCCCGCCGGCCTGGTCGTCCGGGCCTTCGCTGGACCCTGAGCCCGGCTTCGCGCTAGATCCGTCTCCTGTTGCGGGGCCTGAGTCGCCGGCGGCGAGCCGGCGCAGTTCGGCGTCGAAGTCAGTGGCCGCGTCGGTGTGCTCGGTCCCGGCCGCAAACCCCAGCGGGTCGTCGAGGTCGGCGGCGGAGGGCAGCAGGTCCGGGTGTGACCACACAGCATCCCGACCATCGGTGCCGCGGGTCGCGGCCAGCGCGGCCCACAGGTTCGCTGCGTCCCGCAACCGCCGAGGTCGTAGCTCAAGCCCGACGAATGTGGCGAATGCCTGCTCGGCCGGCCCGCCCTCGGCCCGCCGCCGGCGAACCGTCTCGCGCAGGGCGACCGCCGCCGGCAGATGACCGGTCGCGGCGGCCGTGGCCACCTCGTCGACCCACCCCTCGGTCAGCGCCAGCGCGGTCTCCAACCGCGCCAGGGCGGCTCGCTGCGCCGGGCTTTCCTGCGGTTGGAACAAGCCTTCGCCGAGGGCTCGCTGCAGCGCCTCGGGGTCCATCGCGGTGGGGTCGATGCTGCCGAGCGCGCGGGAGATCGCGTCGCTGTCCACGCTGATGCCGCGGGCGTAGGCCGCCACGGCCTCGAACAGGTGCGACCGCAACCACGGCACATGGGTGAACAGGCGGTGGTACGCCGCCTCCCGCAGCGCCAAGTACAGCCGCACCTCTTCGGGTGGCAGGCCAAGACCGGCACCGAAGCCCGCCACGTTGACCGGCAGCAGCGCGGCCCGACCGCTCGGCCCCAGCGGCAAGCCGATGTCGGTGGAGCCGACCACCTCGGTAGCGAGGTTGCCGATCGCGGAGCCGACCTGGGCGCCGAAGACCAGGCCGCCGATCTGCCCCAGCATCCCGAGCAACGGCCCCGCCATGGCGCGCATCTCATCCGGCAGGACGCCGCCCATCGCCGCGACCACCCGGGTCGCAACCGGGTCGCACAGCTGCGCCCAGACCGGCGTGGTCGCCTCAACCCATCGCTGCCGACTCCAGGCTTCGGCCCCCGAGACGCCGGAGGGCAGCGTCGTCACCGGGTCCAGCCACAGGTCAGCCAGGCGCACCGCCTCTCCGACCTGGGCCACCTCCGCGACCGTGACCAGCCGGTCTTCGCGGGTGATCGCCTCCACGGCAGTCGAGCGGGCCAGGTCCCAGTTCACCGGGCCGCCCTGCCAGGACAGCAGGTCAGCCAGCCGACGGAGCGCACCGGACAGGTCGCCACCACCGACGCCGCCAAATAGTCCGCCGAAGGGGTCGCCACCGCCCGGACCGCCACCGCCCGGACCGCCACCGCCCGGACCGCCACCGCCCGGACCGCCACCGCCCGGACCGCCACCGCCCTCGTCACCTGCACCGCCGCCCGGCGTGAACCCGAAGGGCAGCCGGCTCACCGCGGCACCGCCGGCAAGTCGATAGCGGTACGGCGAGAAAGCGGGCGTAGGCGCATGGACGTCACGGTAGTCGCGGTTGGCCGCCGACGACCGGTGCACGAGCGGGTGGATACCGTGCACGTGTGCCCGAGGTGCGGCTGGTCGAGATCCGCGATGTCGAGTTGTCGGTGGCCGAGTGCCTGGCCGTGGTGGCGGACCCGGCGGCGGGGGGTACCGCGGTGTTCGTCGGTACCGTCCGCGCGGATGACGACGGCCGAGACGTAGCCGGGCTGGAGTATTCGGCCCACCCCAGCGCTGCGGCCCAGATGCGCGCCGTCGCCGACGCGATCGTCGCCGACCACCCGGTTACCGCGGTGGCCGCCGTTCACCGGGTGGGGGCGCTGGCCGTAGGTGACCTGGCGGTCGTGGTCGCGGCCTCCGCACCGCACCGCGCCGAGGCGTTCGACGCGGCCCGCCGCCTGATCGAGGACGTCAAGGCGACGGTGCCGATCTGGAAGCACCAGACATTCACCGACGGCAGCGAGGACTGGGTCGGCACGCCGTAAGCCGGCTCACCCGAAACCGTCCTATCGTGGACCGTCGTCCGATCCGCACACCTGGGTACTCAAGGCAGCCGCCATGTCCGTGATCGTCTGGCTCGCCCCCGTTCCGCTCGCAGCGCTGGGTGCCATCGGGTGGGTCTGGTGGCGGAACCGGCCACGAGGTCCCGGTGACCCCGAGGAGACGATGACGGCGTTTCGCCGCTTCGGCAGCGCCCTCGCATCCCGACCCGAGGACCACCGCCGATTCTGACCGGCTGACGGTCGGGGTCTTCTCGCCGCCTAATCCGGCGGCCTCGGCTGCTGACGCCATAGGGCAGTCGGTACGGCGCTCCGCCGTACCATCGCGCCCGAAAAGAGGCTGCCGCGGAGCGTGTCGTGTTCTTCCCCGGTCCGGATGGGTATCTGTCAAGTCAAGTGAGACAGTTCGTCGTTCAGGTGCTCTGTAGTTCTGGTTGGGGTTCGTTGATCCAGGACTGCTGAGGGATCTTCGGGGTCGCGGGGCGGCGGGCGAACCGTTCGGGGTGCGCAGCGTAGGCCGCGTCGAGGGTCGCCTGGCGGGCGTCGTCGATGGCGTCGGCGGTGCCGAAGTGGACCGATGCCGGGGTGTGCCAGGCGATGCCCGAATGGCGATGAACGTGGTTGTATTCAGCGAAGAATCCTTCACAGAATACGCGTGCGTCCTGGACGGTATTGAAGTTCTTCGGGAAGTCGTGCAAGTACTTCATTGTCTTGAACTGCGCCTCGGAGAACGGATTGTCATTCGAGACATGGGGGCGCGAGTGAGACCGAGTGACGCCAAGATCGACGAGCAATGCGGACACGGGTTTGGACCTCATCGAGGTGCCGCGATCCGCGTGCACGGTGTGCGGGGCGGAGCCGTTGATGCGGATCGCCTCGCTCAGGAAGTCCCTGGCGAGCTCGGAGTCCTCTCGCGGCGAGACGATCCACCCGGGGTTGTACCGCGAGTAGATGTCGATCAGGACGTACAGGTGGAACCACACGCCCTTGACGGCCCACGCAGTTTCGTGATGTCCCAGCTCCACACCTGCGAGGGTCCGTCGGCGAGGAGTTCGGGCTTGACCTTCGCCGGGTGGGTCGCCTGAGCGCGTCGCTCCCGGGTCTGACCGGCAGCGCGGGCGTGCGGTACATGCTCGACAGGGAGCACCAGTAGCGGCCCTCGTCGAGTTCACGAACCCACACCTGCCCGATCGACAGGTCCGCGTTCTCGCCGGTGTTCAACGCGACCAGGACCGCGGCACGCTCGGCCGGGGTCATCGCCTGCGTGGGGGCATTGCGCTCGGCCTGGGGGATCGGCGGGCGGCGCGGGCGGGGTGGGCGCAGCCGGCGGTAGTGGGTGGCCCGAGACCGCCCCGTCAGCCCGCACGCCGACTTGGTCGCCACTCCCGCGGCGCGCAGGTCGTCGAACGCGACGGTCATGACTTCGGCGACGACGTCGGGTTGTCCGCGCTCTCGCGCTCTCGGACAATGTCTCCAAGAGCGCGTGAACTTTCCCTTTATGTCCAATGCCGTGCGGGTCTGAGTGGTCTGAGTGAGCTGGGCGGCCAGCCGGGTGTTTTCAGCACGTAATCGTGCGTTCTCGCCTGGTGGGGCCGACTTGTGTGGGCGTTTCGCCGACGTGCGCGCATCGGTCAGGCCAGACAATGCGCCTGCGTCGCTAGCGGACGCCCGTTCCTTGATGTGGGAGTGGTAGAGTCCCTCCGCTGCGCAGCACCGCGGACTTCTCCCCGTGCGGGGCCCCCTCGTACTCCGCGACGATCCGGGCCTTGTACGCCGCGGTGAACGAACGCCTGGTCGGCCGGGGCGCCGGATCGACCCCCACGGACTCGGGCACGGACTGGGCCGAGGACTCGGGCTCGGACTCGCTCGTCGCCTCGTCGGACGGGTTACTGCTGATCACGGATCGTCTCCACTCATGCCCTCCAAGCCAACCCCCGAAGCCCGGGGCGTCTGATCTAAGACTGACAGGGAGGGGTGAGCGGAACAGCCGCGCATTTCTCTGAAGGTGCGGGCTTGCTGAGGTGCCACCACGTGGCCGCCAAGCCCAGGGCCAGCGAGGCGATTGCGGCAAGCCAGCCAAACTCACCGACAATGGCCGCGCTGCCGGAGAAGGCGTGCTCAGTGGCTGCCCCGGCCACGGCGAATCCAGTGAGAACAAGCGCGTTCCATGTGGCGTGAGCAACAATGCTGGGCCAGACCGACTTCGATCGGTCGGTGATGACACCGACGAACAGAACCATGCCGACGAGCGCCACGGTGAAGGCAGGCAACCCGGCGAGGGAGCCGTACCAACCGAGCAAGATGGCCGGTACATGGAACAACCACCACACGACCGTGACGATGAGCGAGCTGAGCGCAAAGGAGTAGCGTCCGCGAAGGAGGGGCCACAGGAATCCTCGCCAGCCAATCTCCTCTGCCACTGCCCCAGTCATGGAGACAACAATGGCAAGCGGGGCATACTCGAACGCCCTTCCGAGCGTGCCGAGATGCAAGGTGTCGAGGCCCACCAATGAGCCAGCCGTATAGGCGATGAGCGCTGCCACAGCAGGAGCTAGCCCTGCCAGCAGCCACCACTTTGGGCGACCCCACTGGATGACCCCGGGCCCAATGCGGGCCGCGAGTAGCGCCCCGATTGTCGGCGCGATCATGAGGAGCCCGAGATTTCGGGCCGAACCCTGGCGCCAGAGCAGGACGAGCGCTGCCGCATAGGCAGCGAGGAGCCCGATGGCGAAGATCGACAGTCGACGAACATCACGCTGCGGATCGGTCCTCAGGTCGGCATCTCCGGCCACGACATCCCTCATGCGAATCCCACCTTCACTTTGGTAGTAGGCAAGTGCTGGCCACGAGCTTGGCCCGAACATGGCCGTGACCTCTGACCTGACTTGCACAGGCTTAGTGCCCCTCGTACTCCGCGACGATCCGGGCCTTGTACGCCGCGGTGAACGAACGCCTGCTCGGCCGAGGCGCCGGATCGACAGCCACCACCTCGACCGCGGCCTCGCTCATCGCCTCATCGGACGGGTTACTGCTGCTCACGGTTCGTCTCCACCCATGCCCTCCAAGCCAACCCTGAAGCCCGGGGCGTCTCACACAAGACTGACAGGGAGGGGATGGTCTGCCGGCCTTCCGCCGACTCCCGCTTGCCTCGCCGGTTGCGGCGGCCGCGGCCGGCGGCCGGTGACGTGGGTGCCGAAAGCGGCAGCCGACCCCGGCCACAACGAGGCCGACCGGCCGACCCGAGTCGACGGCGAGATCGGCTTCTTCGCCCCATAGCCGCTCACCGCAGTCAGCCTCGGCGCCCGCACCGCCGACGCTGCCAAGCGGTCGCCCGACGCCCAGGTCCGTAGGCTGCGCACATGCTTCGTGGGCTGTCCCAGCGGGTGCGCACACTGCTGCTGGCGAGCCTGCTGACTCTCGGCCTGGCCGCCGGCGGTGCCTTGTTGCCGGTCCCGTACGTCGAACTGAGCCCCGGCCCGACGTACGACACGTTGGGTGCGGTGGACGGCCGGCCGTTGATCGAGATCACTGGGCACGAGACCTATCCGGTGACCGGCCACCTGAACCTGACCACCGTCTCGGTGTCCGATCCCGGCAGCTCGCTGGACCTGGGCAGCGCCGTGCGCGGCTGGCTGGACTCGCGGCTTGCCGTCGTACCGCGTGAAGTGATCTACCCGCCGGGGCAGAGCGGCAAGCAGGTCGAGGAACGCAACGCCGCCGACATGCTGGCCTCGCAGCAGCACGCGACCACGGCTGCCCTGCGCCAGCTGGGCATCCCAGTGACGGTCACCGTCACCGTCGCCGCCGTGGCCAGCGGCTCGCCGGCCGACGGGCGGTTACACCAGGGTGATGTGGTTGTTGCCGTCGACGGGACGCCGGTGTCGTCCGGCAACGACCTGCGCGCCGCGGTCAGCAAGCACAAGCCGGCGGAGCCGGTGACCTTGACCATCCGGTCCGGCGGTACCGAGTCCACGGTGACGCTGCAGACCGCTCCCGCTCCCGATGACCGCAACCGAGCGATCATCGGCGTGACCGTGGGGGAGGACCCGCAGTACCCGTTCAGCGTTACGATCCGGCTCAAGGACGTAGGCGGCCCGAGCGCCGGGCTGATGTTCGCGCTCGGCGTGGTCGACCGGCTGACGCCGGAGAACATCACCGGCGGTCAGTACATCGCCGGCACCGGCACCATCGATGACAACGGTGCGGTCGGGCCGATCGGTGGTGTCAAGCAAAAGATCATCGGTGCCCACGACCAGGGGGCGACGGTGTTCCTCACCCCGGCCGGGGACTGCGCGGATGCCCGGGACCGGGTTCCGGCCGGGATCCGCCTGGTCAAGGTGGAGAGCCTGAGCGGAGCACTGACCGCGCTGGAGCAGGTGCGCACCGGCAGCGGCCCGCCACCGACCTGCGGATAGCCGTCAGTCGACGGTCGCGCGCAGGGCAACGGCCAGGGTGCCATCCACCAGCCCGCCGACCACCAGGCGCGTCTCGCGCCGGTCCGCCCGGGCGGCCCACCCATGCGGTCGTGTCCACGTCGGTCGGCAGCTCTTCCTCGGGGCCCGCAAGCGCTCGGCCACGGGTCGTCGTGGCAACGGGGGAACCAACCGGTCGAGGGGTAAGTTGCGCTAGCGAGATCGTCTGGCACCGTTGACCCGCGACCCGTCCTTGACACCGCCCGTCCGACTACTCCGGAGAACCCAGCGTGGCGAACCGACCGCAGATGCCCCGCCTCCCGCGCCGCCCCCGGCTGTTGGTGCCGGTGGTGGTGGCACTGGTCGTGCTGTTCATCATCATCAGCTCGCTCACCGGCCTCTACACCGACCTGCTGTGGTACCGGTCGGTCGGTTTCAGCCGGGTGTTCTCCTCCGTCCTGCTGACCAAGATTCTGCTTTTCCTGATCTTCGGTGCCGCGATGGCCGTCATCATCGGGGCCAACGTGGCGCTGGCCCACCGGCTGCGGCCGCCGTTTCGGACCATGTCGCTGGAGCAGCAGAACCTCGAGCGCTACCGGGTAGCGATCGAGCCGCGGCTGCGCGTCCTGCTGGTCGGCATCTGCGCCGTCTTCGGCCTCTTCGCCGGCCTGTCCGCGGCCGCTCGGTGGCAGACCTGGCTGTTGTGGCGCAACGGTACGTCGTTCGGCGCCAAGGACGCGCAGTTCCACAAGGACGTCTCGTTCTACGCCTTCGACTACCCGTTCTACCGCTGGATCCTCGGCTTCCTCTTCGGTGCCGTCGTACTCTCGCTGCTGGTCTCGACCGTGACGCACTACCTGTTCGGCGGCCTGCGGGTGCAGACCCCGGGAGAGAAGATCGGCCCCGCCGCCCGGGCGCACCTGTCCGTGCTGCTCGGCCTGTTTGTCCTGCTCAAGGCGGTGGCCTACTTCCTCGACCGGTACGGATTGGCGTTCTCCCCGCGCGGGGTCGTCACCGGCCCGTCGTACACCGATGTCAACGCCGTGCTCCCGGCCAAGACCATCCTGGCGATCGTCGCGCTGATCTGCGCCGGGCTGTTCTTTGCCAACGTCGTGGCCCGCAACTTCGCCTTGCCAGCCATCTCCTTCGTCCTGCTCGTCGTCGTGGCGATCGGCATCGGCGGCATCTACCCGGCCGCGATCCAGCAGTTCCGGGTCAAGCCCAACGAGGTGCAGCGGGAGTCGCGCTACATCGGGCGCAACATCGACGCCACCCGCGCGGCGTACCAGCTGAACGCCAGCCAGGTCACCCAGTACGACGCGAAGGTCGCGCCGGCACAAGTGGGCGCGGACCTCAGCCGCAACGGCGGTCAGGCCCTCAACGCCCGGTTGCTCGACCCCAACATCTTGACGCCGACCTTCAAGCAGCTGCAGCAGATCCGCGCGTACTTCAACTTCCCGGACAGCCTCGACATCGACCGCTACGACCTGGGGACTGGATCCACCGACTACGTGGTCGGAGTCCGCGAGCTGGACCTGTCCGGCCTGGGTAGCACCCAGCGCAACTGGATCAACGACCACCTGATCTACACCCACGGCAACGGCTTCGTCGCCGCCGCCGCGGACCAGGTCGACCCGGGCGGCCGACCGGTGTTCACCGTCCGGGACATCCCGACCACCGGACCGCTGAAGATTTCGCAACCGCGGATCTACTTCGGCGAGCTGTCGCCGCAGTACTCCGTGGTCAACACTCGCCAGCGCGAGATCGACGGCCCCGGTGGCAGCGGCGGTGAGCAGGCGACGTACACCTATGAGGGCACCGGCGGCGTGCAGCTGTCCAGCCCGCTGCGCAAGCTGCTGTACGCCGTGCAGTTCCGCGAGAAGAACCTGCTGCTCTCCGGCGCCATCACCAAGGACTCTCGGATCCAGTACATCCGCAACCCGCGGGACCGGGTGCAGAAGGTCGCGCCGTTCCTGACCCTCGACGGCGACCCGTACCCCGCCGTGGTCGATGGGCGGGTGCAGTGGATCCTCGACGGCTACACGACCAGCAGCGGTTACCCGTACTCGCAGCTGCGCCCGCTCGGCGACGTGACCGCGGACGCGGTGACCTCGGCCAACCGGGCGCGCCAGCCGCAGGACCAGGTCAACTACATCCGCAACTCGGTGAAGGCCACGGTCGACGCCTACGACGGCACGGTCCGGCTCTACACCTTTGACGACAACGACCCGGTGCTGAAGACCTGGAAGAAGGCGTTCCCGGGAGTGGTGTTGCCGGCGTCCGAGATCTCCGCGGACCTGCGCGCCCACTTCCGGTACCCCGAGGATCTGTTCAAGGTGCAGCGCGACCTGCTGACGAAGTACCACGTGACCGACCCCGCCGCGTTCTACAACCAGGAGGACTTCTGGACGATCCCGTCGGACCCCACGGTCGCGCAGGGGCGCGCGGCCGCCGACCAGCCGCCGTACTACCTCTTCCTGCAGGTGCCCGGGGCCTCCAAGCCCGGGTTCGTGCTGACCACGTCGTTCGTAGCCCGCAACCGGCCTAATCTGGCGGCCTTCGCATCGGTGTCGAGCGACCCGGCGGACTACGGCACCATCCGGATCCTGCGGCTACCCAGGGACACGACGATCAACGGCCCGGGCACCATAGCCGGCAACTTCGAGTCGAACACTGCCGTGTCGACCACCCTGAGCCTGCTCCGCCAGGGCGGGTCCAACGTGATCCTGGGCAACCTGCTCACACTGCCGGTGGCCGGTGGGTTGCTCTACGTGGAGCCGGTCTACGTCCAGGCCAGCGGCGGCGAGAGCTACCCGTTGCTGCGCAAGGTGCTGGTCGGGTACGGCGACCAGGTGGCCTTCGAGGACACCTTGCAGCAGGCGCTGGACAAGCTGTTCGGCCAGGGGGCTATCACGACGACGTCGGGTGGCGCTGGTGCCGCGCCACCCTCGCCGAGCGCGTCGCCGGCTCCGGGGGCTCCGGCACCGGCGCCGTCGGCGGCGCCGTCGACTCCGGGGTCGCCGCTGCAGCAGGCAATCACGGATGCCAACCAGGCGTTCCTCGATGGGCAGGACGCCTTGCGGCGCAGCGACTTCGCGGCGTACGGCGCGGCTCAGCAGCGGCTGAGCGACGCCCTCAAGCGGGCGGCGGCCGCTGGCTCGGCCGGCACCTCGTCGGGGGCGCCAACTTCTCCCGCGGTCGGCACGCCAGCACCTGCGCCGAGCCCCTGAGCTGCGGTCGACCCTCGCGCCGAGGGCGGTTTGCTCCGGCGCGA
>Ga0097691_1000730_pt1 | contig 26923 bp, 21 predicted proteins | sample NGESurdeep072012_8_FD_72858 | JGI IMG/M metagenome (GOLD analysis project Ga0097691, IMG submission 72858) | Arctic peat soil microbial communities from Barrow, Alaska - NGEE Surface sample 210-1 deep-072012 | ecosystem: Environmental > Terrestrial > Soil > Wetlands > Peat ... | reverse complement strand
CCTCTTCGAGGAGGCGCTCGATTGACCGGACGAAGGAAACGGGTCCTCGTCGACGCCCGCAAGGCGCACGACTTCGGGATCGGGACGTACGTCCGCGGACTCCTCGGCGGCCTCGCGGGGCTCGACCGCTACGAGGTCCATGCGCTCGTCCTTCCCGGCGAGGAGGCTCTCCTTCCGCCGGGCGTGTCCACCAGGACCTGCGCGGCGCCTCATTACTCCTTCGAGGAGCTCGTCGCCGTCCGGCGGTCGATCTCGGCGCTCAAACCCGATGTCTTCCACGCCCCGCACTACGTCGTCCCGTTCTTTCCGCCGCGCGCGACCGTCGTCACGATCCACGACCTCATGCACCTCACCCGGCCGGAGCACGACGCACCCGCGAAGCGCTTCTATGCGCGGTGGATGATCGGGCGGGCGCTTCGGCTTTCCGCGCGCGTCATCGCGGTATCGGAAAGCACGAAGAAGGAAATTCTTGCTTTCGGACCCGAGTGGGGCGGCAAGGTCGTCGTGATTCCGAATGGAGTAAGAGAAGATTTCTTTGAAAGGGGGAAAGACAATGCCCCCGAATCTCTTCCTCTTTCTTATCTTCTCTTCCTCGGGAACGACAAGCCGCACAAGAACCTCGAGGGGCTGCTCGCCGCATTCGCTCGCCTGCGCGTTTCCTCGCCCTCTCTGTCCCTCGTCCTGGCGGGGATGGCGCGGAACCGCATAAAGGCCGAAGGCGTCCAATGCATCGGTTTCGTGCCGGACGCCGAAGTGCCAGCCCTCGTCGCGGCCGCACGGGCGCTCGTGCTGCCCTCCTTCGCCGAGGGCTTCGGTCTCCCGGTGATCGAGGCGCAGGCGGCGGGCACGCCCGTCGCGTGCTCGGACATTCCCGCGCTCCGCGAGACGGCGGGCGACGCGGCGGTCTTCTTCGACCCGCACGACATCTCGTCGATCGCAGAGGCTCTGGGCGCATTGCTCGGAGATGAAGAAAAGAGAGATTTTCTTAGAAAAAGGGGACGGGAGCGTGCGGCGCAATTCACGTGGTCCCGCGTCGCGGAACGAACCGCGGGAATCTACGAGAGCGTTCTTTCGTGAGAACCGCCCTCGTCCACGACTGGCTGACGGGCACCCGTGGCGGCGAGAAGGTGCTGCGCGAGCTCGTGCGAATGTTTCCCGGGGCGCCGATCTTCACGCTCTTTCACTTCGCGGGCTCGCAGCCCCCCGAGATCGAGGCCGCCGACATCCGGACGACGTTCCTCCAGAAGCTCGTCTCGCCGCGCGCCGACTATCGCAAACTGCTCCCCCTCTTCTTCGTCGCCGCCGAAACGTGGGACCTGTCGGGATTCGACCTCGTGATCTCGACCTCCCACTGCGTCGCCAAGAACGCGAAGAAGGCTCCGGGCGCGTTCCATCTCTGCTACTGCCACACGCCCGTGCGGTACCTCAACGACCAGTTCGACGACTACTTCCGCGGCCGGCCGGCCTTCGTGACCGCGGCGGCACGCCTCGCGCGCGGCCCCCTCCGCGCGTGGGATCGCGCGGCCGTGCCCCGCGTCGACGCCTTTCTCGCAAACTCGGAGAACGTGAGGGCACGAATCGCCCGCCTCTGGGGACGCGAGGCGGACGTGGTCTTCCCGCCCGTTGACACCGGTTTCTACACGCCGCCGCCGCCCGGGACGCCCCGGAACGGTCTCCTCGTCGTGTCGGCCCTCGCGCCGTATAAGCGCCTCGAGGACGCCATCGACGCCGCGAACGCTCGCCAGCTGCCCCTCACGATCGCGGGGTTTGGGCCGGAGCGCGCGCGCCTCACCGCCCGGGCCCGTGAGACGGTCAGCTTCCTCGACACTCCCAAGGACGACATGCTGCGCGAGTGCTACCGGACCGCCGAGGCCGTCCTGATGCCTGGAGAGGAAGATTTCGGCATCGTGCCGCTCGAGGCGCAGGCGTGCGGCGCACCGGTCGTGGCGCTGGGCCGCGGCGGGGCAATCGAAACGGTCCGGGACGGAGAAACGGGCGTCCTGTATGACGCGCCGGGCGCGGCGGGCCTCCTGACGGCTCTCGACCGCCTGCGCAGCCTCACGCTCGACCCCGCCGCCCTGGCCCGCAACGCCGCCCGCTTCTCGCCGGACGTCTTTCAGGGCCGCTTCCTCGCCGCCCTCAGGGCGGCGCGAAGCCGCCCCGAAAAGGGGCCCGAGGACGCTAGAATCGGCGGTCCGGAGTCCGTGTGATCCGCCGCCAGACCCGCCGCCTCCAGGCCCTGTTCGTGGCCGCCGACGTCCTCGCGACCGTGCTCGCGCTGGGCGCGGCGTGGCTCATCCGCTTCGAGTCGATGTGGCCCACGCCGAAGGGCGCGCAGCCTTTCGAGAACTACGTCGCGTTCATCCCGATCCTGATCGCGATCTGGCCCGTCGTCTTCTACTTCCACCGGCTGTATCAGATCCGGCGCGACCGCTCGACGATCGACGAAGTGCTCGCCGTCATCGTCGCGGCGTCTCTCGGGACGATCCTGCTCGTCGGCCTCCTTTCCTTCTGGCGAGGCTTCACCTACACGAGCCGGCAGATGCTCGTCCTCTTCCTCTTCCTGGACGTCCTCTTCGTGTCGCTCGTGCGCTTCGGGATCCGCAAGTACCTCGAGACCATGTGGTCGACGGGCACCGGCGTGCGCCGGACCCTCATCGTGGGCGCGGGGCACACGGGGCGTGCCCTGGCCGACAAGCTGCTCGACCACCCCGCGACGGGCTTGAAACCCGTGGGCTTCGCGGACGACGACCCCGCCAAGCGCACCGAGGGCTACCGCGGTCTCACCGTCCTGGGCGCGACATCGGAAGTCACGACGCTCATCCGCGCGCATGAAGTCGACACCGTCTTCCTTGCGCTGCCCGTCGAGGCCCACCGCACGATGCTCACGATCCTCAAGGAGGTCGGCAACGAAATGGTCGACCTGAAGGTCGTGCCGGACCTCTTCCAGTACGTCACGTTCAAGGCCGGCGTCGAAGACTTCGACGGGCTGCCCGTCATCAACCTGACGCAGATGCCGCTCGAGGGCTGGAATTCCCTCGTGAAGCGCACGATGGACGTCGCGCTCTCGGCTCTCGGCCTCGTCGCGCTCGCCGTTCTCTTCCCCATCCTCGCGCTCGCGATCTGGCTCGAAGACCGCGGCCCGATCTTTTACGCGCAGGAACGCATGGGTCTCGACGGGCGGCTCTTCCGGATGTTGAAGTTCCGCTCGATGCGCGTCGACGCCGAGGACGACGGCGCGCGCTGGACCGAGGAGAACGACCCGCGCCGCACGCGCGTGGGCGCGTTCCTGCGCAAGACCTCGCTCGACGAACTGCCGCAGCTCGTCAACGTCTTCACCGGCGAGATGTCCCTCGTGGGGCCCCGTCCGGAGCGCCCGGAGTTCGTGAGCACGTTCAAGGAGAAGTTCCCGCAGTACATGCTCCGCCACCGCGTGCGCGCCGGCATCACGGGCTGGGCGCAGGTCCACGGCTGGCGCGGCAACACGAGCCTTTCAAAGCGCATCGAGTACGACCTCTACTACATCGAGAACTGGACGGTCGGCCTCGACGTGAAGATCCTGTGGCTCACGGTCAAGTGGGGCTTCACCCACAAAAACGCGTACTGAACTCAGCTGTGGAATCGGCTACTAACCCTAGCAGGGTGTCGCCGCCTTCTTGGTTGCGAGTAGCCATACGAGGGTGAGTGCAGCCGTTCCTGCGAGGGAAGCTGTGACCCCGGCTCCGGCCCCCAAGGTTGCGAATCGTTGCCACGCCGCGGCGACCCCGTAGAGCGCCACCGCGGCGACCTGCACAACCGACGGCAGCGACGCGACGGCCGGGAAAAGGATCGTCGAGTGGTGCAGCCACGACGATACGGTCGCGCCGAGCAGCGTCGCGGCGAGCGCGGCATCGACGACCGCCGACGGGAGGAGGCGTTTGCCTGCACGCCGAGCGTTCGCCGCGGCGCCCGCCAGGAGCAGTACGGTCCCGCCCGCGATCGCGAGCCCCACAACGCGATGCCGCTCCACTCCCGCGCCGTCTGGCATCAGTCGGTCGAGCGAGCCGTTGGCCGAGATGTTTGCTCCGTATGTCTCGACCCGCGAGGACGAAAGGACTCGTCTCACTGCGCCGCCCGCCGCAATCGCCCCCGTCATGGATGTGAAGGGCACGATCGCAGCGAATGAGAGGAGCGCGACGGCCACGGCGGCGAGTCCCGCCCGCCATCGCCCCACGAGCAGTAGGGCCCCTGCGGCGAGCAGGCCGAAGGGCTTGATCGCAATCGAGAGCCCGAGGAACGCCCCGCCGCGAGCCTCAGAGCCTCGATCGAGCCATTCGCGCGCGTGGACGAGTATCAAGAGCACGAAGGCGTTGGCCTGCAGGTTCCATTGCGTCGCCGCGAAAGGCGCGAAGAGGAGCGCCAGGAGGAGAATGCGTTCCGAGCCTTTCGCTACGCGCCCGGCCGCTGCTGAGAGCGCTGCAGCTGACGCGACCATCCAGAGCCAAGCGGCCGCACTCTCCGGGAGAAATGTAAGCGGTACGAGCGCTACCGCGAGAAGCGGGGGGTAGAGATACGGGTCCGCACCGGCGTAGGGGTCGTGGCCGCCGCGCAGGGCTCTGGCCGCCTCGGCGTATGCGTGGAAATCCGTACCTCGGCCCGTCACGAGCGGCACGGCGCCGAAAGCAAGTCCGGCGACGAATACCGCGAGGACAAGCAGCTTCGCGCGCATGTTCGGCTAGTGTAGCGTTCACCACTCTCCTTCCCGGACTTGCTGTCAAGGCGGGAACCCGGCGGGCTTCCGACCTGACCTGAACGATGCGCGCGAGGTGCCGCGCTCAGATCACGAGCGGGCGTCCCGCCTCGAGCCGCATCGCGGCGCTCTCGAGAAGCTCGGCGTGCTCGCGCTCCTCCGCCTCCAGCTCGCGGTAGAGGCGCCACTCGGGCGAGGCCTCGGAGAACTTGCGACCGGTCTCCAGGAAGAAGCGGCCGGCGCGCTTCTCGAGGTGGACGGCGAGGCGCAGCAGCGCGACGCCATCGGCGTCCTTCGAGGTCTCGACGCCCGAGAAGACGGCGAGCTGCACCGGGGACGGCCCCTGCCCGGTGAGATCCGGCGCTTCGAGATGGTAACGGCGCGCGAGCAATTCCATGTGTTCGCGCTCCATCGCCGAGAGCCGGCTGAAGAGCGCGATGACTTCCGGGTCGGCGCCGGCTTTTTCCATCGCCCTCGCCCCGTTCGCGTAGAAGAGGACACCGCCGATCTCGATCTCGTACGCGCGCCGCACGGCCTCGGCGAGCGCGCCTTCCGGGGTCGCGAGCTCCTCGCGGGGCGCGAACGCGCCGCCGCAGATCGGGCACAGGCCGTACGGGAAGGCGAAGCCCTCGGAGACCTTCTGGCAGGACGTGCACTGGAAGGAAAGCCGCTCGCCCGCGCAGCAGACGTAGTCCTCGCCCTCCTCGATCGGGCGCCGGCACTTCTTGCACACGGACTCGGCGGGCGCGGCCACGGCCGGGATCATCGATTCCGCGCGCACCTCGGGAGGCCAGACGCGGTTCTTCAGGTACGACGTGATCGAGCGGGCCGCTCTTCGGCCGGCGCCGAGCGCGAGGATCACGGTGGCGGCACCGGTGACGATGTCGCCGCCCGCGAAGACGCCCGGCAGGTTCGCGGCCTGCGTGGTCTCGTCGACGTTGATGTACCCCTCACCGCGTATATCGAGGCCCGGAGTCGACCGCGCGATGATGGGGTTCGCGCGCGTGCCGAGCGCGTAGATGACGGTGTCGCACTCGAACGTCTCCATCTCGCCGGGGATGGGGACGGGGCGCCGGCGGCCGGAGGCGTCCGGTGGACCCAGCTCCATCTTCTGGCAGACGAGGGCCTTCACGCCGCCCTTGTCGTCCGTGACGATCTCGGTCGGGCCCCGCAGCCAGTGGAACGTGATGCCCTCTTCCTCCGCGTGGCGAAGCTCTTCGACGCGGGCGGGAGCCTCCGCCTTCGTGCGGCGGTAGACGCAGCGGACCAGCTCGGCGCCGAGGCGCTTGGACACACGCAGGCAGTCCATCGCCGTGTTGCCCGCGCCGATGACGACGATGCTGCGGCCGAGCGTGACGGGCGTGTCCTCGTAGGGGAAGTTGTCGCCTCCCATGAGGTTCACGCGGGTGAGGAACTCGTTCGCGCTGTAGACCTGCCCGGCGAACTCGCCCGGGATGCCGAGAAAGGCTGGAGCGCCCGCCCCCGTTCCCACGAAGACGGCGTCGAAGCCGCGCTCGCCGAGGAGCTGCGGGATCGTGAACGTCTTGCCGACGACCTTGTTCGTCTCGAAGCGGACGCCCATGTCCTCGAGCTGCTTCACTTCGCGGTCGATGATGTTCCGCGGCAGCCGGAAGGACGGGATCCCGTAGCGCAGGACTCCCCCGATGACGTGCAGCGCCTCGAAGATCGTGACCTCCGCGCCGTCGCGCGCGAGGTCGCCCGCGCACGCGAGGCCGGCGGGGCCGGAGCCCACGACCGCGACCTTGCCGATCGGCGCCGCCGGGCGCACCGGCGGGGCGGTGACGGGCGCATGGTCGCCCACGAAGCGCTCGAGCCGGCCGATGGCGACCGGCTCCATCTTCTTGATGAGGATGCACTGCACCTCGCACTGGCTTTCCTGCGGACAGACGCGGCCGCACACGGACGGGAAGTGGTTGTTCTCGCGGATGACCGCAGCGGCGCCCGCGAGGTCGCGGACGAGGAGGTGCCGGATGAAGCGCGGGATGTCGATGGCGACCGGGCAGCCCTGGATGCAGGAGGGCCTCAGGCACTGGATGCAGCGCTCAGCTTCCGTGAGCGCATCGGCGATGGTGTAGCCGAGGTTCACCTCGAGGAAGTTGTGCGCGCGCTCTTCGGCGTTCCGCTCGGCCATCTTCGTGGCATGCGGCGCCACGTCCTTCAGCTTCTTGTAGTTCCGTTTCTCGTCGTCGAAGAGCAGCTTCTCGATGTTGCAGGTGTGCGCGAAGTCCTCGTTCGCGCGCGTCTCCTGCGACTTGAAGCGTTGCTGCCGCAGCATGAGCTCGCCGAAGTCGATCTTGTGCGCGTCGAAGTCGGGGCCCTCGACGCACGCGAACTTGATCTCGCCGCCGACGCTGACGCGGCAGGAACCGCACATTCCGGTGCCGTCCACCATGATCGCGTTCAGGCTCACGGCCGTCGGCACGCCGCGCGGGCGCGTGACCTCGGCACAGGCGCGCATCATCGGGAGCGGGCCGATCGCCACGACTTCGTCGACCTTCTCGCGCGAGAGGACGTCCTCGAGCGCGGCCGTGACGAATCCCGGCCGGCCGTACGTGCCGTCGTCGGTACAGACGATCAGTTCGTCGCAGTATTTCTTGAACCGGTCCTCCCAGAAGACGAGCTCCTTCGTGCGGAAGCCGATGATTCCCGTGACGCGGTTGCCGGCCTCCTTGAAGGCCCGGAGTTGGGGGAACACGGGAGCGACACCGAGGCCGCCCCCCACGAGGACGACGTGGCCGACGTTCTTCACGTGGCTGGGCATGCCGAGCGGCCCCACGAAATCGAGGAACGTGTCGCCTTCCTGATAGGCGGCCATCATCTCGCGCGTCGTCTTGCCGATCGCCTGAATGACGATCGTCACGGTGCCCCAGTCGCGGTCGTAGTCGGCCACCGTCAGGGGAATCCGCTCGCCCCCTTCGCGGAGGCGCAGCATGACGAAGTGCCCCGGCTGGGCGGCACGGGCCACGTCGGGCGCGTACACGTCCCACAGGAAAGTCGAATCCGAAAACTGGTGGCGGCGGACGATCTGATACATGGAGACGGATTCTCCGTATCTGCGGGTCCGCAGGCTATGGTGCAAACCGATCAGGCCCTCCCGGCCCAGGGGAGGGCGGCCGGGGTGCCTCTCAGGCCCGCGGGGACCGCAGAATCCGGGGGACGATCATCAGGGCGGCGCCGTAGAGGACGAACGTCGCGACGAGCGTGCTCGGTCGCCCGTGCGGGAGGTCTTCGAACAGCAACTTTAGCGCGGAGAACGCCAGCACCGGAGTGGTGAGCCACGCGAGGGGGGAGAGCCTCGGGAGTCGCCGGCACAATGCGAGCAGCACCGAGGCCGCGGCGAGGACGGCGCTGCGCACGGAGGCCGTGCGGCCCGGGTCTCCGTCGGGAGCGACGAGGAGCGCCAATCCCCACTCGGCGAGCGCGCCGGCCCCCACGATCGAAATACACGCCAGCGTGAACATCGCCCCGCGCGTGGCGAGCCCGCATGCGCCCAGACGCACACGGTTCGCGAGGAGCGCCGTCGCCACGGCCGAGACCGACAGAACGAGAACGGAGTCCGGGGACGGCCTGCCGGCGACCGGTGAACCCAGGAAGGCGTGTCCGGCGAACGCGACGAGCCCCGAGACGAACGCCGCCGCCACGAGCAGGACCGCGCCGTACGCCGGAGCCGCCGAGCCGACGGCGCGGGCCGGCGCGACGGCCGCCGCGAATCCGGCAAGGCCCCAGACGAGTGAGGGCGGAAGGCCCGCCAATGGAGTGAGCCGCGAGACCGCAAAGACGAAAAGAAAAAGAGCCGCTCCCAACTGAACGGCCTCGAAGGCGTCGGGCGTCCCCACGCGCCCATACGCACGCCGGACCGTCCCCGCGAGAGGAGCGGCGAAGAGCGCGAGGGCGAGCGCGAGGACGGCGCCCGAAGAGAGGCCCAGATACGCCACGGGAAGCCCCTCGGGGCGTGACGCGATCCAAACGACCTCGAGCACGACGAGATCCGCCGCGGCCGCGGGCGCCCATGGAAGGCCGGGCCAGCCCATGCGAACCGAGGCTGCCCAGGAGGCTCCGGTGAGAACGACGAGAAAAGCGGCGAATGCAACGAGGGCATGGGTCGCGACGATGAGCACGATCGCGGTCACGAGGGCCGAGAGCACGGAGGCCCAGGCCAGCGCGTACAGATTCCGGCGAACAGACGCGGCGAGGGCGGCGACGGCCACGGCGAAGAGCGCGCCGGCGGCTCCCGCCGGCGGCAGCACGTTGAAGCGCGTCGAGGCCTCCCAGACGAGAGGACATGCGATGACGAGCGCCGTGACGCCCCATGCCGTCGCGGCCGTCGCGGCCGCGGCGGAGCCGTTCCGGCCGGTGCGGTCGGCAACGACGAGCCAGGTCATCGCATAGGCGAGCCCCAGCGCCACCCCCGCGCCTCGCGGGAGCGTGCCCGAGTCCGTGAGAGCGCGCACGAGGAACGCGCCGGCGAGAACGAACAGACACTTGCCCGCAAGCGCGGCGTACGAAGACAGCGGGGATTCCGGCGCGGCGGACGTCGCGGGGACCGGCTGGGCGGGTGGGACAGGCACGGGCCTCGCGCTCTTCGGCGCGGCCGCTCCCTCGAGCGCGGCCAAACGCGCTTCCACCGACCGGAGCGACTCAGCCAGCGCGGCGACCTGCTTCGCGAGCTCCGGGCCCGAGTCGTCCATGGCGGTCAAACTCCCGATGCCGCGCTCAAAGGCATCCCTGCGGGCGGAAGCTCAGACCGCCGCCTTCTCCTCGTCGAAGGGTGGCAGCAGCTTCACGAGACCCCAGAGGATTACGAACGGAAGGATCATCAGGAGAATCGCGGGGAGCAGCCCCTCCTTCGTGGCGAATGCCATCTTGTACGTCGTGTACCCGAGGAAGCTCTTCGAGAAGAGCTGCCCGCCGATGACGACGTTCCACCGCATCGCGAAGATGCCCATCAGCGTGAGGAGGCCGGCGAGGGCATAGATACCCTTCCGGGCCGCTTCGCTCAGCTTCACGAGCTGGATGAAGGCGAGCATGGCGATCGGGATGATCGTGCCGAAGACGATCTGGACGAGAATCTGGGACGTGTAGAGCCGCGTATGGACCATGAAGTCGAGGCTCTTGAAGGACTCGTCCGCCTCGTAGATGCGGTGGATCAGGTCGAGCATCTCGAGAGAGAAATCGACCAGGAACGCGTACATCAGGTAGCGGGCGATCGTGTCCACGCATGGCATGTCGATGGGAATGCCCTTCAGGAAGCAGACGAGCATGTACATGAGGAGCACGAGGGCGATGCCCGACACGATGGCCGAGAAGAGGAACACGATCGGCATGACGGGCGTGGACCACCACGGGTTCGCCTTCACCGAGCCGAAGATGAATCCAACGTAGCCGTGCAGAAGGAGGGCCGACGGAATACCCACGATCGTGATGAAGCGCCCCAGCTTGTCGTCGATGCGGAGCGACTCCTCGCTGATGTTGTCGACGCCGAGGGTGAGGATCCGGTAGAGCGTCTTCTTCCAGCCCGTCTCGGACCGGGCCATGAGGACCATGTCCTTGCGGTAGTCGAGCCAGATCTCGAGAACGAGGACGGCCATCAGGTACCAGAGATAGATGAAGCCGAACATCGCCATCGCCGAGCTCGTATGCGGCGTGAGGTACATCTCGATGGAGCGCTCCGGGTGGCCGAGGTGGAGCTGCAGCGGCAAGGGAGAGACGAGGAGAAACGCGAGCGCGGAGAGCAGCGCGAGCCGGTACGTCGGCTTGACCGCCGCCACGTTGAAGACGCGCTCGAGCGACGCGAGGATGAAGGCGCCGGCGACGAGGCCGGTCGTGAACGGGTACAGGACGATGAGGATGCTCCACTGGAGCTCGACCTCGTTGGGGTACATGTACCCCTGGATGGCGTGGAGAATGCCTTCTTCCATTTCCCTACCTCACGGACCCGTCGAGGGCGTTGTAGAAGACCTTCGAGCCCGTGGCCATCTGAGGCTTGAGGACATGCACCTTGTGCGTTCGGAGGAACTCGTGGACCGGATCCCTCGCGTCCTTGAGATCGACGAGCTGGCGCGCGCCCGTCGGGCAGCTCTCGCAGCACGCCGTCGTGAGGCCCTTCGTGATCCGGTGGTAGCAGAGGTTGCACTTGTCGACCGTGTTCGTGCGCGGGTCGATGAACCGGCACCCGTACGGGCAGGCCTGCACGCAGTATCGGCAGCCGAGGCAGTAAGTCTTGTCGACGAGGACGGCGCCGTCGGGGCTCTCGAATGTGGCGCCCACGGGGCACACTTGTGTGCAAGGTGAGTGCGCGCACTGATTGCAGAGCTTCGGAACGAAGAAGCTCTTGGCGCCGTCGCCGGCCGCGTACTTCTCGGGAAAACCATTGTAGCCGCCGTCGGGCGAGTCGACGTCGGGATGCTCCCCGGCGCCTTCGACGTGGTAGCGCTCCACCCATGTGCGGAAGAAGTACGGCTCGAGGGGCACGTCGTTCTCGACCTTGCAGGCCCTCACGCAATTGCCACACCCGATGCACTTCTCGATGTCGACGATCATTCCCCAGTAGTGCTCGAAGGTCTTGTAGGCGGGCTCTTCCGCCTTGCCGGATTCCACGGCCTCGAGGTAGGCGGCCGCCGGCGCGGTCAGCAGGAGGAGCTTTCCGGCCGTGAGCACGAAGTCGCGGCGGTCGGAATTCATTTCTTCGGCTCCTTGTCGGGGGCGTGCTGGTCGTGACACGTCAGGCAGGGCCCACCGTCCATGTGGCTCTTCGGGTCGATCTGGGGGAACTTCGCCGGCTTGGCGACGTTCATCAGGTGGCACGTCTGGCAGAGCGTCTTCGAGTCGGGCTTCGTCGGCTTGAGGGACGACGGGTCCGCCGCGTGCTTCGCGAGCGCGCCGTGGCAGGCCTCGCAGCCGACTCCGGCGTGCTTGCCGCCCTTCAGGCGGTCGCCTTCGTCCGTGTGGCACTCGATGCAGGCGGCCCGGCCCGCGAAGCGCGGTGCGCGCACGCGGTTGTCCGCGAGGGCGCCGGCGCGGTAGTGCCCGTACACGCCGAACCCCTTCGGAACAAGCACGGCCCGCACGATCAAGAAGAGGACGACGCCCGCCGCGAAGAGCGCCGCCATGCGGAACAGATGCTCCTTGTCCTTCAGGAACCGATTCATGATCGGGAAACGATGGGCCCATGGCGGCCGTCTGCCAATGATTCAGACGCCCTATTTTCGCGGCTCGCGATCGATCTGCCTGATCTTCAGGTAGAGCAGAACCGCGAACAGCGAGATGAGTCCGCTCGCCAGGATGAGGCCGTTCCGCCGGAAGCGGTACTCGGCCCAGACGGCCTTGGAGCCTTCCTGGAGGCCCGTGAGCGCCTTCGACGTCTCCTCCGAGTTGCGCGTGAAGTCGCTCCAGTCGAAGGTGTGGATCCCGAGACGCGTCTTGCGCAGGTCGTCGGACACCGCGCTCGCCTGGAAACGCAGGTCGTCGACGTCGAAGCCGCGCTCCGCGAGCCGGTCGACGTCCTTGGTCAGGGCTTCGTGCGACTCGCGGAGGGTCGTAATCGTCCTGTAGAAGTAGTGCGCGGCGGCGTCGCACTTCGGATTACCGTATTTCGCGTGGCAGGCGTGGCAGAGCGCCTTCGGGTCGTCCTTCAGCATCTCGTCCGTAGGACGCATGATGTCGTGCTTGCCGTGGCACGTCTCGCATTCGGGCCAGCCGTGCTTCTCGAACGCCTTCTTGTGCGGGCTGCCATCGAAGAGACTGCCGTTCGCCGCGTGGCAGTTCCTGCACACCTGCGAGACGAACGACACCTGAGGCGGGAGGGCCGCGTGGTTGCCGTGGCAGCCGTTGCAGGCCGGAGCGCCGGAGTCGTGCTTCCCGAGGAGCGCGAGGCCGTGCACGCTCTTCCTGTATTGCTCCAGCTGGTTCGTCGGGATCGGCGTTACGCCGTCGTCGAGCGTGTAGCCCTTCATATAGGCCGCGTCCGCGTGACACTTGCCGCACGTCGCGGGAATGTTCTCGCGGTAGACGAGGGAGTTCGTGCTGTCGGGCGGGCGGATCCCATGCACGCCGTGGCAGCTGACGCACTGCGCGGCCTTCGAGTCCTTCTTTTCCAGGAGAAGCTGCCCGTGCTTGCTCGTCCGGTACTTGAGCAGCTGGTCCACGGGCAGCAAGGGGTTATACCCGCGCATGAATTCGCTCGAGGAGTGACAGCGGGCGCAGAACTCCGGAATCCACGAGCGATCTTTCTTGCGCTTCGCGCTCTCGGGCCAGCGCTTCGCGATATCCGCCGACATTTCGGCGTCGGTCGGTTTGCCGCCGTGGCAGCCGGAGCACATCAGCCCACCGCGGAAGTGGACGTCGCTGACGATCTCGTTGAGGTCCAGGTGCGCGTTCGGGTCGCCTTTCCCCCGGGGCTTGAAGAGAATTTCGTCCGGCATGTCCGGGTTCGAGTGGCAGAGGACGCAGTTGTCCCCGAGGATCAGCTCGACCTTGCGGTCGTCGATGTCCAGCGCGAGAAGCGTCGCGAGGTGCGCCGAGGAAGAGAGCGTGCCCGCCTTCGCCGCCACGAAGAACAGATTCTGCGCGTGGCTGGGCAGACTCCGGAACCGGGCCTTCGCCTTCTCGTTCAGGACGGGGCCCGTCTTCTTGTCCACTTCCGTGAAGAGCTTCTGAAAATCCGCAGGCCAGGCTTCCTCGACGACCTGCCCCGGCACGGACGCGGTCGCCGGTGCGGGCGCGGCCTCCTTCGCTTCCCCCTTCTCTTCCGCCTTCTCTTGCGCGCGCGCCGGGGAGGGCGCGGCGAGCGCGAGAAGCAGGGGAAGCATGAGACCCGCCGCGGACGAGCCGCCACGAACCCGCCCGGCGAGAAGCAGGACGGCGAGAACGGCAAGGGCGACTCCGCCGCTCGCGAGCCAGCTCAGATGCGCGAATCCGTTCAACGCCGCTTGCAGGAGGACGGCCGCGGTGAAAGAGAAGGCCGAGTGCCCCCACCGAAGGCGCCGGAGCGCCGTCACGGCGAGCCCGATCCCGAGAATCCACAGAGCCGCGGTCCGCGCGATCGTCGCGGCCATCGCGGGGTTGCCCGCCGGATCCTGCCCGGGCGGCGCATGGACCCCGACGTCCCACGCCTTGAGGGTCAGAAGCCCGAGGAAAAGAAGCCCGGCGACGCCAAGGTCCGTGAAGAGCGGGCTCGGCTTGCCTTTTGCGGCGTTCCGGTCGAGAAGCGGGATCGCGAACGCGATCGCGCCCAGGATGCTCGCGAGAAGCAGGCAAGCCTGCGGCCCCTCCATGCCGAGGAGGTGCGCCGGGAACTCCCGAAGCATCTGGTACACCGAAAGGAAGTACCACTCGGGCTTGATGCCCGGATATGCAGGCTTGAGCGGGTTCGCCTTCGCCCCGAGCTCCCATTCCATGCCCGGAATCCCGGGGCCGAACGGAAGCGCGACCGCGAGGAGCGCGAGGATGTTCAGGCAGATCACCCAGAAGAGCAGGTCCCGCATCGCGAAGTTCGGGAAGAAGGGCATGCCGCGGTGCCGCGTCTTCGGCTCGGGCGATGGCCTGTGTTCGAGGGGCTCGGCCATCCCCTGCCGCTGAATGAAGAGCAGGTGTGCGCCGATGAGGCCCGCCATGATCAACGGAAGGATGCAGACGTGGAGCGCGAAAAACCGGTACAGCGTCTGGACCGATACCTCTTCACCGCCCCGGAGCACGCGCAGCATCCATGGACCCACGATGGGGACGGACTTCACGGAGTCGGTCCCGACGGCCGTCGCGAAATAGCTCAGCTCGTTCCACGGGAGGAGGTAGCCGGAGAATCCAAAGCCGAGGACGAGACCGAGCATCGCGAAGCCTGAATACCAGGTCAGCTCGCGTGGCTTGCGGTAGGCCTTCAGGAACAGGACGCTGAAAAGATGGGCCATCACCGAGAGGCTCATGAGATGAGCGGACCAGCAGTGAATCGATCGGATGAGCCAGCCGAACGGGACGCGACCCACGAGATGCTTCATGCTCTCGTACGACGTGTTCTCGCCGACCTGGTAGTTCATCAGGAGGAGAATTCCGGTCCCGATCTGAACGACGAAGAAGAAAAGCGAGACGCCGCCAAGGTAGTACCAGATCGGCGAATGGGCGCCGACAGGCACTTCCTTGTGTCCCAGGAACGTGACGAGGCCCGAAATCTGGAACCTCTCGTCGAGCATCCGAAAAATCCTGGCCCCGACACCGGACGGGACCGGCGCCGAATCGCGCGCGTCGCTCATGCCATGCCTCCCGGCTTGATCACGTTCACGACTCCCTTGAGGTCTCCCTCCACCGTGAACGCCATGAGGGGCCGGGGCGGCGGGCCCGAGATCACGCGGCCGTCGAGCGAGAACTTCCCGTTGTGGCAGGCGCACCAGATGATCCCGTCGGCCGGGACGAACTGCACGGTGCAGCCCTCATGCGTGCACTTGGCCGAAAGCGCTTTCAGCTTCTGTTCCTTGTCTTTCAGAAGCAGGACGCGGTCTGTGCCGACGCGGGCGATCAGGAACCCGTTGCTCGCGAGCTCCTGCTTCTGCGCGTCGGTGAGCGTGGCCTTGTTCGAGCCGCCACCGTCCCGGGCCGGGGTGAGGTACCGGAGGACCGGATAGACCACGGCCGCTGCCCAGGCCGTGAAGCTGGTGCCGAGGAGGATGTCGATCCACCGTCGCCGCGTGATTGGCGCCGGGCCTTCGCGTTCCAAGGCTTACTTGGACTTCGGGTCGCCGGGGTTCGTGCCGGCCTTGATCTCGTCGATGTTCTTCACGCCGTCGCCATCGCTGTCGAGACTCTCGATTTTCTCGAACTTGTAGGTCTTCTTCTCGGCCTTCGGGTCGACGACGGCCTTCGTCTGGACGTCCTTCCCGTACGGGTTCATCTCGTGGTCTTCCTTCTTCGGAAGAGGCTTCATGTGACACGTCGAGCACTTGCCCAGAGAGGCCTTGGCGTCAGGATACTTCGCCACGAACGCCTTCTGGTTGTCGAGATTGGCGAGCAACGTCGTGCCGGCACAGACCGCAACGAGAACAGAAACTGCTATTGTCGTCTTCTTCATTCCTTACCTCCAGGTGCGCCAAGCAGAGCTTGAGCACCCGCGAAAGGATATCCCCAACATGAATCATTGCGTCGGCAGCCGGCCGGCCGCATCGCGAAACTCGTCGAGCAGCGCCCGCAACCGGCCTTCCTCTCCCGGCGCAGGGGCGAGACCTCCGAAGGACTCACGGACGTAAGCGCGCACGATGGCTTCGGCGGGCCGCGCCGCGGCCGGACCGAGCGCGGCGGCGGCGGCGAGGGTCTCGGCGGGAACGGACGCGGGCGTGAGCGGCGCGCCGAGCCGGTGGAGCGCCTTCTGGAGGTGGCGGTAGGCCGCCGACGCGGGTGCGAGGCCGCGCGTTTTCCACGAAACGCCGAGCAGGCGGCGCCCGAGAAGCACCAGGAAGGCCAAGAGGAGTGCGGCCGCCACCAGTGCGGCCGCCGGCAGGCGGCGCAGTAAAGGACTCACGCTTCCGCCTACGCGGCGCAGCGCGGAAAGGGCGCCGCCCGCCGCCTCCCGCAGCTTTCGGAGAAGCTCGGCCTGATCACCCTGACTGAACGAGAGAACAAAGCGGTCGTAGAAAAACTCGAGCCCGTCGGTCACCTGGCGGAAGCGTTGCGCGAGCGGGACTCTTTCGAGTCCCGGCTGCCCGACCTGAGGCGTCGGGTCGAAGGTGACCCAACCCCGGGTCTCACCGCACCACACTTCGACCCAGGCGTGGACGTTCTGCCCGCGGACGAGGACGTATCGCCCGAACGCACCGATCTCGCCGCCGAGGAAGCCGGTCACGAAGCGCGTCGGGACGCCCACTTCCCGCAGGAGCAGCGCCATCGCCGTGGCGAATGTCTGGCAGTGCCCCTTCCGCCGGTTCACGACGAAGTCCTCGACGGCATTCGGGCCGCGCGGCTGGAGATCCAGCTCGTATGTCCAGCCCCGGAGCACGGACTCGATCGCGTGCGCGGCCCTCTCGGGGTCCGCCGCTGGATCGATTCCGTCGAGCTGGCCGAGGGCGAAGGAGCGCAGCGCGAGCAACCCGGCTGGCTTTCGGGCTTCGGCCACGTCGCCGGGCTCGAGGTCCGCGATCGGGCGCGTCCCGTAGGTCACCGTGTACTGGATCGTCCGGTCCGGTTCGAACGGCAGGCGGAGGTTGCGGGCCGCATCGCGCTCGACGTATGCGAGCCCGGGGTTACGAAACGAGGCCTCGGAGAGACGCAGCGCGTTGCCGAGAAGCGGATAGGGCAGGTAGCGCGTCTGGATCGGGGTGAGGTCGATCGTCATCGCCGTGCCTCCTCCCGCGCCACGGCCGCGCGGCACGAGGGGGACGAGCGTCGAGAAGCCGGAACGGGCGCCGGCGGCGGAACGCTCCGAAGGCTTCTTCCACACCCCGTTCTCCCACCGCGAGAGGGCGAGCGTCCGAAGCCTCAGGACCGCCGCCCCGCCCTCGCCGAGCGCCTCCTCGCTCGTGATCCGGAGGAAGACGCGGTCGCTCTGCTTGAGCGCGCCGAACAGGTCCGGATCCACGTTCTCCGAGAAACCCGTCGTGATCTCGTGCCCCGCTTCGGCGCCCCTCACGTAGGGCGCCTTGAGGCGCGGGAGGAACAGGAAGAGCGGGATGGCGACGAGGACCGTGGACAGCACCGAGCTGACGAGCGGACCGCGACCCGGAAGAGAGCGCGCCGTGCGGTCGCGGCTCCATTCCTCGGGAGCCCCGGAGAGGTCGCGCCAGAGGGCCCACTTCACGAGCACGCTCCAGCCGACGAAGGCCACGAGCAGCACGTAGAGAAGGATCGCGTAATGAAACGACGTCGAGACGGACGCGACGAACAGCAGGCCCGACAAGGCCAGCGCGAGCGAGAGGTCGCGCTCCTTGCGAATCGCGGCGAGCTTGAAGAGCGTCGTGAAGAGGAGGAGATGGAGCATCGTCTTCAGGAGCGTCTGGCTCCCGAAACGCACGTCGAGGACGATGATCGGAACGTAGAGAAGCCCGGCGAGATTCAGCGCGCGATTCCCGAGGCGCGGCACGCTCCCCCGGCGCACGCGCGCCAGAAACAGCGCGAGCACGCCGAGGTAGACGAGCAGAACGGCGAGCTCGAGGGCATTGCTGAAGAAGAGCGGCATCGGGGCGAGAAACGCGAGGCTTCCGAGCGCGAGGAGGCGCTCCTTGAGGAACGGGATTTCGGCGGTGGCAGTCGCGGGGCCCGCGTTCATGCGGCGCGCTCCGGCCCGTGGCCCGCCCGGTAAACGGCGACCGATCCCGGGACGAAGGGGGGCGCCCGCCCGGGCTCCTTTGCCGGCTCGACGAGCGCGAGCGCGCGCAGAAGGCCGCGGCGATGCGCCGGGCCGGAGCCCGGCGGCACGAGGGAGCCTCCGAGCAGCAGCCCCACCCGGCTTCCGCGGGTGAGGAGCCGCAGTGCGAGACCCGCAGCCTCGGACACCGATTTCTCGAAGGCATCGTCCCAGGCCGTGCCGGCGCCCGCCGGGCGATGCGTGTCGAGCGCCACGAGCGCGTCGCGGCCTTCCTCGGAGGCGCGCTCCTTCACGATGAACTTGCCCTGGCGCGCCGTCTGGGGCCAGTGGACGTCGCGCGGATCGTCGCCGAAGCCCGCCTCGCGCAGGTTGCGGATCTCGGCGCCGCGCCCCCGTCGCCGGTCGCGCGGATCGCCGCCCTCGGCTTCCCGGGGGTCGGGGGGGACGTACGGCACGTTCGCCGGGGACGGGTAGACGAGGCGCTCGTCTTCGAGCGGATGCACCCGTCCCTTCCGAAAGAGGCCGATCGGATAACCGCTGTAGAGAAGGAGCGACTCGATGGATCTCCGACCGCGTCTCGGGAAGACGAGGTCGACGCCGCGTTCGGCGGGCCGTCCCGGATCGAGGCGGCCGAAGAGAATCGGGGCGGCCGCGCTCGAGATCTTCACGAGAAGGGCGCGGCGCGGCAGCCGACCCCGATTCGTGAGCCGGAGCGTGAACCGCACCGGCACGCCGGCGAAGATTTCCGCGGGACCGTCCAGCTCGACCGCGACGTTCTCCACGTTCCGACGCGAGACGACTCCCGAGACGACGAGCGCGCCGAGGAAGAGCGACACGAGGATGTAGAGGCCGTTGTTTCCCGTGTTCGTCGCGGCGACGGCGACGACGAGCGTCATCAGGATGAAGCCGAGCCCGACATTCGTGACCCGGACCAGGATTCCGGGATGGAGGAGCTTCTGGAAACGCGCGCGGAAAGCCACGGGTTCAGAGGGGAACGGGCGTCTCGTCGAGAATGCGCTGGACCGCGTCGCGCTCGCGCCGGCCGCTTCCCCCGCCGTCCCAGGCGCCCGGCTGCGAGGCGAGGACGCGGTGGGCGAGCGTCGCGACGGCGACGCGCTTGACGTCGTCGGGAGTCGCATAGGGCCGGCCCGAGATGAGAGCGCGCGCCTGCACCGCGCGGAAAAACCCCTGCGCGCCCCGCGGCGAGACGCCGAGGAGGAGGTCCTTGCCGCTCCGCGTACGCCCCACGATCGCGAGCACGTAGTCCATGAGCTTGTCGGCCACGGTGACGCGCTCGGTGGCGGCCTGGGCCGCCCCCAGCTCCTCGAGCGAGAGCGCGGGCGCGAGCGTCGCGAGGATGCGGTCCGCACCGCCCGACACGAGAAGCCGCCGCTCCTCCTCCATCGAGGGATACCCCAGTGAGATGCGCATGAGGAAGCGGTCGAGCTGCGACTCGGGGAGCGGGTAGGTGCCGAGGTACTCCACCGGGTTCTGCGTCGCGAGGACGAGGAACGGCTCGGGCAGCGGCCGCGTGACGCCGTCGGAGGAGACGGCGCGCTCGTTCATCGCCTGCAGGAGCGCCGCCTGCGTCTTCGGGGTCGCCCGGTTGATCTCGTCGGCGAGGAGCACGGGTGTGAACACGGGGCCCGGGTGAAACTCGAACTCCTGCGTCCGCACGTTGAAGACCGTGAGGCCGAGGATGTCGGACGGAAGCGTGTCCGGCGTGAACTGGATGCGGTGCACGCCGACGCCGAGCGCCTTTCCGAGCGCGGAGGCGAGCGTCGTCTTGCCTACTCCCGGCACGTCCTCGATGAGGAGGTGGCCGCGCGCGAGGAGGCACACGACCGCGTCCTCGACGGCGGCCGCGGGCCCGCGGTAAGCGGTCCGCACGGTCGCCACGAGCCGTGAGAGGGACGCGAGAATGGGGGCGGTCACGATCATCTCTCGAGCCCCTCTTCCACGCTCCGCCGGAGGGCGTCGGACGCGCCCCGGCGCATGACGAGGAGGCCGCCCTCCGATTCCACGACCACGACGTCCGAGAGGCCGACGACGCGCACCGGCCGCGCCTGCGCCAGCACGAGGTTGCCGGAGCCGTCCACCGCTTCGGCCGGACCTTCGAGGATGTTCCCCGCGGAGGTTCCACCCCGGAACTCGAAGACGGCCTCCCACGAGCCGAGGTCGCTCCAGCCGCAGGCGCACGGGATGGCGAGCACGTTCCTGGCCTTCTCCATCACGGCGACGTCGATGGAGATGGACGGGGAAGAAGAGAAGATTTCTTTGAAGGAAGAAGAATCACCGGCTTTACGGGCCGCATGCGCGCGGCGAGCGACGTCGAGGATTTTGGGAGCAGTTCGGGAGAGTTCTTCGAAGAGGAGCGAGGTCCGGAACACGAAGATGCCGGCGTTCCAAAGGAAGCGGTCGGACGCGACGAACTCTTCGGCCTTCGAAAGCGTCGGCTTTTCCACGAATCGCATGACGCGGAGGGGCGCGGCACCCTCTTCAACCTCCATGTACCCGAACCCCGTCTCGGCCCGCGTCGGAGGGATCCCGAGCGTGACGAACGCCTCGTGCGTCCGCGCCGCCGCGGCCGCCGCGTGAAGAGCGGCGAGGAACGCCGGCTCGTCGCGCACCGCCTGGTCGGACGGCAGCACGGCGAGAACGGCGTCGGGCGCCTCCTCCGAGGCTGCCAACGCCGAAAGGGCGATCGCGGGCGCGGTGTTGCGGCGCACGGGCTCGAGGACGAGGCGCGCGCGCGGAACTTCCGGAAGTTCGGCGACGAGAAGCGGCTCGTGCGACGCGCGGCCCGAGACGAAGACGTTGTCTTTTCCGGCGAGGTCGGCGGCGCGCCGCCAGGCCTCCCGAAGCAGCGACTCTCCTCCCGTCAGCGCGAGAAAGGGCTTCGGCCTGCCGTCGGTCGAGCGCGGCCACAGCCGCGTGCCACTCCCGCCGGCGAGGATGAGCGCGCGGAGTCCGGCGGTGCTCGACATTCCTGAGATTGTACGGGCCCGGAGGCCCCCGCGACTGCGAGGCGGGCGCTTGCCGAAAGTCAGGGATCGACCGTGGTCACGAAGACCGGCTTGCCGTCTTCGACCCTCATCATCACGGCGCTCTTTACCGGGTCGCCCGAGCCTTCCTTGAACGTCATTTTCCCGGTCACGCCTTCGAACTCGCGGATCTTCGACAAAGCCTCCCGGATCGCCTCGCGATCCAGCCGCGAAGCCCCCGCGAGGGCCTTCGCGAGAAGCTTGAAGGAGTCGTACGTCAGGGCGGCGACGTCGTCGGGCGTCTGCCCGTACTTGTTCTTGTAGGGCGTGACGAAGTGCGCGACCGCGTCCACGCGCACTTCTGGCGCGTAGTGGTTGCAGAACGTCGCCCCCTCGGCATCCCCGCCTGCCAACTTGACCAGCTCCGGGCTGCTCCAGTTGTCGCTGCCAAGGAAGGGCACCTTGATTCCGAGCTTGCGCGCCTCGCGGAGCTGCAGAGGGACTTCGTTGTAGTAACTCGGCAGGAAAATGATGTCGGGAGCGGCGGCCGCGATGCGTGAGAGAGGGGCGGCGAAATCCTTGTCGCCGGTCTTGTACGTCTCGAACGCGACGACCTTGCCTCCCGCCTCCTCGAAGTCCTTCCGGAAAAGCTCGGCCTGGCTCTTCGGCGCCTCAGAGCCCGGGTCGTAGAGAACGGCCGCCTTCGCCGCGTGAAGGTATCCCGTCGCGAACCGCGCGAGGACGTGCCCCTCGAAGGCGTCGGTGAAGCAGGCTCGAAAGACCCACTTCTTCCCCGCCGTCGTCAGCGGGTTCGTGGACCAGGGAGAGATCATGGGGATCTTCCCCTCCTCCGCCACTTGCGCGGCGGGGATCGCGCCCACGCTCGCGTTCGGACCCACGATCGCGAACACCTTGTCTTCCGAGGCGAGGCGCTTCAGAGCCTCGCCGGCCTCCGCTGCGGTTCCCTTGCTGTCTTCCATGACGAGCCGGAGCCGATGCGCCTTCCCGGCGACCTTCACGCCGCCGGCTTCGTTGATCTCGGCGACGGCCATCTCGGCCGCGTTCTTGCACGAGGCGCCGATGGCGGGAATGTCGCCGCTGAGCTCGGCGATCACTCCGATCGCGAGGTCGGGAAGCTCCTTCGTTCCGCAGGCCCCGAAGAGCGCCACGCCCGAGAGCAGGAGAAAAAGGAAAGCGAAATGTCTTCTCATCGGTCGGTCCTCCCGAGGGACGAGCGATACGTTATCCGAGAAGTCGAATCTCGGCTGCCAATTCGATGCCGAACCTGTTTTTCACGGCCTTCTTCATCTCTTCCATCAGCGACGTGACGTCCGCCGCCGTCGCTCCGCCGACGTTGACGATCACGTTCGCGTGAACGGGCGAGATCTCGGCGCCTCCGATGCGGCGGCCCTTCAACCCGCATTCCTCGAGCAGTTTCCCCGCGAAGAAACCCGGCGGGTTCTTGAAAATCGAACCGGCATTTGGCTGCGTCGGCAGGGCGTTCTTTCTCTTCGCGGTCACCTCCGCCATTCGCGACGCGATCTCGGCGGGTGGTTTCGGCGCGAGGCGGAGGCGAGCCCCGGTCACGATGTCGTCGGTGTCAGAGAGCGCCGTCCACCGGTAGCCGTGTGCGATCTCGGACGCCGGCGCCGTGCGCGCTTCCCCATCGCCCGAGACGAGATCGACCGCCACGAGGACGTCGAACAGCTCCGAGCCGTAGGACCCGGCGTTGATGCGCACGGCCCCGCCGAGCGACGACGGAATGCCGGACAGGTTCTCGAGGCCGGAGAGGCCCGCCCTCTGCGTTCTGGCGGCGAGCGACATGAGCGACACCCCGCCGCCCGCCACGACCTCCGGCGGCTCGATTCGCGTCGCGAGGAAGTCGCCCGCGAGCGTGAACACGACTCCGGGGAATCCCGCGTCGGGAACGAGGAGGTTCGACCCCTTCCCGAGAGCGAGAACGGGCAGTCCCGCGGCGCGACCCGCGCGGAGGAGCGCCGCGAGCGCCTCCGCGTCGTGGGCTTCCACGAAATACCGGGCCGGCCCGCCGATCCGGAGCGTCGTCCGGCCGGAAAGCGGGACGTTCTCGCGCACGACCGCGCGCATGCCGGAGAGGGCGCTTTCGATCATCGCACCAGGAGGAGCACGGCGCCGGCGAGCGCTCCCGCGACGGCGCCGCCGAGGACGTCGTCCATCATCACGCCCCATCCCCCCGGCAGCCGCTCGAGCGCGCCGATCGGGCCGGGCTTCCAGACGTCGAGAACACGAAAAAGGGCGAACACCCCGAACACGGCGCCGATCCGGATGAGCGTGGCCTCGGGCGGCACGAGCGCATAGACCGGCAGGAGCGCGATGGACTGCCCCGCGACCTCGTCCACGACCACTTCCGGCGGATCGCCGATGCCGCGCAGGCGCGCCGTCTCGCCCGCCGCGTGCACGCCGACGAGCGTGACCGCGAGCGCGAAGCCGACGAGACCCCAGACCCCCCAAATCGCCACGACGAGATGGGCGAAAGGGATCGCGGCGAGGCTCCCCCACGTGCCCGGAGCTACCGGAAGCAGCCCGGCCCCGAACCACGTCGCGACGAGGGTCGTCACGCGCGAGGCCGCGAAAACCTCGGGCCAGGGGCGAAGACCGCCGTTGACCTCTTGATTTTCGGGCGACCGGGGACTACTTTCCATGCGTTCCTTCCGCGCGGCCAACTGATCGTAGGCCGTTTCCAAGTGTTTTTCTTAGAAGGCTGAGTGGCGCCGGTGCGGCGTGTGTCGCCCCGTCCGCTCCTTGGTCCCTATAATCCGCCTCTCTTCTCTAAGGAGACCAAATGGTCGAAGTGAACAAGGAAAAGCAGAAAGCACTCGAGCAGGCGCTCCAGCAGATCGAACGGCAGTTCGGCAAGGGCGCCCTCGTCCGTCTCGGCGACAAGCCGCACGCGGTCATCCAGTGCATCTCGACGGGTTCCATCGGCGTGGACGCCGCGCTGGGAATCGGCGGCATCCCCCGCGGCCGCGTGATCGAAGTCTTCGGACCGGAGTCCTCGGGCAAGACGACCCTGACCCTTCACGTCATCGCCGAGGCGCAGAAGCGCGGCGGGCTCGCGGCCTTCATCGACGCCGAGCACGCGATGGACCCCGACTACGCCCGGAAGCTCGGCGTCGACGTGGACAACCTCATGGTCTCCCAGCCCGACTCGGGCGAACAGGCGCTCGAGATCGCCGAGGCGCTCGTGCGGTCGGCCGCCATCGACGTCATCGTCATCGACTCCGTCGCCGCGCTCGTTCCGAAGGCCGAGCTCGAGGGCGAGATGGGCGACGCCGTGGTCGGCCTGCAGGCGCGCCTCATGTCGCAGGCGATGCGCAAGCTCACGGCGGTCGTCTCGAAATCGAACACGACGCTCATCTTCATCAACCAGATCCGCGAAAAGATCGGCGTCATGTTCGGGAACCCCGAGACGACGTCGGGCGGCCGCGCCCTGAAATTCTATTCGTCTGTCCGCATCGACATCCGGCGCCTCAACGCCATCAAGGATGGCGAGGTCGTCATCGGAAGCCGCACGAAGGTCAAGATCGTCAAGAACAAGGTCGCTCCCCCCTTCCGGTTCGCCGAGTTCGACATCGCGTACGGCGAGGGCATCTCGAAGACGGGCGAGCTCATCGACCTCGGCATCGAGATGAAGATCGTCGAGAAGTCCGGCGCATGGTTCAGCTACGGCGACCTGCGCATCGGGCAGGGCCGCGAGAATTCCAAGCAGTTCTTCCGCGACAACCCCGACATCGCCGCCGAGATCGAAAGGAAGATCCGGGCGAACCTGGGTCTTCCGACGGGCGACGTGCTCGGAGCCCCCGTCGCCTCTCCCGGGACCCTGCCCCCCGAGCCGAAAGCGGAACCCAAGGCGCCCGAGCCCAAGGCCGCGGCAAAGAGCGCCACTCCCGAGAAAAAAAAGTGATTTCGGGGGTCCGCGGTGTAAACCTCGGGCCCCCGCCATCGTCTCAAATGTGAGCCATGGCCGCGACACGTCTTCCACGCACCCGGACCGAGGCCTTCCACTTCTGGATGCTCGCGATCGCGACCACCGCCCTCGTCGAGACGGCCCTCGTCGCGCTCGGGGCCGCCTTTCCGTCCGCGGCCCACCGGGAGGGCGGCCTGTCGACCCTCCGGATCCTGGCGATCGCCGCGGCGTTGCCGCTGTTGTTCCTCGTGTTCGCCCGCGTCGCCGAGAGCAAGTACCAGCGGCGCCCCTCGAAGGCGTTCCAGGTCTGGCAATTCAGCTTCTATCTGTCCGGCACGGCGCTCGTCAGCGCCGGATTCCTCCGGCATCAGGCGAATCTCGATCCGGCGGCGCCTCTCGTCGCCGCGGGTGAAATCCTGCTCGGAACAGCCGCGTGCCTCTTCGCCGCCTGGATTGCGAGCGTCATCCTCTGCACGCCGCCCGAGGACGCCCCTCTCCATATTCCCTGAGCCCGCAAACGACCGACGCCGGCCACCCGTACAATCCCCGGGTGTCACTGCGCCGAATCCTCGCGGCCCTTCTCGGCCTCTTCCTCTCGCCGACGGCGCGCGCGGCGACGCCGCGCCCGTACGTCGCGCCCTGGCTCGCGGTCGTCCCGGCGGACTCCCGGATCGCGCGCCTCGCCTCGAGGCCACCGGCTCCTCTTTCGCCGAACGCGCCCGGGCTGCTCCTGAAGATCGACGCAGCCTCGTGGGCGGGCGGGCGTGGGGCGTCGCTCGCCGCGGCGCGCTCCCTCGCCGAGCACGCGCACGGCGCCGGCTGGCGCTGGGGGCTCTCGCTCGCGCTGCCCGATGCCGCCGTGCCCGCGGACGTGCGCGCCGCGGAAACGGCGACAGTGGAAGACTTGTGGCCGGGGCCGGGAGAGATCCTGAGAGAAGCGAAGAGCGCGGATCTCGTCACGATCGCCTTCGCCGCGCCCGAGGGCGGCGACCCGAAGGCACGGGCGTATTTGCTCAGAAAAGTGTTTGCAGGCGCGCGCGCAGCAGCGCCGCAAGCGCGCCTCGTTTTCGCGGCCGGTCCCCTCGCGCACGGCGAGCTTTTGCCGCGCGACGTCCGCAGTCTCCTTTCAGAAGAAAATACGGCGTACGTCGATTTTCTCGGCGTGACCCCTGTTGCGCCGCCAAGGCCCGGCGAGATCCGGGTTGCCATCGACGATATCGCCTTCGGGAAGCCCGTCTTCGTCGATCTCGAGCATTTCTCCGTCCCCTCCCCCGGTGCTCTCCTGGCCGCAGCCGCGCGCCTCGCGCCGGAGAACATCCCGTTCGTCGTCGCGTCGCCCGCGTGGCCGCCCGGCGATGACGCCGCGCTCGAGCGCTTCGCCGGCGTCGTCGCCGGCGACTTCGGGCCCGACGCGCGCGCGGCGTCGGCCGCGGCCCCCGAGGGGAGCCCGCGCGACGCGTTCCGTGTCGTGTCGGGCGTCGACTCCGGAGGCGTCGTCCTCGTGCCCGGCACGCGGGACGGCGCGTCCGCGCCCGCCGGAGCGGTCGTGCTCACGCTCGACGCGACGCCCTACGCCTCGGCCGAGATCCTCGAGCTCGCGACCGGGGCCTCGAAGAAGCTCGAGATTCCCGCCGGCGCGGTCCCGGCGCGCCTCACGCTCTCGCTCGCGAAGGGCCCGCTCGCCGTGCGCCTCGCGGCTCGCGAGAAGGCCCCCGCAGAGGCGCCGAAGGCCGCCGTCGGCGTCGCGGCGGCGCGCGGGATCACGGCCGAGGAGATCCTCGCGCAGCACCAGGCTTGGCGGGCGGCCCGCGACGCGCGCTGGAAGACGCTCTCGGCGACGAACTCGCTCTCGATGCGCTTCCGCTTCGCGAACCTCGGCAACACGCTCGACCTCACGCTCGCCGGCCCGTTCTTCTACGAGAAGGGCGCCGGGTTCGACTGGGCGTGGCGCGACGCCTACTTCA